>ENA-UOWO01002753-UOWO01002753.1-activated-sludge-metagenome-genome-assembly--contig:-NODE-2753-length-21396-cov-15.480484_pt1 | contig 21396 bp, 23 predicted proteins | sample MGYA00238148_ERZ761564 | MGnify/ENA primary metagenome ERZ761564 (study PRJEB28885, sample SAMN05720194) | activated sludge metagenome | isolation source: Anaerobic digester | place: USA... | reverse complement strand
CAACATCATCGCCAGCAAAGACCGTAGTGAAGCCGGATTTTCTGTACCCGCGCACGGTTTGTATTTGACCGACATCCGTTATCCATACCTCCAATCCTGATGATAGCGACCACAAACCATATCAACATCGCCAATTCTAAAATCGCGTTCTCGCAACTGATTTGTTTTGAAAATCGGCCCACATTGATTTTCCTGCACGATTCGCTCGGATGCATTTCGCTTTGGCGCGATTTCCCCGAGCAGCTTGGCGAATGGTCGCAGTGCAATTTGCTCGTTTACGACCGCAACGGTTATGGTGCGTCGGGCGAATTGGTCAAACCAAACCGCGAAAACGATTATCTCGAAGACGAAGCCGCAATCCTCATCGAGCTCATCGAAACCTTGAATATTGGGCGTCCTATTTTATTCGGACACAGCGACGGCGGATCGATTGCATTGATTGCCGCAGCAAAATATCCCGATAAAATCGCAGCCGTAATTTCAGAAGGTGCACATATCTTTGTTGAAGCAGAAACCATAAAAGGCATCCGCGAAGCGATGGAACAATACCAAACCACCAACCTCAAACAGAAACTCGAAAAATACCACGGCGACAAAACCGACGCGCTTTTCAACGCCTGGACGAAAACCTGGACGAGCGACGCCTTTCAATCCTGGAACATAGAAAATTTCCTGCCGCTGATTACCTGTCCGGTATTGGTCATCCAGGGCGAAAATGACGAATTCGGTACGCTGGCGCAAGTAAACAGAATCGTTGACCGGGTTTCGGGCAAAGCCGTGAAAGAAATACTGCCCGGCATAGCGCACACGCCGCACAAAGAAGCACCCGAATTAATAATCGAACTGGCCTCAGAGTTTATCCAATCATTGCCCTCAGACTGATCTATGAAAGCAAAAGCATTCAATACCAACGTTTTCAAACGCATCCTCAAATACACCAAGCCTTATCGGTTTAGGTTCAATGGGGTGATTTTGTTCGCTGTTTCGCTGTCGGTTTTCGCTGCGCTGCGCCCGTACTTGCTCAAGCAAACCGTTGATGGTTACCTTAAGACACACGACCAGCACGGATTATTGCTTTACATTATATTGATGGCGGTGGTTTTGCTGCTCGAAGTGGGTTCGCAATTTTATTTTGTGTATTGGGCCAACTGGCTCGGTCAGGATATTGTCAAGGACATCCGCGTGAAACTGTTTAGGCACATGCTGAGTTTTAGGATGAAATATTACGACAACGCACCCGTGGGGCAACTCGTAACCCGCACCGTTTCTGACATTGAACAGATTGCCAAGATTTTCAGCCAGGGTTTGTTCATGATCATCAGCGACCTTTTAAAAATGATTGTCGTACTGGGTTTTATGTTTTACATGAACTGGAAACTCACCTGGATTGTGGTCGTAGCCATGCCAATACTGGTTTATGTGACGCGGATATTCCAACGCAAAATGCAACTCGCCTTTGAGGAAGTGCGCACCCAGGTCGCCAACATGAACACCTTTGTACAGGAACGCGTGACCGGAATGAAAATCGTACAGCTATTTAACCGCGAAACCATCGAGGCCCAAAAATTCAGTGAAATCAACCGCAAACACAACCGCGCCTGGATCAAGACCATTTTATACAACTCGATCTTCTTCCCGATTGCCGATATCATTTCGTCGCTCGCACTGGGATTCGTGGTACTCTACGGCGGCATCCGCATCCTCAACGGCGATGCGTTCACCACTTACGGCGACTTGTTTTCCTACACCATGTTCATCTCGATGCTGTTCAACCCGTTGCGGCAGATCGCCGATAAGTTCAACGAGATGCAAATGGGGATGATTTCGGCCAACCGCGTGTTTGACATCCTCGATACCGACGACCAGATCCAGGACACGGGCACACTCGAAGCGCCATTGTTTGAAGGCAATATTGAGTTCCGCGGTGTTCATTTCAGCTACATCGACAACGAAGAAGTCATCAAAGGCATCGACCTCGACATCCGCGCCGGCCAGACCGTTGCCGTAGTCGGTGCGACGGGCGCCGGGAAATCTACTATCATCAACCTGCTGAACCGTTTTTACGAAATCAGCAAGGGAACGATCTGCATCGACGGCAGGAACATCAACGATTATAGTTTGAGCTCGATCCGCAAACAGATTGCTGTGGTTTTACAAGACGTTTTCCTGTTCGCCGATACCATCCTCAACAACATCACGCTCAACAATCCCGATATCTCGCGCGAAGCAGTAATTGCCGCAGCAAAAAAAATCGGCATCCACGAATTCATCATGAGCCTGCCCGAAAATTACGATTACAATGTTAAGGAACGCGGCGTAATGCTATCGTCCGGACAACGCCAATTGATTGCATTTTTGCGCGCCTACGTAAGCAATCCGAGTATTTTGATTTTGGACGAAGCCACTTCATCCATCGATACGTATTCTGAAGAATTGATCCAACGCGCCACACAAACCATCACCAAAGGCCGTACTTCGATTGTTATTGCGCACCGTTTGGCAACGATTGTCAATGCCGATAAAATTGTCGTCATGGACAAAGGCCTGATCGTTGAACAAGGCTCACACGTTGAATTGCTCGGACGTCCCGACGGCTACTACCGCAATTTGTATTACTCTCAGTTTTTGGTTGCCGACAACCCCAAAATTTGAGAAATTATGTTTAATTTCGCTAACTGAAAAATCACAAAGACACTTATTTAAATATGAAATGAGCCTTTTGGCGACCCGAGCGTAGCGAACAGGCAAAGCAATTACATCTTTTTCCAATTAAAAATATAATCTAAAAAATGAAATACGATTTAATAGTTTTAGGAAGTGGGCCGGGCGGATATGTAGCTGCCATACGCGCCTCGCAACTGGGTATGAAAACGGCCATCATCGAGCGTGAAAACCTCGGAGGGATTTGTCTCAACTGGGGTTGCATCCCAACCAAAGCGCTACTCAAGTCGGCGCAGGTTTTTGATTACCTCAAGCACGCTTCCGACTACGGATTGACCGTTCCCTCATTCGACAAAGATTTCGGCGCAGTCATTTCGCGTTCTCGCGGTGTGGCTGATGGCATGAGCAAAGGCATCCAGTTCCTGATGAAAAAGAACAAGATCGACGTGATCGAAGGTACCGGAAAACTCAAACCAGGAAAAAAACTAGACGTGAAAGCCGCCGACGGCACCACCACCGAATATTCGGCAGATCATATCATCATTGCAACCGGCGCACGTTCGCGCGAATTACCCAACTTGCCGCAAGACGGGAAAAAGGTAATCGGTTACCGCCAGGCGATGAATTTGCCCACGCAACCCAAATCGATGATCGTCGTAGGTTCGGGCGCGATTGGCGTAGAGTTCGCGCACTTTTACAACGCTATGGGAACCGATGTGACCATTGTAGAATTCATGCCCAATATTGTTCCGGTAGAAGATGAGGACATCTCCAAACAAATGGAGCGTTCGATGAAAAAAGCGGGCGTCAAAATCATGACCAATGCCTCGGTCGAAAAAATCGACACTTCTGGCACTGGTGTTAAAGCTACCGTGAAAACCGCCAAAGGCGAAGAAACGCTCGAGGCCGAGATTTTACTTTCGGCGGTAGGCATCAAAACCAACATTGAAAATATTGGGCTCGAAGAAGTGGGCATCGCGGTAGATCGCGACAAAATCCTCGTGAATCCTTATATGCAAACCAATATTCCGGGTTATTACGCTATTGGCGATGTCACTCCGGGACAGGCTTTGGCGCACGTGGCTTCGGCCGAAGGCATTTTGTGCGTCGAGAAAATCGCAGGCTTACACGTAGAACCAATTGATTACGGAAACGTTCCGGGTTGTACCTATGCCACTCCAGAAATTGCTTCGGTTGGTTTGACCGAAAAACAAGCCAAAGAAAAAGGCTACGAACTTAAAATCGGGAAATTTCCTTTTACGGCTTCAGGAAAAGCAAAAGCGGCAGGAACACCCGACGGTTTTGTAAAAGTTATTTTCGATGCCAAATACGGCGAATGGCTTGGCTGCCACATGATTGGTGCCGGCGTAACCGATATGATTGCCGAGGCAGTAGTAGCGCGCAAACTCGAAACTACCGGACATGAAATCCTCAAAGCAATCCACCCACACCCAACGATGAGCGAGGCTGTGATGGAAGCGGTTGCTGATGCGTATGGCGAAGTAATCCATCTATAGATTTAAGAAAATTGAATTTCGATGTCTCACTTTTGACTTTCGACTTTTGACTTTCGACTTTCGACTTAAACTTTAAACTATCCGTTTGTGTGAGCAGGCGGATTTTTTTTGCGCTATGACCAATCGATTTAATTATGTTAAAATCAAAAATACCGGCCATAGTTGGTTTCATCTAAAATTTTGTCACTCGTAGTTTATTTAGTGCCTTAAAACAAACGCTTTTTTACGATTCAGCACCCCAAAAATTCTATTGTTAATTTTTAAAAATGCTTGTTAAAACCACAGTAGATTTGTCGCTCTAAACAAGCAAATTATGACAACATTTTTATCAGATTACTGGTGGATATTCCCCATTTTGGTGGGTATTGTATTTTACAAATTCGTACTTCGCGTTTTTTTTGGAATGGTGATCGTTCCCGAAGACAAGATTGGTCTGGTGACCAAAAAATTCGTTTTATTCGGCTCGGATCGATCGCTTCCCGATGGCCGCATTATCGCCACCAAAGGCGAAGCCGGCTTCCAGGCGCAGACGCTCGCGCCGGGATTGTACTGGATGATGTGGATCTGGCAATACAGTGTCGATATGACCGCATTTACGATTATCCCGGAAGGCAAAATCGGGCTCGTGCTCAGTAAGGACGGCAAGGAAATCCCCACCGGACGCATCCTGGCGCGTAAGGTAGCCAGCGACAATTTCCAGGATGCAACGGCTTTCCTTGACAACGGCGGGCAAAAGGGTCGGCAAAGTGCGTTCATTACCACGGGTTCATACCGCATCAACACCTTCTTATTTGAAATCATCGTCGCCGACCAGGTCAAGATATACGAGAACATGATTGGGATTGTGACCGCGCTCGACGGCGAACCGATTCCGATTGGGCAAATCGCCGGAAAGTATATTGAAGGACATAACAATTTCCAGGATTTCGACGAATTCCTCGACAAAGGCGGAAACCGCGGATTACAGCCGCAAGTCATGCTCGCCGGGTCATACTACATCAATACCTGGGGTATCCAAATCGAGCAGAATCCGATGACCGATGTACCGATTGGTTACGTAGGCGTTGTGATTTCGTACATCGGGGAAGACGGCAAAGACGTCACCGGAGACACTTTCAAACACGGAAACATCGTCTCTAAAGGCCAACGCGGCGTTTGGATGGAACCGCTGGGTCCCGGAAAATACGCGCTCAACAAATACACAACCAAACTCGAAGCCGTTCCCACTACCAACCTGGTATTGAACTGGGCCAACGCCAGAAGCGAATCGCACGACCTCGACAAAAACCTGTCTACCATTACGGTTCGGTCTAAAGATGGTTTCCCATTCAACCTTGACGTGGCGCAAATCATCCACGTTCCGGCCAACGAAGCGCCAAAAGTTATTGCGCGTTTCGGCAGCATGACCAACCTGGTGTCGCAGGTGCTAGAGCCTACCATCGGCAACTATTTCAGGAACTCGGCGCAGGACAGTGATGTGATCTCGTTTTTAAGTACGCGTAAGGAACGCCAGGAATCGGCCAAGAACCACATCCGCGAAGTCCTTGACGAATACAACGTGAACGCCGTGGATACCTTGATTGGCGATATCGTTCCGCCAGACTCGCTCATGAAAACGCTTACCGACAGAAAGATCGCAGAAGAGGAACAAAAGACTTACCAGACGCAAAAAATGGCGCAGGAACAACGCCAAGGCGTAGAAAAAGAAACCGCAATTGCCGATATGCAGAAAGAAATCGTAAAAGCTTCCCAAAGTGTCGAAATCGCGCAACGCACCGCCGACGCTACGGTTAAAAAAGCCGAAGGTGATGCCACGAGCCTCAAACTCAATGTAAATGCCGAAGCCGAAGCGACCAAGATGCGCGCCAACGCAGAAGCCGAGGCTACCAAAGCCCGCGCAGGTGCACAGGCCGAAGCCACCAAAATGAACGCAAGCGCCGAAGCCGAACGCATTTCTAAAACCGGTCTTGCCGAAGCCGAAAAAATCATGGCCATCGGTAAATCGACTGCCGAAGCTTATGAATTGCAGGTTTCTGCGATGGGTGGCGACAACTTTACCAAATACAAAATCACCGAGGAAATTGGCAAAGGACAAATTAAGGTAATCCCCGAAGTACTCATCACCGGAACCAATGGATCCGAAGGCGGAATCAGCGGGCTCTTAGGCATGAAACTCATGGAAATGATGGATGCCAAAGCCGCGCCTCCGGATCAAAAAAAGAAATAAGGAACACCTGTTAAAAATCCGTTTGTAACAACAAGCGGATTTTTTTGTACGCTAATTTTATATCTTTAAAAAAAATTGCCGCCAGACATTAGGAAACAAACCTTAGATATCGGCGCATTGGTGCGAAAATCGGTAATGAAATCCAGCATCGGCAATCGCACTGGCAATCAACGTTTGTTTGCTCTCGACAGATTTAGGTGCGCAAAGTGACCCGGAATCATAACAATGTCCAGGTGCAGAAAATCGCAATTGTCCATTTATAAAACAAAGATTGATGAATACCATTCAGAAAACCACCGCGCTCCTATTATTGATATCGCTTGTTGGTTGCAATTCGGCAGACAAAAAAACAGCCGATTCGGGCCAATCAGGCGACCTTTCCAAATACCAGCCGAAGGAATATGTAGAGGTCAAGCATCCCGACTGGAGCAAAAACGCCACGATCTACGAAGCCAACATCCGCCAGTTCACTCCAGAAGGAACATTCAAGGCATTCGAGGCGCACTTGCCACGCATCAAGGCGATGGGCATCGACATCATTTGGCTCATGCCGATCCACCCGATTGGCGTGGAAAAGCGAAAAGGAACACTCGGCAGCTACTACTCTGTTAAGGATTACTACGGCATCAACCCTGAATTTGGTACGAAGGAAGATTTCAAGCACCTTGTGGATAAAATCCACAGCATGGGCATGTACATTATCGTGGATTGGGTGGGCAACCATTCGTCCTGGGACAACCCGCTGGCCAAGGAACATCCCGATTGGTATTCTAAAACGCCCGAAGGCCACTTCCAGCCTACGCCTTGGTACGATTGGGATGACGTCATCGACTTTGATTACGACAACCCCGAACTGCGCAAGTACATGACCGATGCGCTCGTGTATTGGGTCAAGAACTTCGACATTGACGGCTACCGCTGCGACACGGCAGGCTTTATCCCAACCGATTTCTGGGACAATGCCCGCGCCGAAATGGATGCCGTGAAACCGGTATTTATGCTCGGCGAATGGGAGTCGCGTGATTTGCACGTGCATGCTTTCGACATGACCTATTCGTGGACACTTTGGGAAAAAATGGCTGCCGTAACGCGAGACCACAAACCGTTGGGCGGACTCATAGAATATATGGCGCACGATGTAAGTACATTTCCGCGCGACGGCTATCGCATGACTTTTACCGACAACCACGACATGAATTCCTGGAACAAGAACCAGATCGAGAATTTCGGTGACGGATTGCAGGCTTCGATGGTATTGTGCGGCACGGTCAATGGGATGCCACTTGTTTACGGCGGACAGGAAGCAGGGCTTGACCGCTCGCTGAAATTCTTCGACAAGGATTTGATTGATTGGAGTAAAATGCCTTATGAAGCCTTGTTCAAGAAACTCTTCGATCTCAAGCACCAAAACCACGCGTTGTGGAACGGTAAGGAAGGCGGCGTGATGATCCGGATTTTCAATGACAAACCCGAACAGGTGATTTCATTTTCGCGCAGTATGAAAGACGACCAGGTCATTTCAATCATCAATTACAGTGCGGCGAGCGCCGTTGTTAAGCTTGATTCGAAATACCAGAAAGGCAAATTCAAGGAACTTTTTACCGGAAAAGAAATAGAACTTAAAGGCAACGACACTTTCACTTTAGAACCTTGGAAATATTTGGTTTTGGTAAAATGATTTAATTGTGACGCGAAGATGCGCGAAATTTCACAACACAGATTCCACAAATTACACAGATTGTAACTCAAAAAATCTGTGTAATTTGTGGAATCTGTGTTACATTTTAGATCGTTTGTAAAGCTTCCACCAAATAATCGATGTCGTCGGTGGTGTTGTAATGGCTTAGTGAAATGCGCAGGCTCGGTTTTTTGAGATCCGCTTCTGACAACATCTCTGCCAAAACATGTGACGGTTTAATACTGCCCGATTGGCAAGCGCTACCTCGTGAAACCGCAATGCCTTTCATGTCGAGATGAAACAAGATCATCGCTGTTTTTTCGTCAGGAAACGGTAACATGACATTGGCGATGTTGTAAAATCCGTCGGCGCTGCCGTTTACCTTAAATCCAGGGAAATGGTTCGCGAGTGATTCGAGCAGATATCGTTTGAGACTGCTGATTTGTTGCGTATAAAGTTCGAGGTTTTGCAGCGACAGTTCTAGCGCCATGGCCATACCGGTGATGTTGTGCGTGGCTTCGGTTCCCGGACGCAAGCCTTTCTCCTGCTCGCCCCCAAAAAACAAGTTCCCCATAGGCAAGCCTTTGCGCGCAAACAAAAATCCGATGCCTTTTGGACCGTGGAATTTGTGAGCACTGGCCGTTATGAAATCAACAGGAACCAAGTTTATATCGAGGTTGGTTTTGCCCACCGATTGCACGGTATCCGAATGGAAAAAAGCCCCGTGCTGTTTGCAAATCCGCGCCACCGATTCGAGCGGCAGCATGGCTCCGGTTTCATTGTTGACGTGCATCAACGAGACCAAAGTGGGTTGGAGGTCAGACAACAATTCTACCAAATGCGTGAGGTCGACTTCGCCATTGGGTTTGATGTTTACAAAAAGGACCGCAACTCCAAATTCGTGCTGTAGGGCTTCGACTGAATGCAAGACCGCGTGGTGTTCTACTTTACTGGTGATGATGCGCTGCACTTTGAGGTTGGTGACTGCGTTTCGCACAATCCAGTTGTTGCTTTCGGTTCCGCCAGAGGTGAAGATGATTTCCTGTGAGGTGGCGCCGATGGCTTTGGCTATTGCCTTGCGCGAAAGTTCGAGTGTGCTTTTGGCATGCCGCCCAAAAGTGTGCGTAGACGAAGGATTTCCGTAATCTTCGTGCATGACTTTGGCCATTTCCCGGATGACTTCGGGGTCGATGGGCGTGGTGGCCGCGTTGTCTAAATATACTTTTTTCATCGCCGTAAAGTTAGGAATTTTAGCCTGTTAATCGAATCTAAAATGATTGGCGGTTCTCAATTAAAATCCTATTTTTGCTGCAAAACGAAAAAACATGAAAAAGTTCCTGGGATTGCTGCTGGTTGTGCTTGCACTCAATGGTTGTGATGATGGCGATATCAAGGTAGAAGCGATTGATTTTGATACGGTCAATACCAGTTCTTGCGGTGAAGTGATCTACAAAATCCGTGACAACGAGGCCCTTTTCATCAAAGTTCCTACTGCACTCGATGCTTTTGCGAACGAAGTCACACCCCAAGGATCGCCGAGAACTTTCGCGATTGGCAACGAAGTGATTGTTAGATATCGCGGCTACAATGGTGCGGTTACTTCTGATAATCTTTGCCCGGATGTAATCCAACCTATTTTCCCTGTGGCCACCATTGAGTGGAGCGGAATCGGCGGAAACCTCGAAGTGGTCACCACGCCGGTAATGTCGGCCCCCGATGCTACAACCGGAGCTACCAAACTTGTGAGTTACAATCACAACATCACTTTTAAAAACATCATCTTCCTCAAGCCGACCGGCAGGCAGATCTACAACGAATTTGTTTTTGGCGATTATACGACCAATGCCACTAACTTACCTTTACAGTTTGCGCCCAATAATATCCATCTTTGCCCGTCGGGCACGACACTTTACAATGCCATTGACGGCGGTTTTGAAGGCATGTTTATAGAGAACCTCGACCCTGCGTTACTGGCGACCGACGTTCTGGACACGCCCAAAACCAGATACATTAGTTCTACCACCAATAAATTGAGCTATCGTTTGTTCCAGACGGCCCTGCCTACAGGTGGGAATGACGGTTACTTTTGCTCGTCACCGTTGCCGGCGACTCCTGCCGTCGTGGAAGAATGGCTCGCCGATCCGGGCGCCAATGTAAGTGGGATTATTGAAGTGACTACAACGAGTAATGCTCCAGGTGTTTTTCAACACACCATTCGCCTTAAAGGCATCACCTTTAGAAAAGGCGGCGTTTCGTTTTATTACGGGAACGACATCCTTTGGGGAAACCTTATTATTTGATTATTTAGATTGCCTGAAATAAATTTCGGTAGCGCCCGCTCCGTATTTTTGGTAACTGGCATCGCCGAAACTCAGGTTGTCATATCGACCTAGTAAAAAATCGAGTTCGGCTTTTAGAATTCCTTCGCCTACGCCGTGGATAAAAACAATCTTGGGAATGCGATTCCTGATGGCAAAATCGATGTGGCGTTTGGCGGTTTCCATCTGAAGATTTAATATATCGAAGTTGCTCATCGAACGAAAATTTTTCGCGAGTTTTTCAATGTGCAAATCAAACTCGGGCGGCGGGATTTCACCTTTTATTTTCTTCTCCCTGACAAAACTGCGCGGTTTTTCTATTTCCTTTTGCTGCTTGATTAAATTTGAATTGAAACTTTTGACTCTGTTTTCTAAACTACTGGTTTCGTTTAATTTAATTAATTCGTTGACAAAATAAGTCATTACAAAACCATCCTCGGTTTCAATGGTAATTTCGTCGTTTTTGACCGAAACCACCACACCGTTGAAATCGTCATCGAGTACGGCAACCTTGTCTCCTTTATTGAACATCGTCTTCATTTTGATCTTGGTTTTTACTCGGGATTTTTGCACTTAGTCGCATCATCCCAAACATGAAAATGACGACGGCCACAATCATCACCCAGAGGTTTTTGTCGGCTTTGCTCTGTTCGTACAAAGCCACAATGATGGCAATAATTATGATGGGGATAAGGAGTTTTTTCATGGCGTTTGGATTAACGGATTTCAAAAGTAGCAAACTTTAAAACAAAACAACGTCAATTTTTTTGTGAATATTTTTTCGTAAAATTGTAAAACAAAAATACCCATCTTGGACCTGGAAAAATACATGCTGCCGTGCGGCAACAAAATACTCTTTGGGATAGACTGTTTGGGTTGCGGAACCCAACGCGCTTTACTCCAAATCGTGAAAGGCAATTTCACCGAAGCATTCTATCAATTCCCGGCAATCTACACAACGATATTGTTCTTTGGATTCCTTGCCCTGCATTTCCTGGATAAGGGCCGTGATTACCAACGCATCTTGATAGGTCTGGCTATAACCAACGCAGCGATTATGATTGTCTCTTATTTTATTAAAATGTCACCTTACTTAAATCCCTGATATGGAAAAACAAAAATTACCCAATTCAACTGCCGTTATTATTCTGGGCATACTCTCGGTACTCACCTGCTGTTGCGTGGGCGGCGCCATCGGAATCATTCTGGGCATCGTAGCCATCATACTAGCCAAGAAAGACATGGCTTTGTACAACGAAAATCCCGAAGGTTATGACGGCTACTCCAACCTTAACCTCGGACGGACGTTTGCTATCGTAGGCATTGTCCTCTCGTCAATTTATCTTTTGCTGACGATTTACCTCTACGCCACCATCGGCCAGGAAGGCATCAACGACATGGTCAAGAATCTCATGGAAAAGGCCAAATACGAACAGGAACTCAACCAATAAAAAATCCTCCCTTAATGGAGGATTTTTTTTATTCAAATTGTTTAAGTGTCTTGATAATGATTGACACGCAATCGAGCAATTGTTCCTCATTCATTACAAGTGGCGGCGCAAAGCGGATGATGTTGCCGTGTGTGGGTTTGGCGAGCAAACCGTTATCGCGCAAAGCCATACAGATGTTCCAAGCGGTGTCGCTGTCTTCTGTATCGTTTATGACTACTGCATTGAGCAATCCTTTTCCCCGAACCAAAGTGGCTATCATAGAATTGGTGGTATACGCTGCGAGTTTGCTCCTGAAGATTTTCCCCAATCGATGGGCATTTTCAGCGAGCTTTTCTTCTTTTACGACTTCGAGCGCCGCAACGGCAACGGCTGCCGCAACGGGATTTCCGCCAAAGGTTGATCCGTGTTGGCCGGGCTTGATGACATTCATGATGGCGTCGTTGGCCAAAACCGCAGAAACCGGATATACGCCGCCAGACACTGCTTTTCCTAAGATCAATACGTCGGGTTTGATGTTTTCATGGTCTACTGCGAGCAATTTTCCGGTACGGGCAATTCCCGTTTGTACTTCGTCGGCGATGAACAATACATTGTATTTTTCGCAAAGGGCTTTGGCTCTAGACAGGTAGCCTTCGGATGGGACATAAACGCCGGCCTCGCCTTGTATCGGTTCTACCAAAAAACCAGCGATATTTGGAGAAGATTGCAGCGCCATCTCGAGTGCTTCTATAGAATCGTAAGGAATTTTGATGAAGCCGTCGGTGTAAGGCCCAAAGTTCTTACGTGCATTTTCGTCATTTGAAAAAGAGATAATTGTAGTGGTGCGTCCGTGGAAATTACCATCGCAGACAATAATTTCTGCCTGTTTCTCGGCAATGCCTTTCACTTCATACGCCCATTTCCTTGTGATTTTTATGGCAGTTTCTACGGCCTCAGCACCAGTATTCATGGGCAAAACCTTATCGAAACCAAAATATCGGGTCAGGTACTCCTCATAAGGACCTAATTGGTCGTTGTAAAATGCCCTAGAGGTAAGCGTGAGCGTCTGCGCCTGCTGGATCATCGCGCCCACAATTTTGGGATGGCAATGCCCTTGGTTGACCGCCGAATAAGCGGATAGGAAATCGTAATACCTTTTGCCTTCAACGTCCCACACATATACGCCTTCACCTTTGCTCAACACAACCGGAAGCGGATGGTAATTGTGCGCGCCGTATTTATCCTCTAGTTCAATAAGATTTTGGGAACTGACTTTTTCTAAAACTGACATGGTAAATTATTTTAAAACTATGCTTTACAATTCCTTCTTACGGAGAGAAATCATCCAATTTACGCCCCAAAAATAGCTATAAAATTGTGAAATCAATAAGGATTAAATTGATTTTTTGATGATGTCTAATTTTTGAGCTGCCTGAGGATGTCTGACATCATATCCATCTGAACTTTCTGTACTTCAATGAGTTCCTGTTGTTGGTGCAGCATAAGATGGTCTATTTTCTCGTGCAGCATCCGGATTTCAAGTTCAGACTTGAGGTTCACCATATAATCATTGCGCGCACGCTCGCGGTCTTTTTCTTCCTGTCGGTTCTGGCTCATCATAATAATAGGCGCCTGCAACGCGGCCAGACACGATAAAACCAAATTGAGCAGGATAAACGGATAGGGGTCAAAACCCTGGTTGTTGAGTAAATAGGTATTAGAGCCAATCCAAAAGAGGATAATTACAGCAAATAGAATAATGAACGTCCAGCTTCCGCCAAAAGTCGCCACCTTATCGGCAATGCGTTGGCCAAAAGTATAGGTGTTGATTTCATCGTTGAGCTTGCTTACAATCGATTCATCGTCGTTGAGTGATTGCTGGACGATAGATTCCAGATTATTCAACTCGCCACTCCCTTTGGAGAGGTACGACAGTATGTATTTCTGCCTGTAGGTATTGAGTTCGCTTAACGCAATATGGTTGTTTTGATTAATCTCGGGGTATTCCTCGCGAATCAACGAAAACACAGGATTGCTGATGAACTTACAAGACACACGCTCTGATTCGGGAAACTCTGATTTTGAAATATCACTTGTAAACATTTGGTTTTTCATGTGGAAATTTTATAACTGGATTGTAATTTTATAAAACCTTTTAACATCTTTCGTTGACAATTAACTTCTTGAATTGTCTACATTTGAAAAAACACGAAAATATGAAAAGAATTCTACTATTGTTTTCCGTTGCGACCTGTCTCCTATTTACTTCTTGCGACGAAAACAACCCAACCGATGCGGTACCTTACATCCCGATTGCAGTGCAGAACAAATTTGTAGCAGCCAGCATCAACGGCGAGGCGCATATGTTCGACCAAACAAAGGTTGAAAAAGAAGATCTCATCAGTTCAGAAGGCGTTCCTTACACAGACCTCATTGTAACGGCCAATAAGAAAAATGACACTTCTTCGCAAATTAAATTCAGACTGGAATACCTTAAAACAGGAACAGAGACCTGTTACTATTTCTTATATCAGTTGGGCGCGGCCGAGTTTGACATAGAAGACGGCAACTCGTTTCATGTAAATGTAAACCAGGGTAAAGCCAACAAAATAAAAGGCACTTTCTCAGGAACACTTCATGATTTTGAAGGCAACGCGATCACCATTTCTAACGGAAACTTCGATATCGCTTTCTAAGAACTTTATTTTTTCACCATAAAAAAGTCCCGTATCAGCGGGACTTTTTATTTGAATACCATTAGGCCAATGTAGCCTTAGCAGTAATTTTGGCGTTGAGCAATCGTGAAATCGGGCAATTCTGCTCTGCTTTCTTTACCTGTTCCTCAAAATCGGTAGCGGTAATGCCTTGTATTTTCCCGGTGACATTGAGGTCAGAATTGGTGATCGTTCCCGATTCCATGACAATGTCACAGCGGGTTTCCAGGCTTTCAATCTCATAGCCGGCTTCGGTGAGGTAGGCCGACAACTGCATCGTAAAACAACCGGCATGCGCCGCCGCAACAAGCTCTTCTGGATTGGTGCCGATGCCGCCCTCAAAACGGGTCTTGAATGAGTATTGTGAGTTGTCGAGTACTTTACTTTGCGTAGTTAACACTCCGTTCCCTTCCTTAAGGGAGCCATGCCAAACGGCAGTTGCATTTCTTTTCATAATCAATTGGATTTTAATTGCTCTCGAATTTACAATTTTTGCGGCTACCCGCTGGGCCGTATTTGCAATTTTTAACGAAAATTTAATCGGCAAAACGGGCATTGGCTAAACATTCGAAAACCGCTGACGTCCTGCAAAATTTTCCTGTTCAATTTCAAGGACGCTGTTGCGATGTTACTAAAACCGTGACAATCCAGCACCCGCACAGCGCCTGTCTGTTTGGTAAAAAAACGAATACGAAAGCCAAAAAAAATGATGTTTTGAATTTATAAATCGCAGCGATACGTTACTTTTGCGGCATGGGAAGAAAAAATACAGACAAGATTGTTTTTGATCATATAAAAATACTCGACGCCGGCGCCAAAGGTGTCTCGGTGGCCAAAGCGCCCGACGGAAAAGTAATCTTCATTCCGAATGTCGTTCCAGGCGATGTCGTCGACGTACAGACTTTCAAGAAACGCAAAGCCTATTACGAAGGCAAAGCCATACAATTCCATGAATTTTCAGAACACCGCGTAGACCCGATTTGCGAGCATTTTGGGGTTTGTGGCGGCTGCAAATGGCAAAACATGAAATACAGCCAGCAGTTGTTCTACAAGCAAAATGAAGTGAAAAACCACTTGCAGCGCATTGGCAAGGTGGAGCTTCCCGAATTCGAGCCGATATTGGGCTCAGAAAAACAATTTTTCTACCGCAATAAAATGGAATTCGGGTTCTCTAACGCGCGCTGGCTTACCGAAAAGGAAATCGGCAGCGACGAAGACCTCGGCAACCGCAATGCTTTGGGTTTCCATATCCCAAAAATGTGGGACAAAATCCTCAACATCACCAAATGCCATTTGCAGGAAGATCCGTCTAACGCCATCCGAAATGAAATTCGGGATTTTGCCAATGAAAAAGGACTGACTTTCTTTGATGCGAGGAACCACGCGGGCTTGTTGCGCACGCTTATGATCCGTACAGCATCAACGGGAGAAATCATGGTTTTGATACAGTTTTTTGAAGACGACAAGCAAAACCGCGAACTGTTGCTCGACCACATTTACGCCAATTTCCCCAACATCACCTCGCTGCAATACGTGATCAATGCCAAACCCAATGACACCATCTACGACCAACACGTCATTTTATACAAAGGCCGCGATTACATCCTCGAGGAAATGGAAGGGTTGCAATTTAGCATCAACGCCAAATCGTTTTACCAGACCAATTCACACCAGGCCTACGAACTCTACAAAATCACGCGCGAATTCGCCGGGCTTACCGGAAACGAAACCGTTTACGATTTGTACACCGGAACCGGCACCATCGCGCAATTCGTTTCTAAAAACGCCAAAAAAGTCATTGGTGTAGAAGCCGTCCCTGAAGCCATTGCCGATGCCAAAATCAATGCCGAGCGCAATAACATAACCAATTGTGAGTTCTTTGTTGGCGACATGAAAATGGTCTTTAACGACAGTTTTATCGCGCAGCACGGCCAACCCGATGTAATCATCACCGATCCGCCGCGCGACGGCATGCACAAGGACGTCATTGAGCAAATATTAAAAATTGCACCGCAAAAAATCGTCTACGTGAGCTGCAACTCTGCGACACAGGCGCGCGATTTGGCTTTGATGGACGAGAAATACAAGGTCACACGCGTGCGTCCGGTGGATATGTTCCCGCAGACGCACCATGTAGAAAATGTTGTACTTTTGGAGGCGCGAGCATAGCCGTTAGGTGTTTTTAGAAAAACAAACCGGCGACGCGCTGCTCAAAAATTTAGCTATATTTGAATGAAGTAAAAAGCCCTAGCCCTGATGGAAGCGGCGTCCTTTTTCTTGCTTCTTTAGCAAGGAAAAGACAAAGCGGACAGCAGGAACCAGCTCCTAAAAAAAATGAAAAAATCGATTGCTTTACTCCTACTACTTGCCTTCACGCTGCCCGGTTGCGAAAAAGACGACATCTGCGATCCATCGACCGCTACCACGCCGCGACTCATTATTGATTTCTACAGTAAATCGAATCCCACAGAATTGAAAAACGTAACCAACCTGGCATTGGTAGCCGAAGGCCATGAAGATGAGCCGATAGGATTTAACGGGGTAAGCCGCATTACGGTTCCGTTGCAATCCACTGCCGATATAACCCAATACAAATTCATCCTAAACTACGGTGCCGAGAATACGGCAATTACCAACGTAGACAATCTTGAATTCAAATATACCCGTACCGATATTTTTGTGTCACGCGCCTGTGGGTTCAAGACATTGTTTATTTTTGGTGCGAATCCTTACACACTAACCGACGCAGAACCCGCCGACGGTACCTGGATTCAAAGTGTCACGCTACTCCAACCCCTTATTTTAAACGAAGATGATGCACACCTCAAGATTACTTTTTAGCTTGGCGCTTGTGCTGCTATTCTCGGGTTTGCAGGCACAGGACAAAAAAACAGCACCAAAGCCGGCAACCCAGGACAGCGTCATCGTCAAGACCGAACGTTACGGATTTCGCGTAGGCGTAGACCTGTTCAAACTCTCGCGCTCCTTTTACGAGAAGGATTATAAGGGACTCGAACTCGTAGGCGATTACCGCTTCTCTAAAAACTATTTCCTGGCGGGTGAACTGGGCAACGAGAACAAAACCGTTAACGACGAGCGATTGAATTTTACCACCAAAGGCACTTATTTCAGGGTAGGTTTCGACTACAATCTCTACGAGAACTGGCTCGACATGGAAAATAAAGTCTATGTAGGAATGCGCTATGGCGTGAGTACCTTTAGCCAAACGCTGAACTCTTACCTGGTGTACAACCGCAACGATTATTTTGGTGAGACGGCGACGATCTTATCCGGCAAAAAGTTCAACGGATTATCGGCCCAATGGGTAGAAGTCGTGGCGGGCGTCAATGCCAAAGTTTTCAATAATTTTTACGTGGGGTTTAGCCTGCGCGCGAGCAAGCTCATGTCTAATAAGAAACCCGAAAACTTTGACAACCTTTACATTCCCGGATTCCATCGCACTTATGATGGGGATTTTGGCGTGGGGTTTAACTACACGGTGTCTTATTTCTTCCCGATTTACAAGACCAAAAAAGAGATTGTCGTTAAGAAAAAGAAGTAGTGAGGAGTTGACGATTGCCATGCCCGTGGTTGTGAGGCATTTTCAAATCAACGAATTTTCAAATTATTTGATTTCTCGGATGCCTTTCACAAAAAGCCACGACATAAACAACTTTTCACCGTCGCGCGTGCGCGCTGCCTGAAATTTGGGAGATAAAATGGTGGCGATTACAAAAGCGGTAATCGGAATCCAAAAACCAGAAAGGTGGCTGTACTGCATCACCAAAAAACGGGCGCCGAAGAACAATGCCCCAAAACAAATGAACTGGTAGATTAGCGCGCGCCATTGTAATTTACTCATGTCCTTACAATTTTAGATTTTAGATTTCGGATTTTAGATCGTGCCGTTTGCCGGAGTTTGGAATTTGGTGCGTTTACTGCCTTCGTACATTTCGTATTTTACGAGACGCGCTTCAAGGTTTCCGTTGAATAGTTTGATTTTTCGCGATGGCTTGAGCCCAACGAATTTGAGGGCTTCGAGATTCGCGGTAATAAACCACGCCTGCGTTCCCGGATAACTTTGTTTGAGCGTATCGCCGATTTCGCGGTAAAAGCGTTCCATCTCAATATCCAAACGCTCGCCATACGGCGGATTGAAAAGCATGTGCAGCGGTCCCGATGTTTCTTTTTTCGTATCAAAGAAATTGCGCTCCTGCACCGTGATGTATTCATCGAGGTTGGCATTACGAATGTTGTCCTTGGATTTCAAAACCGCACTTGGTGCCTTGTCATATCCTTTAATTGTATAGTGGAATTCGCGCACTTTCGACAACAACGAATCGACGATTTTGTCAAACAGGTCATTGTCCCAGTCGTTCCATTTCTCAAACGCAAATTCGCGTCGGTTGATGTTGGCCGGAATGTTGCACGCGATCATCGACGCTTCGGCCAAAATGGTCCCCGAACCACACATCGGATCCAGGAAATCACTGCGTCCGTCCCAACCCGAAAGCAAGAGCATGCCTGCCGCGAGCACTTCGTTGATCGGCGCAATATTGGTGGCCGTTTTGTAACCTCGTTGGTGCAAGGATGCGCCCGAAGTATCGAGCGCCACAGAAACCTGATCCTTATCGATGTGGATGTTGATGCGCAAATCGGGATAATCCTTGTCGATGCTCGGACGCTGCCCGAATTTGTTTCGGAACTGGTCCACAATCGCATCCTTGCATTTCTGCGAAACGAATTGCGAGTGCTTGAAATAATCAGAATGTACGGTCGTGTCAATCACAAAAGTCTGGTTGGAGTTCATGTATTTTGCCCAATCCATAGACATGATGCCGCGGTACAAAGTATCCTCAGAAGTCGCCTTGAAATAATACACCGGTTTTAAGATTTTAAGTGCCGTGCGCAAAGCGAGGTTGGCCTTGTACATGAAACCTTTGTCGCCTTTAAAGCTTACCATCCGGATGCCTTGCTCTACGTCCTGTGCGCCCAAAAGCTGCAGTTCTTTGGCCAGGATTTCCTCGAAGCCAAAAAAGGTTTTGGCGACCATCTTAAAATTATTTTCCATCGTCAATTCGGGTATTCGTTGCAAAAATACACTAAATTTGCAGTCCTAATTGATGAACATGCAAAAAGAAGCTGATAATTGGTTTATTTCCTGGTTCGATTCTCCTTATTACCACATTCTTTACAAAGAGCGCAATTTTCGTGAAGCCCAGGTTTTCATGGACAACCTTACACATTACCTCAACCTGCCCGAAAAAGCCAAAGTGCTCGACCTGGCTTGTGGCAAAGGCCGCCACTCGATTTACCTGAACCAGCTCGGGTTTGATGTACTCGGCGTAGACCTATCAGAGAACAGCATCGCCACCGCTAAGAAAAATGAAAACGACACCTTGCATTTCAAGGTACACGACATGCGCCACACCTTTGATGAAAAGTTCGACGCAATTTTTAACCTGTTCACCAGTTTTGGGTATTTCAACAATGAAGACGACAACCTCAAGACGCTGGTGACCATCAAGGAAAGCCTGTCAGAATACGGTTTCGGGGTCATCGATTTCATGAACACCAACCACGTGCTGGCCAACCTTGTCGCCCATGAAACCAAAACTGTAGACGGCATCGACTTTCACATCAAACGCCATTACGCCGACGGCTACATCTACAAGGAAATCGACTTTGAAGACCAAGGCGAAAAGTTTCACTTTACAGAAAAAGTACGCGCCTTTACCCTTCCCGATTTTCAACAATTGATGGAAAAAGCCGGAATTTACCTACTCGACATCTTTGGCGATTACAAGCTCAAAAAATTCCACAAAACCGATAGCGAACGCCTCGTTATGATCTTCAAATAATGAACTATCTCTTACCGCTCCTTTCTGTTTTATTGGGTTACGGCGTGGCGCTCTTGCTCAAACCGCAAGACAAATCACGGCTTAAGTTGCTGTTGGCTTTTAGCGGTTCGTTTCTATTGTCGCTCACCGTCATCCATTTGCTACCCGAGGTTTATGAAGACCACAGCCACAGCGTGGGTATCTTCATCATGGTGGGAATCTTATTCCAAATCATCCTTGAGTTTTTCTCCAAAGGCGCAGAACACGGCCACGTTCACGGCCACGAAATCATGACGCAAATCCCGTGGTTGTTGTTCATCAGCCTTTGCCTGCACGCACTTCTAGAAGGTTTGCCGGTAAGCCATCACCACAACCTGGCTTTTGGGATTGCCATCCACCATTTCCCCATCGCCATTATCCTCACGACCTTTTTAATCCATGCGCGGCTCAACAAAGCTGCCATTTTTGGGTTCATGTTTACCTTTGCGCTCATGACGCCGCTGGGTACTTTGCTCGCAGAATACATCCCGTTCCTGACGCATTATTACAGCGAAATCACGGCCATCGTCATTGGTATCTTATTCCACATTTCGTCCACCATTATCTTTGAAACCACCGAAGGCCATAAATTCAACATCGCCAAAATCTCGATGATCATTTTAGGAATCGCGTTGGCGTATTTCGTTTGATTTTTTTTTGGGCGTTCCCCTTCACATCGATTCGTGCAACAGCTGCCTGCTCGCTACGGCAGTCCACTGAACTGTTAATTTTACACTCGCCACCGGGTCGGGCTGTACGCAGTACGCGGTACTTGCTCCCATCCCTAACGCGGGCACTTTTTCCACTTGAAAATTCGTTGTTCAACGTTCATTGTTGAACCTTCAAATAATTAATCTTTCTTCATTGCAGCATCAGTCCAACTTCGTAAATTTGGGATTCAAAAAATGTTGAACAACGAACAACGAACAACGAACAACGAACAACGAACAACGAACAACGAACAACGAACAA
>ENA-UOWO01002751-UOWO01002751.1-activated-sludge-metagenome-genome-assembly--contig:-NODE-2751-length-21402-cov-13.019488_pt1 | contig 21402 bp, 16 predicted proteins | sample MGYA00238148_ERZ761564 | MGnify/ENA primary metagenome ERZ761564 (study PRJEB28885, sample SAMN05720194) | activated sludge metagenome | isolation source: Anaerobic digester | place: USA... | reverse complement strand
TCGGGGATGCGGGACTCGAACCCGCGACCTCCTGCTCCCAAAGCAGGCGCGCTAGCCAACTGCGCTAATCCCCGACAATAAATTTATTTTACATCACTTAACATTGCGCTAATCCCCGATGATACTTTTTATAATAAATGAAAGTATAAAATTTTTTTTAACTATGCCGAGGGGCAGAGTTGAACTGCCGACGCAAGGATTTTCAGTCCTTCGCTCTACCGCTGAGCTACCTCGGCGTATGCTTAACTAAATTTTTTAAAATTTCGCGTGGTGCGCGTACATGGACTTGAACCATGGACCTCGACATTATCAGTGTCGCGCTCTAACCAGCTGAGCTATACGCGCTTAAAATAAAAAACAGCTCACAACTAACTACTGGCAACCAACAATATAATTGTATTGATTTAATGAAAAAAAATCAAATATTGTCCAAATTTGCCAATCGCCATTTGTCAACTGTTTAAATAAATTATCAACCAAAAAGTGACAGTAGAAAATATTGTTGCGGCACCTCACTACAAAGTGCCTATGAAAGGAATCCCGCTAATGCGGGACCGACCTAATTTTCTAACCAAAAGGTTAGAAAGTCTTCCTTAGAAAGGAGATAATCCATCCACAGCTTCCGCTACGGATGCCTTGTTACGACTTCACCCCTGTTACCGGCCCTGCCTTCTTCGCCGAAAAGGCGAATTCGGGTATTGCCGGCTCCCTTGGCGTGACGGGCAGTGAGTACAAGACCCGAGAACGTATTCACCGCGCCAATCTGATACGCGGTTACTAGCGATTCCAGCTTCATGAAGTCGAGTTGCAGACTTCAATCCGAACTGAGGGAAGTTTTGATGGGATTGGCTCCACCTCGCGGTTTTGCGGCCCATTGTACTTCCCATTGTAGCACGTGTGTTGCCCAAGGCGTAAGAGCCATGCTGATTTGACGTCATCCCCACCTTCCTCCTGGTTATCCCAGGCAGTTTTTTGATGAATTTCTAAATCAAAATGAGGGTTGCGCATGTTACCCCAGTTAAGGGTGCACTTCACAGCACATGCTGACGACAACCATGCAGCACCTGTCATGCCACTAAGTTTTCCTGTTTCCAGAAAAACATAGGCATAATGTCAAGCCTTGGTGAGGTTCCTCGCTTATCATCGAATTAAACCACATGCTCCACCGCTTGTGCGGGTCCCCGTCTATTCCTTTGAGTTTTAGCCTTGCGGCCGTACTTCCCAGGCGGGATACTTAAGGCGTTAGCTTGCTTAGAGGCGGCACTGAGAGGGTCGATACTCCCAATGCCAAGTATCCATCGTTTAGGGCGTGGACTACCAGGGTATCTAATCCTGTTCGCTACCCACGCTTTCGTCCATGAGTGTCAGGCGCGTTCTAGTGAGTTGCCTTCGCCATTGGTGTTCTAGCCGATATTAACGGATTTTACCCCTACACCGGCCATTCCACTCACCTCTCCCGGCCTCTAGTCTGATAGTTTTCCACCCGGTCCAAATGTTAAGCACTTGGATTTGAGGTAGAACTTACCAAACCACCTGCGGACCCTTTACGCCCAATAAATCCGGATAACGCTTGAGGTCTCTGTATTACCGCTGCTGCTGGCACAGAGTTAGCAACCTCTTATTCATTAGGTACCATCAACGTTTTTCCCTAATAAAAGACCTTTACACCCCGAAGGGCTTCTTCAGTCACGCGACGTCGCTCCTTCAGCCTTTCGGCCATTGAGGAATATTCTCGACTGCAGCCTCCCGTAGGAGTCAGGGCAGTGTCTCAGTCCCCATGAGGCGGGTCGTGCTCTCACACCCGCTATCCGTCAAAGCCTTGGTGAGCCATTACCTCACCAACTAGCTGATAGATCATAGGCCCCTCCCCAAGCGGATTGCTCCTTTACTCAACGGAATTTCTTCCGCTGAGACCATTGAGAATTAACTCCACTTTCGCGGAGATATACTCATCTTGGGGGTAGGTTACCAATGTGTTACTCACCCGTTTGCCACTCGCATAACTCTTGCGAGCTATACTCGTTCGACTTGCATGCCTAAAACACGTCGCCAGCGTTCATCCTGAGCTAGGATCAAACTCTCAAAAAAGATAAAGAATTATTCAGTCAGTTTAACTTGTTCTTTAAAAAAAGAATAAGCTAGGATCTCCGCCCAGGTCTGCCTGACGGCAAACAGGGCGGATCAGCCTATGGCTGAAAACTCTCAAAAAAGTTGAATCTTAATGAAACTTTTAAAAGCTTCACTTAGAATCAATAAATACAAATAGATAAAAAAGGAATAGTAGAGATTTTTAAAAACCTCACCTACTATAATTGAACCAACAATATTCCTCCTGCCACTTTTTGGTTGATAATGGTTTTAAAAAAATTTAAATGAACACGCTTATGCATTCCCAACTCAACAGTTAATTTTAAATTAGCAATTGAGTTGGAAAGACAAAAAATAAAGGAACAAAAAACAGCTTTTAGAAGTAAACTGTTTTATAAAATATTTTTTAATGAACGGTCTTTAAAAATATTATCATTAAAAACTCTTTTTCAAGTGGTTTCTTGGTTAAAGACCTGCTTGATTAATGATTAAAAAATTACAAACCCTGTTTACAATTATAAACTACTTTGAAAAGCAAGTCAAGACACTTTTAAGCCGCTGGCGCAGCCTCTACAACTTCAACGGGTGCAGCTGTAACTGGCGCGGCGACTTCTGCAATCTTTTTCAATTTGGCGGTCTTAACTTTAACCGCACTTAAAATATTTTTATCAATTAACAAATTGTGTACAGTCGGCGTGGGTTGGGCACCCTGAGCCAGCCAATGTTTAATACGTTCTTCCTTAAATTTTGATTCTTTGGTGTGTGGATTTAAAAAACCTAAAATCTCCAGCGATTTATCCTGGGGGTCTTTATTTCTGTCTTGAGCCAGCAAACGAAACTGTGCCTGACCTTTTTTACCAATTCTTTGTAAACGCAGAACTACCATAAGTAAAAATAACCTATTATTAATGTTATATATATTTTACAGGAAACAGAAAAAGTGTCAAGTTTAGCGATTGGTGTATTTTTCAGCACCTTCTAATTTTAATGACAAAAGAGCTGACACACCCTCAGCACCCATGGTCACACCATATAACACCTCGGCTTTTTCCATGGTTGCACGGTTATGCGTAATGACAATAAACTGCGAACGCGTGGACAGTTCTTCCACAATATCAGCAAAACGCATGGAATTAGCTTCATCCAAAGCAGCATCTACCTCATCCAAAATTACAAATGGTGAGGGGTGAGCAGAGATAATGGCACAAATTAAGGCAATGGAAGTCATGGCCCGTTCCCCACCCGAGAGCATACCAATGTTTTTTAATTTTTTACCCGGTGGAGTGGCTTCGATTTCCACACCACTGTAAAAATTATTAGTTAATCTGTCTCTAATTTTTTTTGTTTCAACCATATCAATTTCTTTTTCCAAAGCTACCAGACTTTCAGCATCTCCGGTTTGATCTGAAGGTTTATCGACCAACGCTTGATCAGTGTCCGCTTTAACTAAAACCAACTTGGCCTTACCACCAACAAACAAAATTTTAAAATATTTTTGAAACTCTTCGTCAATAATTTTAAAACTGGTTTCAAACTGTTGCCGTACAACCTCATTTAACTCCAAAATTAACTTTTCCAAAGAAATTAAAGATTGACTTAGGTCTGTGGTTTGTGTGCTCAAAAAATCATACCGACTTTGAATAGCCAAATACTCTGTTTGAACCTCTGGATCAATACCACCAATGAGTTCCAGTTGATGTTTAAGACGAGCTATGTCACTCGTTAAATTTTGCTTTGCAGTAGCTGATAATTTTTCTACTCTAGTTTGGGCTAAATTTTCCAAAGATCCCAACTCGGCTAAAATTTCCTGTTTCAAATCGTCGCGATGAGTTTCCAAACGCGCATTTTCAATGCGTAAATTATTAACCTGATTAGAAATTTGGTTTAAGCTTTCTTGTTGTTTTTGATACTGCTGTTGAATTTCCCAAATCTGTGATCGTTCGTCGCGTTCTTTTTCACTTTCTTTTTTCATGACTTCCTGAATGGTTTTAACTTTATCTTCGGTTAAAAGAATTTCTTTTTCCAGGGTTTTAATTTTTTCTGTACTATCATTATTTTGAACAACAGTTGCTTTCTCATTACTATTTTCTTTAAAGGGTTCAAGTAGCTCGTTTATTTTTTGGATTAAAGTTTGTTGTTTTTTAAAATTGGCTTCTAAGGTTGTCCAATCTTTAGCCAACCAATTATCTTCAATTACTGCGCCAACTTCAACAACCGTACGCATAAGTTTAATAATTTCTTGGGCTGTTAAATGTGGCACGTCTTTGTGTTTGACTGTTTTTTGCACCTGTTGAATTTGTTTGATACGTAATTCTGAAAGTTGTTCACTTAAAGACATTTTGTGCTCTAATGTTTTTTGATAATCAGTTTGTAGTTTTTCCAATTTTTCTGATTTGGCACTGTCGCGAGTTAGTTTGGCCAACTCGTTTTGTAAGTTTACAACCACCGCGCGTGCTTTTTCCTGTGCAGTTGTTAAGGTAACTAAATTTGCATGTTGAACTTGATAACTATTTTCTATGTCTTGCCAAATTTCAGTGTAATAAGCGGCTTGCTGTGCTTTGAGCTCTTTTTCCAGTTCCGCTCGGTGCTCCAATTTTTTAACCTGGCGGGTTAAAGAGTTTAAGCGTGGTGAAATTTCATTCAACTGCACGGTGGCCAGATTTAAATTGGCCTCAGTTTGTTCTAGTTTATTTAAAGTCTGATTACGTTTTATTTGTAAAGGTTTGACACCTGAAGCCTCTTCAAAAAATTCTTTTCTTTCTTCATTCGAGGCCAATAAAAAAGCATCCACCATGCCTTGACCAATAATTGAATAGGAAGTGTGCGCCACCCCAGTTTTGGCCAACAAAAGTTGAATATCCAACAAACGAGCTTTTTGTTTATTAATTAAATATTCACTTTCACCACTGCGGTACAAGCGTCGTGTTAAACAAATTTCACTCATGCCAATTCCGGCTTCATCATTATCGTTGTTAAAATATAAAGACACCTCAGCCATGCCCAGCCGAGCTTTTTTATCAGAACCGGAAAAAATAACATCTTCACTTTTTTTACCGCGCAAAAGTTTTAAACTTTGTTCGCCCAAAACCCAACGAAAGGCATCGGCGACATTGGATTTGCCAGAACCATTGGGGCCAACTACGGCCGTGATGCCGGGTTTAAAAGTTAAAACCGCCTTGTGGGCGAAAGATTTAAAACCATTGATTTCCAATTTTTCTAAAAACATAGTGTATAATTTATTTTAATTATAGCAAAAAAATAAAAAAAATGTTAATGTTATATAAGTAGTAAAAGATTAATATTATTTAAATCCCTATGAGTCTATCGGCTGCCATTGCCAAAAACACAATTTTCCACACCCTGGGTAAATTTTCTGGGTCCTTAATCGGCCTGGTGATTATTGGTTTTTTAACGCGTTACTTGGGCGCAGCGGGCTATGGTTATTACACGACTGTCTTTGCCTATCTGTTTTTCTTTTCCACTCTTGGCGATTTGGGTTTATATTTGGTGACTTTAAATGAGCTGGGCAAAGCTGGGGCAGATAAAATAAAAATATATAGCAACATCTTTACCATGCGTTTGATGTCCGGCATACTTTTTATGGCTGTAGCTAGCATATTAATTTGGTTTTTCCCCTATCCTTTAATTGTGAAGCTGGGCACACTAGTTGCCGCACTCTCAGTTTTATTTATGATGGTTGACCAAATTACAGTCACTGTTTTCCAAGAACAGATGCAGACCAAATTTGTGGCCATTGCGGAAATAGTTGGCAAACTTTTAACTTTAATTTTGACCCTAACTTTAATCCACCTGCAGGCTGGTTTTATGTATGTTTTGTGGGCGGTGGTGTTAGGATTTTTGGTCCATTTTTTTATCAACATTTTTTTTGCCCGCCGTTTACTAAAATTTTCACTGGCTTTTGATTTTGAATTTTGGCAAACAGTCTTTAAAAAAAGTTGGCCGATTGCCACTTTCATGATTTTTTCCATGCTTTATTTTAAGGCTGACACTATTATTCTATCACTCTACCATTCGGCCAGAGTGGTCGGTTTATATGGCGCACCATATAAAATCTTGGAAGTCCTGATTGCCTTCCCAGCTATTTTTTTGGGCTTGGTTTCACCGCACCTGGCACGCGCTTGGTCAACAAAAAATTTAATTGATTTTGAGAGAATTTTCCAAAAAGCTTTTGATTTTTTATCATTAATTGTCTGGCCATTAATTTTTGGCACTTGGGTTTTGGCCAAACCAATTATTAATTTTATTGCCGGCGCGCAATTTGTGGAGTCGGCCAAAATTTTACCACTTTTAATTTTGGCGACGGGTATTATTTTTATCGCGCACCTATCCACTTTTACTGTGGTGACTTTGAACAAACAAAAACAGATGATGAAATATTATCTTGTGGCTGCTATTTCTGCCTTGGCACTTTATTTCATTTTTATTCCACCTTATTCTTACTGGGCCGCGGCCGCAGTTACAGTCTTGATAGAATTTTTCATTCTGGCCACGTCTTGGTTAATGGTAAAAAAAGAAACTCACATGCACATTAATTTTATAAATAATTTAAAAGCCTTACTGGCCAGCTTGCTTATGGCCGCGGCAATCTGGCTGGCTAATTTTAGTTTATTACCTTCCGTACTATTAGGAATTTTGGTGTATGCCGGCAGCAGTTATGTTTTGGGTGTGTGGAATAAAGACACGCTTAAAGCGTTGATGAAATAGATAAAATAAAAACTTAAAAACCCCACTTAAAAATATTAAGTGGGGTTTGTGTTTGTTAACTTGACAAATTTTGACTAATATGTTAAAATAACACGTAAAAATAAAAGCACTTTAACAATATTCTCGTTTGTTTGTTACCCAAGAGTTTTGGTAAGTTTTTTGGCTATTTTTAGCCACTACTTGCCTTTTGGGGTAACAAACGAACGAAAGAAAGTTATTCACAATAGGAGGTGCTATTATGGCAAATACAGGACAAAAAATTTCAGCTTCCGTTGGAAAAATCACCGGAAAGCTGACAGATATGATCGAAAAACACTCCGGTGTTTTGTTGGCACTCGGCTTAGTCCATCAAGCTGAGGGCGGCGGTTATAAAGTCGCCCCGGTTATTTCCAAAGCCGGCGCCAAGATGTTTGGGCTTGGCAAAGACGATGAGGCTATTGCCACATCAATCATTGGCCAGGTCGCAAAAGATAAAAATAACGGCCATGCCAAAGCACAGGCACTCAACACCTGGTATGGAGGGTTAAAAGACTTCCAGAAAAGGGAGTTGCGCATGTGGTTAGCTCAAAAGCTTGCAGAGTTTTCCACATTTCCCAAAGACTCTCAGGATCAACTGGGAATGCTTTATGCCATTGATTTTTTTATTTTTCTCGCGGAACTTGGCGATGATGATGAGCGGACAAAAACCGCCATCGCCTGGAATATATTTCCACAAGAGCCCCGTCTCCTGGACGAGGCCCTGGAAGCGATCAATAGTCCAAGTGATCGGGCGAAGGTCGCGGCTGCAATGCAAGATAGGATAGACAAAATCAAACAAAAACAGACAGTGCGGGAAACTGCAGCAACCACTACTACCCCCACTGTTAGTGAATCTAGAATAAAAAAATTTGTGCGTTTTTTATGGTAAAGGAGTAGACTATGAGTACACCAAACGCAACACCGACGCCTACGGCAGCCACCACTGAAATGGGATTATTTGAATTCCTGCAGCAAACGTGGCAGTGGCTGACCACCGAAATAGGCGATTTGTCCAACACCGAGGTTGGGCAACTCTTTGTGCGGTACTGGGAGTGGTATAAGTCTTTTGTTCCAAAATGGAGCAAACGCTCCATCACTATCGCCGTCACTGCCCTACTTATCGGCATACTCGTCGGAAGACTAGGATTTGATGAGCTGGCGCGGCTTTTTATCTCCATGGGTTTCATGGCCGCATGCATTGTCTGGCTAATTATTTTTACCGGCGGAAGCGTAATTGTCCGGTTCTACTCCGCCGCTTCCTCGGTGCTGGCCGGCACGAAGCTCGAGGGATTAAATCTAAAAAAAGAAAGCGCAGAAAATATTTCCAAATCCGCTTTTCTAATTTTGAGCTGGCTAGCGGTGGTGACCCTGTATGCTTCATTTGTTCCAATTTGGAACAATATACAGTCGCTTATCTGGCTGTTGCCGGTAAGCCTCGGACTAGCCTTTATTCCTTATGGCTTCGGGTTAAAACCCAGCCCCAACACCTACAAACTCATCTATAAAGTGGTGTTGCTGGCCTTTTTAGCAGTCACCGTTTCCTTCTTCATCAATATGGCTTTGTATGCTAATGATATCATTATCAATCCCAAGACATCAGAAAAAAGATTGATGGAGTATGAAGAAGAGAGGGCAAAAAAAGAGGACGATGACCGTGCCAAACTGATTCAAAGTGCCGCGGAAAAAATTAAAACCGGCACGGAACCGACAGATGCGGAGAAAAAAGCCTTGAAAGAGGCAAAAGAACAAATGGAGAAGCGCGGCTTGGTAAAAAAAGGCGCAAGCGCTGTCTCCAGCATCTGGCCTTTCGGTAAAGATTCATCCACAACACCGCCCACCATACCGTCGTCGCCCACAACTTCAATAACCCAGCGGGACACGCTGGCTGTTGGAACCGGTTGGGAAACGGTTTCACGACAACTTCACCTGGGCAACAAAATTGTATTTTTATCCCCCCGCCCGGACGCCAAGTTTAAGTTTGATTGGCAAAAAGACCAGGCTGGACGCCCTGTACCAATGACCCAACGGGCTGATGGCCTGTATTGGGGGTATGTCGAAATTTCGGCGGAGCCGGTGGACCCAAACACCCGGCTCCAAATAAAAATTGGAAGTTCACCTTCACAAGGAGAAAAGATCGTCTATTGGGTAGCCTAAAGGAAGCCCAATAGAAAAAGCGATTGGCCGTGACCAGTCGCTTTTTTATTTTCAAAATTTATTAATTAAAAAGTTAAAATCTTAAAGATATAATTTAAAATAATATAACTACTAAAAATAACCACCAAACCAACCACTGCCCACAACATGGTGTCACGGCCCTTTTTTACTGCGTCTGGCTTGCCCTGCGCTGTTAACCACAAAAAACCAGCATAGATAAACATAACCAAAGAAATTATACCCACCAAACCCATGATAAGTTTAATTATTTTACTCACGATTTGCGGGATTGTCACCACCGAACCCAAAGGGTTTTGTAACTGTGCTTTGGGTGTTTCAGCACTAGAATTAGGATTAGGGTTAGGGTTAGCACTACAACCCGCTAGATTTGGATTAGCTTGACATTGAGCTGGAGTTGGATTAGCACTACAACCTGCTAGATTTGGATTGGCTTGACATTGAGCTGGAGTGGGAGGAGTCTGTGCAAAAACAAAAGACGTAGAAAATATTAGTGTGCTTAAAACAAACACAAACGAAACACTAAAAATTATTTTTTTTACAACGACATTATTCATATATTTTATTATACCACTTTTTTATCAACACCAGCAAAACAAGGCCAGCTATAATTTCCAGGCCGGCTACAATTTGAAACAAACGCAGACCAAAAATTAGAGGCTGGATATCAAGCCGTAAAAATTCCAATACAAAACGCAGACTGCCGTGACAAATTAAATAAAACCCAAAAATAAAACCGGGTGCTTTGGCTGACCAGGGTTGCTTAAAAAAATAAAGCAATAAAAAAAAGACCGCTAACATGGCCAAACTTTCATACAAAAAAAGAGGATGAAAATATTGAAAATTTTCAAAACCAAGAGGTCGGTTAATAAAATCAATTGGTATACCCCACGCTAAAGTTGTGGGTGTGCCAAAAAGTTCTTGATTAAACCAATTGCCCCAGCGGCCAATGGCCTGCCCAATGGCCACTGCCGGAGCAACAAGATCAAGCAGACACAAAAATAATAACCCCCTCTTTTTCTCCCCCTTAGTAAGGGGGAGAGCCTGAGGTTCTAAGCTCCCCGTCTTATCGGTGGTAAGAGTTGGTGTCTTTAAGCTCCCCTCCTTAATAAGGAGGGGGCTAGGGGGAGGTGTATTTATGAATAAAATATTTTTTATACATAACCCCCTCTTTATCTCCCCCTTAGTAAGGGGGAGAGCATGATGTTCTAAGCTCCCCTCCTTAATAAGGAGGGGGCTAGGGGGAGGTGTATTTATGAATAAAATATTTTTTATACATAACCCCCTCTTTATCTCCCCCTTAGTAAGGGGGAGAGCATGATGTTCTAAGCTCCCCTCCTTAATAAGGAGGGGGTGGGGGGAGGTTACTGACACATAAACTAAAGCCACTAACCCACCCAAAAACACACCATAAAACGCAATGCCACCATGCCAAAGCGCCAGAATTTCAGCTGGATTTTCTAAATAATAATTTAAAAAAGTTAAGACATGCACCAGGCGGCCACCAAGCAAAGCAAAAATAACAATCCACAAAAACAAATCCAACAGCTTGTCTTGATTTAAAATTTTTTGCTGACGATTTAATTTTTGTGCAACCAAAAATCCACTGGCAACAGCTAGGCACAAGACCAAGCCATACCAGTGGATTGTGGCAAAACCCAAATCCAAAAAAATTTTTTCTGGAGTGTAGGTATGCAAAAACACTTTATTTATTATTTAAGCAGACCATCCACAATCTGTTTTAAAGATTCATACGGCACAGCACCCGGCACAGCTTGATTGTTGACAAAAGAAGTTGGTGTACCACCCACTCCAGATTCAATGCCTTTTTGATAATCAGCGCTAATTTTGGCACTATGCGGATTATCTTTCACACAGGTGTTAAATTTGGTTACATCCAAGCCCAAATCTTTGGCAAATTTAGCAAAACTATCAGCTGTTAAAGTGCTTTGATTGGCAAAAATCATAGCCGTCATTTCCCAAAACTTACCCTGATCAGCCGCACACTCGCCAGCAATGGCGCCCGGCATGCCCAAAGGATGTGATTGAATAGGGAATTGTTTGAAGACCCAGGCCACATCATTGGGATAAGCCTTCACCAACTGTTCCATCACGGTATGAAAACGTGCGCAGTATGGACACTGCATATCTGAAAATTCAAAGATTTTCACTTTGGCGTCTTTGTTACCCAAGACATGGTCACTCTCAGCAATTTGCAAATCAATCTTGATCTCTGGTTGCTGCTCTTGTTGATTAGCTGGTTCGTTGGCTTGCTGTTGCGCTTTAGCTAGCTCAGCGGCATTGTCTTTGCGTTCTTTAAAATACATAAAACCAAAGACGGCAAAACCAATGACCGCCAAAACAGCAACACCAGAAACTAAACCAAAAACAAAACCATTACCTTTTAGTTTTTCCTTTTTGGACTCAGTTGGATTATTTTCACTAAGCATATTTTTATTCTCTTATTAAACTCAAAATTATTTTTAATTTAGAGTTTATTATTTATTTATTTTTAATAACTCTCGTAAACGCTCTTGTTGAAAACCAACTAAAACTTCTTGACTGCCGTCATCTTGCGTAATTGCAATAACTGGCACACCCATTTGGCCAGAAAGCTGAACCATTTCGGTAGCCCGCGCTTCATTCACAGCCACATCAACATCTTCGTAAGTAACATTATTTTCAGTTAAAAACTGCTTAGCCAAACGGCAATAGCCGCAGGTTGGCGTAGAATATACAACAACTTTCATAATTTTTCCTTTAGTCTTGAGGCTTCCTAGCCGCAAAAACCTGTTAATAACTTTTTACGTTCAAAACAATTTTAACACAAGCAGCCCCCAAAAGACAAATTTTTAATTTTCCAAAACCTTACCAACCATAAAAAGGGTTTCTTCGCTCCACCACGGCCCAATAATTTGCGCGCCAATGGGTAAACCGGTTTTGGTTTTACCAACTGGCACAGACAAGGCTGGTACGCCAGCCACATTAATTGGGACTGTAAAGACATCTTCCAAATACATGGACAAGGGGTCAGTTGTTTTTTCACCCAATTTAAAAGCTGGGTGCGGCGCCACCGGTGTTAATAAAACATCCACCTGATTAAAAACATCTTTAAAATCTTGCTGAATGAGTGTACGGACTTTTTGCGCTTGTTTATAATAGGCGTCATAATAACCAGCTGATAAAATATAGGTACCCAACATAATTCTTCTTTTGACTTCCGCGCCAAAATACTGACCGCGGGTTTTTTTATAAACATCAATTAATTTTTCATCCACGTTATTAATGGCGGCACGTTGACCATAACGTATACCATCAAAACGCGCCAAATTGGCCGAGGTTTCGGCTGGTTGAATAATATAATAAACAGCTAAAGCTTGCTCAGTATGCGGTAAACTGACTGGGACAATTTGAGCGCCTAATTTTTCTGCGCTGTGAATGGTGTTTTTAACCACTGCTTCCACTTCACTATCCATACCAGCTATAAAATATTCTTTCGGCACACCAATTTTTAAATTAGAAAAAGTTTTTTCTTTATTTATAGACTTGCCAGATGTGGAAGTAGCGTCCATTTTGTCTTGACCTTTTATGGCATCAAAAACAATTTGTGCGTCAGTTACACTATGAGCCAATGGCCCAATTTGATCCAAAGATGAAGCCATGGCCATTAAACCATGCCGTGAAACTGCACCATAAGTTGGTTTCAAACCCACCACACCACAAAAAGAAGCCGGCTGACGAATTGAACCGCCAGTATCACTGCCCAAGGCATAAACTGACATGTCGGCAGCCACAGCCGCAGCTGAGCCACCTGAAGACCCACCGGGTACGCGTGAGGTGTCAAATGGGTTTTTGGTTGGTTGGTAAGCTGAATTTTCGGTTGATGAACCCATGGCAAACTCATCACAATTATTTTTACCAATTAAAACCATGCCCTGCTCTTTTAATTTAGTGATGACCGTGGCGTCATAGGGCGCCACATAGCTGGCTAAAATCTTTGAAGCAGCTGTGGCACGCACACCTTTGACCAAAATTACATCCTTAATAGAGGCTGGCACACCGGCCAACAAAGGCAAATCAGCACCACTGGCTATTAATTGATCAACGGCCGCAGCTTGTTGCAAAGCTTCTGATTTGGTAATGGTAATAAAGGCATTCAACTCATTATTTTTTTCTGTGGCGCGTTGCAAATAATCCTGCGTCAATTCAAGCGCAGAATATTTTTTAGCCAATAAATTTTGATGAATTTCAAAAATCATATAACAAACATTAATGATGGACTAAAACATTTGGACATCCCGACCCCCTCTTAATCTCCCCCTTAGTAAGGGGGAGAGCCTGAGGTTCCAAGCTCCCCTCCTTGCTAAGGAGGGGGCTAGGGGGAGGTGTATTTATGAATAAAATATTTTTTATACATAACCCCCTCTTAATCTCCCCCTTAGTAAGGGGGAGAGCCTGAGGTTCTCAGCTCTAATTCCTTATAGGGGGGATGGTCTGGGGTTCCAAGCTCCCCTCCTTGCTAAGGAGGGGGTGGGGGGAGGTAATTTATCTAAATCTTTACAAATATAATAAATTCTACTAGCCACGCCGTCAGCATCATCAAATATTTCAGCACTATTAAATCTAACTATTGTGATTTTTTTAGACTCTAAATATTTTTGCCGACTCATATCATAATCGTCTGTACGGTCATGAGTCCGCCCATCAACTTCAACTCCTAATCTTAAATCTGGACAATAAAAATCTATAATAAAAGAACCAACACTATATTGCCTTCTAAATTTATAACCAATTTGTTTGTTTTTTAATTTTTGCCATAACAGAATTTCACCTTTTGGCATGCTTTTGCGTAACTTTTTTCTAAAATATTTCTTGATTTCGATGTTATATAAAATAGTCATATGATCTTCTTGACCCCCTCCTACCTCCCCCTTAGCAATGGGGAGAGCTAATACAAGCATGTTTACTATCTTTACTAATTTATTTGTTTACTGATTAACGGATTTATTGACCAAAAATTTTTTCCACCTTCACCTGTCCTTTATCTGTTTCGGGTGCTAAAGCAATTAGTTGACTGGTTAAATCCGCATCAAAAACATCTTCTGATGAGGCATCGGCGCGAAAAACATTGCTTAAATCAAAAGTACCACCATCAGCTGGAGCAACATTGATAACTGATATTTTTTTGAGTTGATCCACATAACTTAAAACCGAGGAAAGTTGATTAGCAAATTTTTCCTGTTCTAAAGTTGTCAATTCAATGCGGGCCAGGTTGGCAATGTGTTGTATTTCTTCTTGCGTCAACATAAAAAAATAAAAAAAGAGTTATCTCTTTATTATTTTAGCACTTAAATTTAACAAAAACAACAGCTGACTTTTTATTTTTTAGATAATTTATAAAATAATTTTAAAAACTAGACAAAATAATTGGCTAAATTTAGCCAAAAAAATACTCTTGACAAAAAAAATAAAAAAAGCTAGTATAAAGATACATTCTAAGGTTGTGTGGGTTCCGGCTGAGTCCCTCCACCGCGATCAGCTGGTGGTCTCGCATTCACCACGCATCCGCGTCGTTCGCCGGGATCCACTTCACCGCTCGCTTTCTACCAAGTAGAAGCGAGCTATTTTTTTACTTAATTATTTTAACAGTTCCAAAAATTCTTTTTCATTTAAAATTTCAACGCCTAAGCTTTGAGCCTTGGATAATTTTGAACCAGGGTTTTCACCAACCACCACATAATCTGTTTTTTTGGAAACAGTTTCGGAAACTTCTCCGCCCAAAGTTCTAATTTTTTCTTTAGCATCTTCCCGCTCCAATGTTGCTAAGCTACCAGTCAAAACAAAAAATTTTCCGGCTAGTTTATTGCTATTAATTTTTGACTTATCATTGGTTATAATTTCTACTCCGTTTACAAAAAGTTTTTCTATTAGTTTAATATTTTTATCATCCTTAAACCAATCAATAACACTTTCTGCAACTATGGGGCCAATGCCATTAACTGCACTCAATCCGTCAATATTTAATGTTTGAAAATTTTTAATAAAATTTTTATTGGAAATTCCATCTTGTGATAACAAGATGGCTGTTTCCTCGCCTACATGCCTTATCCCTAAAGCATAAATAAATTTGGCTAAACCTATTTTTCTTCTGGTTTCAATGGCAGAAATTATATTCTGGGCTGATTTTTTTCCCAAGCGCGGTAAATTTTCTAAATCGCCAATTTTTAAACTAAAAATATCCGCCGCATCTTCAATTAAATTTTCATCAAGAAGTAAATCAATAATTTTTGGCCCCAGGCCGGGAATATCAAAAGCACCACGCGAGACAAAATGATAAAGTTTTTCTTTAGTTTGAGCAAAACAATTTTTATTGGTGCAATAATAGGCCACTTCGCCTTCTGGTTGTCTTACTTCTGAATTACAAATCGGGCAGACTCTGGGCATACTAAACTTTTTTTCTTTACCGTCACGTAATGTCGTAAGAACTTCTACAATATCTGGAATAACATCGCCAGCTTTTTGAATGATGACTGTGTCGCCAATTCTGATGTCAGTGCGCTTTATTTCATCTGCATTATGCAAAGTGGCCCGAGAGACTGTGGAGCCAGCCACCAAGACTGGTCGCAAATGTGCCACCGGAGTTAAAACCCCAGTCCGGCCAACTTGTACTTGAATGTCCTCAACAATTGTGGTGGCTTGCTCAGCTGCAAATTTATAGGCCACGGCCCAACGCACATGCTTGGCAGTCCGACCCAACTTTTCTTGCCAAGCCAAATTGTTCACCTTGATAACAATGCCATCAATCTCAAAATCAAGTTTGTTTCTAATTTTAGCAATGTTATCAAAAAAATCTTTAGCCTCAGAAATTTTATTTATTTTTACAAAATGTTTTTCCACTCTAAAACCAAGCTGTTGTAAATTTTGCAACAGCTCGTATTGCGTTTTAAAATTAGCCTTAGCTAAGGTTAAAATATAAAAAAAACTTTGCAAATCTCTACTGGCCGCTACTTGTGGATCCAATTGTCTAACAGTTCCTGCGGCAGCATTTCTGGGATTAGCAAATTTTTCTTCGCCCTGTTTTTCCAATTCCAAATTTATTTTTTCAAAACTTTGAATAGGTAAATAAACTTCCCCGCCAACTTCTAAATCTATGGCAGTCTTTAACTGCAAAGGTACACTTTTTATTGTTTTGACAGTGTGGGTGACATCTTCACCAATAACTCCATCACCTCTGGTGACAGCTTTAGTAAAAACACCGGCTGCATAGATAAATGACATATTTAGGCCATCAATTTTTAGCTCACAAGTATATTCGACATCTTGACTCAGTGGTAATTCCAAAAATCTTTTAATGCGTTCATCAAATTCAACCACCTCTTCCCAAGAGAAAACATCGTCTAAAGAATACTTGGGAATTTTGTGTTTTATCTTAGCAAATTTACCCAAGGCTTTGCCGCCCACTCTTTGAGTTGGTGAATCAGCTGTTATAAGCTCGGGCCATTCATTTTCCAACTTTTCCAATTCGTCTTTCAAGGAATCCCAGGCGGCATTAGATATGACGGGTTTATCTAAAACATAGTATGCACGATCAGCTACCCAAAACTGATTTTTTAACTTGGCCAGCCTTAATTTAGCTTCTTGTTTGGTCATAAAAAGCATGAAATAATATAGCTCAATTATAGCAAATTTAAGAAAAAATTAGAATAAAAAAATAGGCCGTGTTTTAAACACGGCCTAAATTATTTTTTGTTATCTATTCTTCTTGCCAATTCGGCGCCCGATAGCAATAGGAATAATCTTCAACACCAGTTGACCAGTTTGACCAAGAATTGTCGTTTCTTTGTTCGCGCAGACGATACCAGTATTTTTTAGCAGCCGGCGGATTAACAATATTCACCGGCACTATTCTATTGTCAACATAAGAACAGTCAGCTGAGCTAGCTGGACACTGAACCGTATCGGTGGAGTATATGGTGGCAATATTAACATATTTATCCTCAACATTAGCTCCGTAGCTCCTTTGTAATTGATAAAGTTTGGCATTGGCATCTTTAGGCCAACTGGCAGTGATTTTGCCACAACTATGACTTAGGGTAACTGCGGAGCTACCACTAATACCTGCCGGTGGTGTGGTAACAGAAAGTGGACATTTAGTGCCGTTAGCACCAAAACCGCCATTACATAGCGGATTAAGAGTGGAATTGTTATAAGCAATTTCAGGCGGAGAACTGCTTAGGTAGTACCAATAGGTTGTTTCTTCATTAACAGTCAGGTCATCAAAAATAGTGCTGGAACTTGGTTGGGTTGTCAATAAATGCCAATTAACTCCGTCAGTAGAACGATAAATATAATAATAATCTGGAATACAGCTATCTGGATTCGCCCACACCAAACCAACACTACTAGAATTATAAGCCTCAACACTAAGTAAGTTATAAGCACAAGACGGAGCTGAACCCAAATCAACCATTTTTTGTATACTATTGCTGTCACCTTCTCCATCAGTCACAGTAAGTCTTGTTTCAAGCGTGCCCAATGGTCCGCCAGTTAAAGTGTAGTTATTCTCATTAAACAACATAAATTCATCAATCACACCATTGGCGTTGTAAGAGCCAGTTGACGAAGAACCAATATAAACACCCTGATCAATAGTAAGTGCACCTTCAAGATTCATACCAGAACACACCTGACTTCTTAGCAGCACATCATCTTTGTATAATTCTAAGGTATTTGAATACCATTTGGTAACCAACTTCATAACATCACCGCTGGCCCAACCTAGACCGGTTAAATCTAAACTCGGCAAACTTATAATGCATTGTTTATCTTCTTGATTATCATAAAATTTTAAATAAAAACCATTATTCTGAAATTTTAATTCAATGGTGTCACCACCCGATCCATCACCACGAAAAATAAAATGATTAGGTTCGCCCACAGTATTACTGTTATAGTTTGGCTTATACCACAGTTGAATGGCACCTTTTTTATCATTAAAAGCATTGTTGGCGGTTTTTACTTTTTCGGTGCTGGCATCAATGCGTACCCCATTGCCAGCATAAACCGGTTGGTAATCAGGACTACCATAAATTGTGCCAGCTGAACCAACTTGTGGGTTTGCAATTGCAGCAGCATTATTTAAAGTTGAGTACCAAACTAATTGAAAACTCGCAAATGGTGTATCAGCTGAAAAAGTATGAATTGGATATTGATTAGTACCTGGATAGCCGGTCTCGGTGCAGTTACCGGCTGCAGTGCAGGTTTCGCCATCACCAAAATCCCAATTCCATGTTTCAATTCTACTATCACCAGCTAAACTTTCGTCATTAAACTGCACAGTATTATTATTATATTTACAAAAAGTAAAATCAGCTGTTGGCCCTAGACCCGGGGAAGACGTGTTGGCGGTTATAAAATGTCGTGGACCATTCTTGGCTGCTTTTGTTAAACTGGGGGTGGTGGCAGTCACCTGCCAAAGATAGCCAGTATTGGTAGCTAAAGTGGTGGTGCTGTAAGAAACAGTTGCTAAATTAATTATTTGCACCGGCGAAGAGCAGTCACCCCAGTCAAGGGTGGCCGAGGGACAAAGATATAGCTGATAACTTATAGCACCGGGAAGATTTGTCCAACTAAAAGTGGTGGGATTTAAACTCACGCTTGGCGCGTCTGCGATTGGGGTCAATAAATCAAAATCTTCAGGAGTCGGAGGAGGACCAGCACGCACTTCAATGGTTCTTCTCAAAACATTGTTGCCCTCATTTGATTCATTAATACGACTATCGTTGGGTGCGTCAGTAATAGCCACAATTTGATGATTGCCAACAGGAACACCAGTCGTATTCCAGGCATCAGTCGTTTTGGTTTGTTCGGCACCGGGATCTAAAGAGCTAATCCAGGTGTCCATCAAAGTTGCAATACCACCGGCCCCGCTGTCATTGCTATCAATAAAAACCTTAGTCTTAGAAGTTTGTCCACTGGATGTGTTACCAATATTTTTTGTCACAACACTGGCATTAATAGAACCACCCTGATAAACATAATCCGGAGCATCAATACTATCAATAATTAAATCAACTGATAAGTTGGAAAGAGTACTGCAAGTTTTGGTGGTCGGAGTATTTTCATCCCCATCACCATTTCTAGTTTTTAGAGAAAAAGCATAGGCAGTGGCTGAACTCAGACCAGTCACATCTTTTTGTGAGGCAGCTTGCCAACCATAATATACACCAGTTTTGGCAAAATTACTTTTTAAATCATAAGTCACACTGGCTGGTGCAGGTGGTGTAACTGCACCAACTGTTTCTAGACGTACAGAGTTGATTGTTTCATTGGAACAATTAATTTCCGGCTGTTCAATGGAAGTATAAAAACCAGCCGGACCAACAAAAGCTCCCAGCCGACCATTGGCGTCAACTGCCGCAACTTTAACTTCATATTTGGTGTTGGCCAGTAACCCAGACCAGGTATAAGAAGTGCTAGCAACAGCATCCAAAAGAATAAAATCAGCCTCATCATACTTACGACCGTAAACGTTATAACTAACAACAGGACTACAACCAACTACTGGCGCAGTCCAGGACCAAGTCAGGGAATTGACTGTATTGCTATGAGTTAAATTGGTCGGAGCTGCAGGTGGAGTGGTACAATCAACAACTATTTCTTTGGCAGCTGGACGACAAGCAATTGTACCTTGCGTGGTAAATGTCGGTCTGACAATTAAGGTTGGACTGGCCAGTTGCACCCAATTAGGATCATAAACATTTTTCAGAATCCATAAAAAAAGAGGTTTACTATAGTCAACCACCGAAGCTAATCCATTTTCATTAATATCATTAATTACACTACTACTATGGGGTGGCAAACTGCTATAGTGATCTTCCCATCCGTCAAATCCGGCATAATCTTCTATATTAGAAAAATCACTTGATCCATTAAAGCCATAATCACTGGCTCCGGTATAACTATCCCACTGCCATAAAATTGCATTGTCTGAATCATAGTTTCCATCAGGATTACTAACCACATGTGAATGAAGACCAGAAACCGCGCCCAATCTACCAGAATATCCAGCTATGGCGTCAGATTTAACAATAAAATTATTACTGGTGTCATATTCAGCTACCCAATAAAAATACTGAGTATTGGGAGTTACGCTCTGATCAGTAATTAAAGCTAACACAACCTGCCCGTCATCCCCCACACACAATCCATCTACATTTCTAGTCAAATTTATTGTCTTAAACACACTGGCCGTACTAAAATTATTTGTAGAATTTTTATATATTTTATAAATACACGCATCAGCATAATAACTACAATTATATACTGTGAGCAGACCTGTAGCTGGTGGAGAATTAACATCTGAGAAATTAATACAGTTAGAACCAGCTACTCCACCTTTAGTGTCTATCGGACAAGATGTCACGCAGGTATCATTATTATCATCAATCAAGTCGTTGGGATTATCGCAACATAAATCACTTTGGAATATAAAAGGTCTACAGTGTTTATCTATTGGATATTCACCAGCATCATCACCACAAGCACCAGGTGTTATATTGTCACTGTATTCACCAAACGAATGATTCTCTCCACTATTCATAATACTAAGGTTATCGCAAATAGACCGCGCCGATGATATATCGCTAGTTATATCACAATCTCTCCACGTGGGTGCTTCACAATAAACAATATTATCATTACCACCCAAATTTAGATTATTATATGTACCATATGTATAAGATACACCATCTTTACTACAAATATTGCTATTATAATTTGCGCTACAAGTTTTTGTCGTTAAGCTGCCTGTATACCAAGCAATGTTTTCTGCTTCGGGCGGTCTTACATATTCTCCTGTATCATCACCGCAACACATATTATACCAACAACTACCACTAGCAGTACCACTAGTTATTCCCCACCTATAAGCAGTGCAAAGGGCTGAACTAGAATCCCATTCCCAACCACCTGATCTGAGGTTATCTCCACAAGCTGCCAAAACTAAATTACCAACAAAAAAAGTCGCGCCCAAAAACACGACTAACACAGACAATTTATATATCATTTTAGAATTTTTTATTATTCCCATATAATTAAATTAATTAATAGTGGAAAAGGTATATAAATATATTATACCACTGTTTTGGAAATAAAAAAGCCGCGATGTCTGCATCGTGGCTTGACTCTCTTGAGCTTTCCTCTTTACCTCAAAAGGGTCATTGACTTAACTACATAAAAATCATCGCCCCAGAGGCGGTAGTAATACACACCGCTTGGAGCATTGTTGGCATCCCAGACGACCTGATGGCCGCCCTGACTTTGCTCCTCATCAAGCAGGGTGACAACTTTTTGGCCGAGAGTGTTGAAAACCTCGACCGTGACCTTTCCCGCCTTTGG
>ENA-UOWO01002750-UOWO01002750.1-activated-sludge-metagenome-genome-assembly--contig:-NODE-2750-length-21414-cov-11.820965_pt1 | contig 21414 bp, 18 predicted proteins | sample MGYA00238148_ERZ761564 | MGnify/ENA primary metagenome ERZ761564 (study PRJEB28885, sample SAMN05720194) | activated sludge metagenome | isolation source: Anaerobic digester | place: USA... | reverse complement strand
GCTCGAACGCTACCTGTCGGACTTGACCATGCGGAACAGCCTGGCCCCGACGTCCGCCAGGTAGCGTTCGAGCGGCTCCGCGTAGTTGCGGTCCAGTTGCAGGTAGCGCGGGTTCTTCGACGGCTTGCCGTCCACGAGCCGGGGTTTGGACGAGACGACGAACCAGCGGAACCTGTCGTCGCTCTCGGCGCCGACTATCATCTCGCGCATGGGTTCGGTGTACTCGGACAGCTCCACGGTGCGTTCGACCATCTCCTTGGCCTTGGCCCGCGACAGCGGCTCGAAGTTCGAGATGAAGTTGTCCGGCCGCGCCATGTCGGCCTCGGCCTGTTTGTCGTAGCCGCGATGGATGGCGTCGTCGGGCCGCTGGAAGAACCTGGCTTCGCAATTCTTGACGAATTTCACCGACGCCCCGCGGACGTCGTCGGGCAGGCCCGATAGGGCGGACGCCGGCGCGACGACCGAGGCGGTGATGTCGTCCTCCCACTGGATCTTCGCGGCCGGCATGTAGTCCTGCCTGAGCTTGTGGATGGACCTGGCGCCGTCGGGCGTGAAGCCGACGCGCAGATACGAACCCTGGACCGGCCGTCCGTCGTACTTGACCACGTTGCCGGCCGCTCCGTTGACGACGTCGGTGGAGAAATGGCCGGCCCAGTCGTCGCCCCACTCCGGGCGGTAGAAGCGCTTGACCAGGAAGACGAGCGCCTTGACGCGCTCGGGGATCGAGGCCAGCCACGCGTTGTACGCTTCGGTGTACAGCTCGGAAGGCGACAGCAGCTTGATGACGCTACCGAGCGAACGCTTGTCCGATAGGATCGACCGGCTGGCGGAGCCGTGGTTCTCCCCGGGATCCTTGAAGCGGGTGCCGTAGGGATACTCGATGACCTCCCTGACCATGGCCATGTCGGCGGCGAAATCGCCGGTGACGATGGGGCCGTCGCTCATGGCGTCGGTGATCTGCTTGGAGATCTCGGACTTGCCGCCGCCCGAGACCGTGCACGGCTTGTGGCACAGGAGGCCGTCGGCCTGGGTGCCCACGAGCCGCCAGGCGCCGGTCTTCGGGTGCTGGTTCATGGCGATGCGGTAGCCGGTCGGGTGCACGTAGGTCTCGCCGGGCAGGATACGCAGGCTCTGCTCGACGCCGTCGCGCCGCCAGGTCGCCTTCTGGGCGTCGATGGACAGTACGGCGTCCTCGGGCAGGTAGACCACGCTCGGGAAGACCGCGTCGATCGCGTAGCCTTCCGGCCGTAGCTCGATGCGGTCGCCGAGCAGGCGCACCACGTCGTCGAAGCGTTGGCCCTTGGAGCGCAGGTTGGTGTCGGGCACGAAGCGGTTGCCGAGATTGAAGCTGGGCAGCACGAGGGCGCCACCGGCGTGCTCCTCCTCGGTCAGGCCGAGCAGGTTCGACGAGTAGGAGATCTGCGTCTTGATCTCCTTCTTGGAGTACCCGAAGTAGTTATCCGCGATGATGGTGACGATGACACCGCGCTCGTCGCGGGCGCAGAGCTTGAACGGCTGGCCGCCGTTGTACGGTTCGGACGGATCCTTCCAGGCCATGCCGTCGCGCCTCTGGCGCTCGGTGGCTTCGTCCCAGGATGGCAGGCCGAGCGCCTTCTTGGGCATGCCGACCAGGTGCGTGGCCAGGATGACGCAGCCGGTGTGGCCCGACCAATGGAGCGGGTCGAGCGCGGCGTCGTTGGCCGAGACGTAGGGGTCGCCCGAGTTGCCGAAAATGCTCTCGACGAAGTCGAGGTTGGCCGCGAGCGAGGCCGGGGCGAAGAAGCGCGTCTCCATCGACCGTTCCTCGTAGAGGCCGGGCACCTCGGGCCGTACCGTAGGCCGCATCAGGAGGGACAGGAAGCAGCGGGCTGGTTCCGCCTCCTGCGCCGTGAACGGTAGGACGAGGAGTTCATCCGGGGGGGCCAGCGCGGCGGTAAGCATTCTGGCGAAGGCTAGCTTGGGCACGGCCAGCTTGTCGAGCGGGACCGGCAGGCCGCCTTCGGCTATATGGAAGACGCCCTTGGTCGTGCGCCGGTCGTTCTTGGGATTATGGAGGATACCGTTACGTATCCTATACGACGACATCGTGGGAGAGCGGTACTCGTGGGCGTCCGGCGGCAGCGACAGCTCCCTGGCCATGCCGTACCGGTCGAGCGTCAGCGTGTTCGAGGGCAGGCGAGGCGCCTCGCCGTCGGGCAGGTCGGCCAGGTACGAGTCGAGGAACGCCTGGATGCGCGCGTCTGCCGGAGGGAGATAGTCGGCGAGCAGCCGCGCCTTCTCCCGGTAGTTGAGCAACATGTCGCTGGCCAGCTCAAGGAACGCGGTACCTTCCTTGCCGTAGACCGGGAGGCCCAGTGCCGATAGCTTCAGGTTGATGTATGCGATGAGCCTTCCCCGTTCCGACGGCGAGCGTCGATCCAGGGTGACTCCGAAGTCTCGTTTTGCCGGCATATGAGCCTCCGTTCATGCGTATGGGACGGGCCGTCAGGGCCTCCGGTCCATCGTAGTATGAACGACGACTTTTTGCCAGGAGGGCGCCTAGTCGCCCGGTCGACGACAGACTCGGCGATCGAACGATGGTATAGTGGCGTTATGTCCAGGAAAGAATTGGAAGCGGCGCTCGACTTCATCCTGAACCGGGCGGACCCGTCCGAGTTCGAGGTCCTCGCCAAGGCCTGCGAGCGCAGGCGGCGGGATATGGGCAAGTACGCCGGGCTTGGCGGTCTCAATCCCGGCGCCCTGGCTGATAAGATGGCCGCCTCGGTCCAGGAGGGCGTCGGCCGTAGCCTGGACGGGCTGCGCGACACCCTGCGCGACTACGTGGCCCGCCTCGTTCGCCAGAAGGAGCCCGGCGCGACCGACGAGCAGATCGAGGCGCTGCTCGACGAATGCCTGCCCGACAGGTCCGACCCTTCGTCGGGAGCCCGGGACGTTCCAGCGGCCGACAGCCTGCCGCCCGAGGCCGTCGCGATGATGGTCAGGGACTTCGTCGACTACTCGCTCGGGCTGATGCCGCCCTCGAGGCAGCGGGAGCTATGGGAGGGCCTCGACGCCTGGCAGGACAAGTACTGGCAGGCCTTCTCGCCGGAGCTACGGGCCTTCGTCAAGGCCAGGCTCGAGGGACGACTCGCCGAGGACGAATTCTGGTCGGCCGTGTTCAGTCTGCTCGGGCTATGAGCGCCGCGCTCGATAGAATCGCCTCGACGCCTCGCCCCGGCCTCTGCCCCGTGGTATACTGCGGCCCGATCCAGCTTGAGACGCGGTCCCGCGCGAGGCGGGGCCCGGAAGAGGTTCCCGATGAAGACTATAGTGCTTGACGGACGAGGGCTTGCCATAGGCGACGTCGCGCTGGCGGCCCGTTTCGGCGCGAAGGCCGAACTGGCGCGGGAAGCTATCCCGAGGATGCAGGCCTCCAGGGCCGTCGTCGAGCGCTGCGTCGACGAGTCGCTGATACGCTACGGTATTACGACCGGCTTCGGAAAGTTCTGCGACGTCGTCATCAGCCGGGAGAGCAACGCCGAGCTCCAGCGGAACCTCATCATGAGCCATGCGGTCGGCGTCGGCGACCCGCTCCCCGAGGAGGTGGTCCGAGCGATGATGCTCCTGCGCGTCAACGCCCTCGCCGTGGGCAACTCTGGGGCTAGGCTGTCCACCGCCCAGGCCCTGCTCGACATGCTGAACGCCGGCGTGACGCCGGTGGTGCCCGAGAAAGGCTCCCTCGGCGCATCGGGCGACCTCGCCCCCTTGTCCCATGTCGCCATAGCTCTCTGCGGTATGGGGGAGTGTTGCTATAAGGGAAGGCGGATGTCGTCCGCCGAGGCGCTCGCCGGCGCAGGTCTGGCACCGGTCGAGCTCGCCGCCAAGGAGGGCCTCGCGCTCATCAACGGCACCCAATGCATGACCGCCCTCGCCGCGCTCGCCGCCTACGACGCCGAGCGGCTGGCGCTGACCGCCGACGTGGTGGCGGCGCTGACCTCGCAGGCGCTACGCGGTATCGTCGACGCCTACGACCCGCGCGTGCACGAGGTACGCGGGCAGCCGGGCCAGATAGCCTGCGCGGCCCGCCTCCGCGCCCTGCTCGACGGCTCGTCGTATACGACCAGGCAGGGTCAGGAACGCGTTCAGGACGCCTACGCCCTGCGCTGCGTGCCGCAGGTCCACGGCGCCTCGCGCGACGCCATACGCTACGTCGTCGACGCGGTGTCGCGGGAGCTGAACGCCGCGACCGATAACCCGCTTATCTTCGCCAACCCCGACGACCCATCGGGCGGCGACATCATCTCCGGCGGCAACTTCCACGGCCAGCCGGTAGCGCTCGCGATGGACTTCCTGGGCATCGCTCTCGCCGAGCTGGCCAACGTGTCGGAGCGCCGCCTCGAGCGCCTCGTCAACCCGGCCCTGTCGAACGGCCTGCCCGCCTTCCTCGTACGGGATGGCGGCCTGAACTCCGGTTTCATGATCGTGCAGTATACCGCCGCCTCGCTCGTTTCCGAGAACAAGGTCCTGGCCCATCCGGCCAGCGTCGACTCGATACCGTCGAGCGCCAACCAGGAAGACCATGTCTCCATGGGGACGATAGCGGCACGTAAGGCGCGCGAGATACTCGGCAACGCCAGGACGGTGCTGGCCCTCGAGCTGCTGGCCGCGTGCCAGGCCATCGACCTGCTCGGCGGCCCGGACGGCCTCTCGCCCGCCACGAGGGCCGCGTACCGCGCCCTGCGCTCGGTGGCGCCGATGGTCGAGCGGGACCGCGTGATGCAGGACGACATCAAGGCCGCCGAAGCCCTCGTGTCCGACGGGGCAGCGCTGGCAGCCGCCGAGGCGGCGATGGGATTCGCGTCCGTCGGCTGAGGGGTTATCGCCGGCGGGCGTTCTGTTCAGCCATCGCCGGGGGTGCTATGATGGATAGACTGCGATGCGAGGAGATACCATGGTCACGAACGATAGAGCCGGAGGCCTGAGGCTGGATTTCGACGAGTTGCCGCCCGATCCCGTGTTCGAGGACGGCATCCGCCGTGCGCCTCGGCGCGAGGCCCGCCTGACGAGAGCCCAGGAGGCGCTCGCCGTCAAAAACGCCCTCCGCTACGTGCCCGAGCGATGGCACGCGCGCCTGGCCCCCGAGTTCGCCGATGAGCTCCGGGAGCGGGGCCGCATCTACGGTTATCGCTTCAGGCCGGAGGGCAGGCTCTACGGCAAGCCGATAGACGCCTACGCCGGCGCCTGCGTCGAGGGTAGGGCCTTCCAGGTGATGATCGACAATAACCTCGACTTCGACGTGGCCCTCTATCCCTACGAGCTCGTCACCTACGGCGAGACCGGCCAGGTCTGCCAGAACTGGATGCAGTACCGGCTCATCAGGCAGTACCTCGAGCGGCTCGACCAGTCGACGACCCTCGTCATCGAGTCCGGCCATCCGCTCGGCCTGTTCAAGAGCCACGAGCTGGCGCCGCGCGTCGTAATCACGAACGGCCTGATGATAGGCATGTTCGACAATCAGAAGGACTTCAACCACGCGGCGGCCCTCGGCGTGGCCAACTACGGCCAGATGACCGCCGGCGGCTGGATGTACATAGGCCCGCAGGGCATCGTCCACGGTACCTTCAATACGCTGCTCAACGCCGGCCGCCTCAAGCTGGGGGTCGCGCGTGACGGCGACCTCCGCGGCAAGCTGTTCGTCTCGTCCGGCCTTGGCGGCATGTCCGGCGCCCAGGGCAAGGCCGCCGTCATAGCCGGGGCCAGCTCCATAATCGCCGAGGTCGACGAGAGCCGCGTCGTCACGAGGCATTCCCAGGGCTGGGTCGACCGCGTCGAGAAAACGGTGGCCGGCGCCTTCGCCCGGGCGGAGGAGGCCCGTTCGAAGGGGGAGCCGATAGCGGTCGCCTACCTAGGCAATATCGTCGACCTGCTCGAGTACGCCGACTCCCACGGCGTGCGGATCGACCTCCTGTCCGACCAGACGAGCTGCCACGCCGCGTACGAGGGCGGGTACTGCCCCGCGGGCGTCTCGTTCGAGGAGCGCACCCGCCTGCTGGCGGAGGATCCGGCCCGGTTCCGCTCCCTCGTCGACGAGAGCCTGCGCCGTCACTTCGACGTGATCGGGCGCTTGACCGGCAAGGGTACCTACTTCTTCGACTACGGAAACTCGTTCCTCAAGGCGGTCTACGACGCCGGCGTGCGCGAGGTCTCCAAGAACGGCGTCGACGAGAAGGACGGCTTCGTCTTCCCGAGCTACGTCGAGGACATCCTGGGGCCGGAACTGTTCGACTACGGCTACGGGCCGTTCCGCTGGGTCTGCCTGTCCGGCAAGGACGAGGACCTGCGCAAGACCGACGCCGCCGCGATGGCCTGCATCGACCCGAACCGACGCGGGCAGGACCGCGATAACTGGGCCTGGATACGGGACGCGGAGAAGAATAGGCTCGTCGTCGGCACGAAGGCGCGTATCCTGTACCAGGACGCGATCGGCCGTACCAAGATTGCCCTCGAGTTCAACCACATGGTCAAGAAGGGCGAGATCGGCCCGGTCATGCTCGGCCGCGACCACCATGACTGCGGCGGCACCGATAGCCCCTTCCGCGAGACGAGCAACATCAAGGACGGTTCCAACGTGATGGCCGACATGGCCGTTCAGAACTTCGCCGGCGACGCGGCGCGCGGCATGAGCCTCGTCGCCCTGCACAACGGCGGCGGAGTCGGCATAGGCAAGAGCGTCAACGGCGGTTTCGGGCTCGTGCTCGACGGCTCCGAGCGAGTCGACGCCATCATCTCGATGGCGATGCCCTGGGACGTGATGGGCGGGGTCGCCCGACGTTCCTGGGCCCGCAACGAGCACGCCGTGGCGACCTGCGCCGAGTACAACGAGGTCTATTCCGGCTCCGGGTCCATAACGCTGCCGTACATCGCCGACGACCGCATCGTCGAGTCGGCGCTCGGGGGCTCCGGGTCATGACCCGGGACGCGGGCCCGACCGACTCCATCGTCGACGTGGCCGGCGTCTCGGTCGGGCACGCGACCATCGCCGACGGCGGCCTGCAGACCGGCGTGACCGCGGTGCTACCCCATGCGGGCAACCTCTTCCGCGACAAGGCGCCGGCCGCCTGCCGGGTCTTCAACGGCTTCGGCAAGTCGGTCGGGCTCTTGCAGGTCGAGGAGCTCGGCGTCGTCGAGTCGCCGATCCTGCTATCGAATACCTTCGCGATGTCGGCCTGCGTCGACGGCGCCCTCGACCTGCTACTAGCGGAGAACCCCGACATCGCCCGGGAGACCGGTAGCGCCAACGTCGTCGCGCTCGAGTGCAACGACGGCTACCTGTCGGACATGCGCCGCAGGGCCGTGACGAGGGAACACGTAGCGGAGGCTATACGGCTCGCCCGCTCTGGCTCGTTCGCCCGGGAGGCGTCGCTGCGGATCGGCGCCGGCGGCCCGTCGGCCGGAGCCTTCGCCAGGGGCTCCGTCGGGGCCGGCCGCGGCATGAGCTGCTACGGACTCAAGGGCGGCATCGGCACCGCCAGCCGCGTCGCGCTGGCCGATGGACGGCCGTATACCGTCGGCACGCTCACGTTGACCAACTTTGGCCGCCTGTCGGATTTCGTGGTTCACGGTAGGCTCCTCGGAAAGGAGATCGAGGCGCTCGGCGGTCCCGCGGCCGCGCGGATACGCGCGGCCGCTATCGACGGCTCCGGCGTCGGGAGGCCCGGCGACGGCTCGGTCATCGTCGTCCTGACTACGGACGCCCCCCTGGACTCGCGCCAGCTACGAAGGCTGTGCATGCGCGCTGCTTCCGGCCTGGCACGAACCGGCGCTGTGATCGGCGGGGGCTCGGGCGAGCTGGCACTGGCGTTTTCCACGGCCTATACCGTTCCGCATGATCCGCCGCCAGGGGGCGGCCCGCTCCCGCGGGCGACGCTCCACGAGGATCTGCTCGACCCCCTCTTCAGGGCGGCCACCGACTGCGTCGAGGCGGCCGTGCTCGACTCGCTGTACAGCGCCGAGACGGTCGTCGGCCGCGACGGGCATGAGCGCGTCGCCCTATCGGAGCTGGGCCTCGGCTAGGCACGGGATGGCGTTCGCCTAGCGTTCGCCTAGCGTTCGCGACGCAGCACGGTGACGCAGTTCGTGGCGGCGCTGCCTCCGACGTTCAGCGTCACCCCTAGTTCTGGCGTCTTCGACGGCGCCAGGCCGATGGCCTCGCCGACGAGCTGCTTGTAGACGAGGGCGTGCATCGAGACGCCCGTGGCGCCGACCGGGTGGCCCTTGGCCTTGAGCCCGCCCGATAGGTTGACCGCCGCCTCGTCGTCCGGGCCGAAGCGCCCATCCAGGTAGTCGTAGCCCGCGCGACCATCGACCGACAGGCCGAGGGCCTCGGTGCACAGGAGCTGGTTGATCGTGAAACAGTCGTGGACCTCGGCTATGTCCACATCTCCGGAGCCGATGCCCGCTTCGGCGAAGGCCAGAGCCGTCGCGCGCTTGGCGGCCTGCAGCTCGTACATATTCTTCCTATTCGAGATGGCGATGCGCTCGTTGGCGTGCCCGACGCCGGCGATGCGCACGGCGCGGCCTCGCTTGACCGCCGGATGGCCCGGGCCCACGATGACGACGGCCGCGGCGCCGTCGGTGACCAGTGAGCAGTCGTGCAGGCGCAGCGGCTCGGCTATCATCGGGTTCTTCTCCGGAGGCAGGGCGAGAATCGCCTCGGCGCTGACCAGGCCCAGCCGGTCGGACGGGCCGCCCTTGCCGAAATGGGCCAGCGGGTTCTCGAGGCCGTTGCGGTAGCACAGGGCGGCGACGCTGGCGAGCATGCGCGCGAGCGCGGCGTCGTCCAGGCCGTAGCGGTCGCGGTAGCCCTTGGCGTACTCGGCGAACAGGCTCGGGAAGGTCATGCCCCTCGCGCCTTCCTCCGGCCAGTACGAGCAGGTCGCGAGCGCGTGGGTCACGCCCCCGGTGTCGAGTAGGTTCATCTTCTCGACGCCGACGACGAGGGCCGCCCCGACGCGACCGGCCTCGACGGCGTACAGCGCGTCGTAAAGCGCCACCGAGCCGGAAGCGCAGGCGTCCTCGCAGCGGGTCATTGGCTTGAACCGTAGCCCGGCCGGGTCGATCTCGGGTGCGAAGGCCGCGACGTGCTCCTGGTTCGCGAAGAGGCCGGGCGCGCACGAGCCGACCCAGACGCCGCCTATTTCGTCGGCCTGGACGCCCGCGTCCGTGAGGGCGCCCTGGCCGGCCTCGAGCATGAGCTCGTAGAGGCTGGCCAGGTCGGAGACGGCGCCGGTCTCCTTGTCCTTCTTGACCAGGTTGCCGAACCTGGTGTTATACGCTCCTACGATCGATACCTTCGACATAATGGTCTCCTTGATCGCGCCATCTCGGGCGGGCCTAGATGTAGCCGAGGCGCTTGGCCTGGGACTTGAGCTCGTCGCGGAATTCCGGGGCCGCGACGGCGATTAGCGCGAGGGCGCGCTCCCTGACGGTGCGGCCGCGAAGCTTGGCCACGCCGTGCTCGGTGACGACGTGGTCGACGAAGGAGCGGTGGAGCGTCACGGCGCTGCCCTCGGGCAGGGTGGGCACGATGGTGCTCAGCGAACCGCCCTTGGCGGTGGAGTAGCAGGCGATGATCGACTTGCCGAGGCCGTCGAAACCGGCGACCGCCCCCTGGGCCGTATCCGACTGGCCGCCGGTGCCTGAGTACTGCTGGGCGCCGATGGACTCGCTGGCCACCTGCCCGGTGAAGTCGACGGTCAGGCAGGTGTTGATGGACACCATGCGCGAGTTCCGGGCGACCACCGCCGGGTCGTTGACCCAGCGGCCGCGCTCGAAGTCGACTGCCACGTTGTCGTCGAGCCAGTCGTACAGCTTCCGGCTGCCCATCGCGAAGGTCGCGACGAATTTGTCCTTCCTGAGGGACTTGCGACGGTTGGTGATGACGCCCATCTCGTAGAGCTCCATCATCGAGTCGACGAGCATCTCGGTATGGACGCCGAGGTCCTTCTTGCCGCGGAGCGCGAGCGCGGCGGCGTTCGGGATGCCGCCGATGCCGAGCTGGATGGTCGAGCCGTCCTCGACCAGGTCGGCTATGTACCGGCCGATGAGCAGGTCGGTCTCGCTCGGCTCGGGCGCTGGCAGGCTCGGGACCTCCTGCTCGTGCTCGACGAAGTACGTGACCTGGCTGACGTGCAGGTGGGTGTCGCCGAGGGTCCGCGGCAGCCGCGGGTTGACCTCGAGTATCACGTACCTGGCGGCCTCGAGTATGTCTTTCTCGTAGGTGATGCCGAGCGATAGGCTGACGAAGCCGTTATGGTCCGGCGGGGTGCAGGTGCCGATGAAGACCTCGGGCGGCCTCGCGTGGATGCGGTCCGTGGCCGCGCGGTGCAGCATGTTCGGTACGAAGGTGACCGTGCCGGTCCCGGCCTTGAGCGCGGCCCGCGAACCCGGGGCGTGGAACCAGCTGGCCAGCTCGAAGTGGCCCTGCATCTCCGGCTTCAGGTAGAAGTCGTAGGCCTTGAGCGTCAGCACCGAGAACACCCGCACGTCGCGGACTCGGGGGGCCAGGATATGCAGCCGCGCCATCGTGCCCTGGGGCTCGCTGGCGCATTGCCCCACCACGACGTCGTAGCCCGACTCGATGCATTGGATCGCCTCGTCTATCGGGCGTAGCCTCGAGCGGTATTCATCGTCCCATCTGGACATATAGGGCCTCCTTTTCGAAAGCGAACGAAGCGACTGCGATGAGAAGAGGCAGGAAGTCATTACATTCTCAATACGTAAACAGGTTCGCGCCGACGGCCAGGCCGGCACCCGAGGCGCAGAAGACTATCGGGTCGCCGCGGCGTATCCGTCCGTCCTTGATGGCGTGGTGGAAGGCCATCGGTACGCAGGCCGAGCCTGTATAGCCGTAGCGATCCATCGCCAGCGGGGCGAGCTCCCGCGGTCTACCGAGCTCGTCCATGACCTCCAGGATGACGCTACGGTTGATCTGGGTCATCACGAAGCCGGCCACGTCTTCCAGCCCTACGCCACCCTTGTCGCACAGAGCACGGATGACCGGCGGCCATAGCTTGAGGTTGCGGTCTCCCGGCAGGCGCTTCAGGTTCTCGAGGCCGTAGGCCCCGGCGTCGAGCAGTTCCCTGGTCACGGGCTTCCGGGTGCCGCCGGCGTAGACGCCGACGTAGTCCCACTGAGTGCCGTCAGCGATGAATTTGCCGGTTATGTACCCGGACGGGTCGTCGTCGTCCGTCCTGGACAGGACGACGGCCCCGGCGCCGTCGGCGAAGATGGACCAGCCGAAAGCGTCTCCGTTCCGGACGTGGGCGGGCATGTTATACACGCCGACGACCACAGCGTGGCGTAGCGCCGGGTCGCCCGCCATCATCCTGGCCGCGGCGTCCAGGGCCGTCACGAAACTGGCGCACGAGGCGGAAACGTCGAAGGCCGCCGTGTCGCGCTGCCCGCCCTGGAGTCGGCCCTGCACCAGGATCGCTGTGGCGGGGCTAACGTACTCTGGCGTGTCGGTGCCGACGATGACGAGGTCGAGGTCGTCCGGCGCCAGGCCCGCGTCGGCGATCGCGGACCGGGCGGCGCGCTCCGCGAAGTCGGCGGTGCTCTCGTCGAGCCCTCGCAACCTGGCGATGTGCCTGGCCCTGATACCGATCTTCTCCTCGAGCCTGGCTGCGTCGAGCTCGATGCCTGCGAGCCTCGCTAGCTCCCCGTTGCCGATCGGCGCCCCCGGCGCATAGACGCCCGTGCCGAGTATCTTCGCTTTAGCCATCGTCCATCCTCCATGCCGTGCTATGATCGCCGCGCCAGGCCGTGGCTCAGGTACTCGCCGACGCCCTCGACTATGGCCCGCGCGTTGTGCGGCGATTCGTCGAAGGCGACCTCGAGGCCGTAGTAGTGGGACAGGCCCATCATGAACTCGGCGGCGCTGTCGAGGTAGAGCGGATCCGAGGCGACGGCCTCCTGGTCCATGCCAGCGGCCCCGAGCCGCTCGTAGCCCCGCTTGAACGCGGCGTAATACTCCTTGACCGTGGGCAACGCCACGAATTCGCCTTCGCGGGCGATGTTGTAGCACCATCGGTCGAGCGACAGGTACACGCCGAACAGGAACATGCCTTGCATCTCCTCCTCGAGCCGGTTCAGGCCAGGTGTCAGGTTCGACGCGATGAAGTGCCTGACCTCCTTGCCGGCCGAGGCGATCTGCTCGCGGAAGAAGCTTTCCTTGCTGTCGAAATGCTTGTAGAACGCGCCGACCGATAGGCCCGCCGCGTCGGTTACCTCGTGGATGTTGACCGCGTGGAAGCCGCGCTCCCCGAACAGCCGCTTGCCCGCCTTCATCAGGCGGTCGCGACTCGACTCCTCGAGGCGTATCGCCGGTGGCGCGATGGTAATCCCGAAGACCCGCTCGGGATCCCAGTCCAGGCCCGGGAACAGGCCGTTCGCCGCCATGTCCGCCAGCGCGGCCGTCGATATATTTGCGCCCTGCAGGGCCGACCGCACCGCGGCGAAGCGCGGCCCGCCTATGCCGACGAGGTACTCGGCGACTCCCGCCGGGCGGCCGAGTGTCTTGGACAGTATGCGCCGGTAGGTCTCGGTCAGCCTGCGCTCGTACTCGAAGTAACGATACTGGCCTTCGCGGAATACCGTGATCAGGTCCGGATGCTCGGCCGAGAAGCTGACGAGTATCTCGGTCATGCTCCTGATGCGCTCCTCTATGGCGCCGCCCTCGGTCCGCTCGAGGGCGGCCGCGATGCGCACGATCACATCGTCGAGGATATGGAAAAAGATGGCTTCCTTATTTGGGAAATACCTATAGAAGACGCCGTTCGACAGCTCCGCGGCCCTGCATATCTCGGCCACGGATATCGACGAGTACCAGCGCGACGCGAAGAGGGCTATCGCCGTCTCCACGAGCTTGCGTTGGGTATCGGCGCCTCGTTGAACCATTGGAGTGCTCCTCTGAACTAAAATGAGAGACGATTCACAGTAACAAGCCGAATTATAGGATTGCAACACGATTGTGGCAAGTAATTTCGCTAGATACCATGAAGACTCGAGGCTGGTGCCATAAAGTACTGCGAATTTGCTTGACGTATCGTGAAAATTGACTAATAAGTAAATGAGAGAAGATTCACCTTTACCGAGGAGTGATGATGCATATCGGTGTTATCGGTATCGGTACGTATGTCCCCGATACGTTCTTGAGCGCGGCCGACTTGGCTAAGGCGACCGGCGTGCCCGAGGCTGTCGTAGCCGAGAAATTCGGCGTGCGCCGTAAGCCGGTCGCCGGCCCGGACGATACGACCGCCGTCATGGGCCTCAGGGCGGCGCGGGCCGCCCTGGCGGACGCCGGCGTCGAGGGCAAGGACCTCGGCCTCGTGCTGTGGTGCGGCGCCCAACATAAAGACTATCCATGCTGGCTGGCGGGCCTGTACGTGGCGAACGAACTCGGCGCGTCCGGAGCCTGGAGCTTCGACATGGAGGCTATGTGCGGCTCGATGATGGCCGCCCTCGACGTGGCCAAGAGCCTGATGCTCGCGCGGGACGACCTGGATACCGTGCTCCTCGTCTCAGGTTACCGGAACAACGACCTGATTGACCTCTCGGAGCCGACGACCCGCTGGATGATGGACATCGGCTCGGGCGGCTCGGCCTGCGTGCTCAGGAAGAACTCAGGCCGGAACGTCATCCTCGGCTCGTCGTTCCGCGGCGATGGCTCGATGAGCCTCGACTGCGTGGTGCCGACCCTCGGTTCCAAAGCCTGGCCGCCCCGGCCCGGCGACCTCGAGCGAGCGCATTTCTCCATACCCGACGAGGCCGGGTTCAAGGCCAAGCTCGGCGAGCGGACGATGCCAAACTTCTACGCGGTCATCGACAGGGCCCTCGAGCTGTCGGGTGGTCTCGGCCGCGCCGACATCGGCTACCTCGCCATGTTGCACTTCAAGCGCAGCGCTCACGACGGGATACTCGCGGAGCTCGGCCTCGACGAGTCGAGGTCGACCTACCTGGACCAGTACGGCCACCTGGGCCAGAACGACCAGCTGCTGTCGATTCGGCTCGGCCTCGGCGATGGGCGGATACGCGACGGCGACTACGTCGTGCTCGTAGGCGCGGGGCTCGGTTTCGTATGGGCGGCCAGCGTCGTCCGCTGGGGGCCTTGGATCGAATAATGCCGCGCCGCCGTGCGCCGGCGGACGCATATAAGGAGCACGATCATGGATAGGATGAAGGGTAAGGTTTGCGTCGTAACGGGCGGCGCTCGGGGCATAGGCAGGGGCATCGTCGAGACCTTCGCCCGCGAGGGCGCGCTGCGCGTATGGGCCCTGGATATGAACGAGGCCGAACTAGCCGCGCTCGAGCGCGACATTCCCTGCGTCAAGGGCGAGGTCGTCAACGTGGCCGACGGAGCCGCTGTCGAGGCCTTCGTCGCCAAGGCCAAGGCCGAGTATGGCCGCATCGACGTGCTGGTCAACAACGCCGGAATCACCCGGGACGCGCTGATCCAGAAGATGACCGAGTCCGACTGGGACGCCGTCATCAACGTCAACCTGAAGGGGCCGTTCCTGATGACCAAGTACGTGGCCCCCGTGATGATGGAGGGCGGGTCCGGCTCCATCGTCTCCATATCGAGCGTCGTCGGGCTCGACGGCAACATCGGGCAGACCAACTACGCCGCGACGAAGGGCGGCGTCGTCGCGATGACCAAGGGCTGGGCCCGGGAGTTCTCGCGCAAGGGCGCCAAGATCCGGGCCAACTGCGTGTCGCCCGGCTATACCCGTACCCCGATGATCGAGACGGTTCCCGAGAAGGTGCTCGAGCCGATCATCGCGCGTACTCCGCTCGGCAGGCTCGCCGAGATCCAGGACATCGCCAACGGCGTGCTGTTCCTATCCTGTGACGAGGGTTCCTTCGTCAACGGGCAGGTGCTCCGCGTCGACGGGGGATTGACCCTGTAGCCAAGGCTTCGAGGGGCGCGCCGGCACGGCAGCCGCGGCCCGTCACGTATAGATTCGGGCGCGTAGGCGTCCGTCAGGTTCAAGGAGGACAGTAATGAAGAAAGCGCTCGCGATCCTCATGGTCGCCTGCCTCGCCGTCCCCGCCTTCGCCCAGTCGGGCGGGACCATCAAGCTCGGCGGCACCTGGCCGCTCGGCGACATCACCGGCAAGCAGGGCAGCATGGCCGCCCAGCAGGCCGTGGACGAGATCAACGCCGCCGGCGGTGTGCTCGGCCGCAAACTGGAGCTGATCGTCATCGACGACGAGCTAAAGGCCGACAAGGGCGCCGCGGCCGTCGAGAAGCTCGTAACGGTGGACGGCGTCGACGCCCTTATCGGCGGCATGGCCTCCGGCGTCGCGCTCGGCCAGATACCCGCGATGAAGAAGTACGGCAAGATCGTCATCGCGACCGGCGCGGCCTCGTACAAGGTCGAGGAGGCCCTCGGCCCCGACGCCAATTGGTACTTCCACCTGCATCCCTGGGACTACAACCAGGGCGCCAGCTACGCGCAGGGCTGGGACGAGATCCAGAAGAAGTACCCGGCGGTCAAGATCAGGAAGATCTTCCTCGCGTACGAGGAAGGCGCCTTCGGTAAGTCGTCCTTCGACGCCACCAAGGTGCTTTTCGGCGCCGACAAGCGCTACTCGATAGACGGCGCCTCCTTCAAGAGCGCCGCCCTCGGCGGCGGCGACTATGGCGCCGTGCTCGAGGCCGCCAAGGAGTTCAAGCCGGACCTCTTCCTCTGGGCCGGCTACGACGCCGACGCCCTGCCGATGCTCGAGCAGGCCAAGGCGATGAAGTTCACCCCCGGTATCTACCTCGGAGCGCCTCCCGGATGGCCGGTCGACTTCGGCGCGTCGAAGCTGTCCGATAACGTGATGCTCTACGGTATGTGGGCTCCGTCGATCAATGACGTCAGCAAGGTCAGCAAGGCCTTCTACAACGGCTTCGTGGCCAAGTACAAGGTCGAGCCGGCCACGTACTTCGCCCCGCTGTCGTACTCGGCAGTCTACATCTATGCCGACGCGGTCAAGCGCGCCGGTACGACCGAGACCGCCGCGGTGATCAAGGCGCTCGAGGCCACGAAGTACGCCTCGCCTCTCGGCGAGACGATCACCTTCACGCCGTCGAACATCATCAAGCACCAGGGCATCAAGAACCAAAAGATCCTGCAGTGGCAGAACGGGCGCCAGGAGGTCATCTGGCCGTTCGAGGCCGCGACTGCCAAGCCCGTGTATCCCTTCCCGAAGTGGAAGTGACCGGGTGACGATCGGGTACTGAACCAAGGCCGCCGGCCCGTAAGGGCCGGCGGACTATCATCGACCAAAGGTATAGAGATGGTGAACAAACGGAAGACGACCCTGGTCGTCGCGCTGATAGCGGCGGCCGCGGTGATTATACTCGCCTGGCGCCCGACCGTACTCATCTACGGCCTCCAGGCGGCGGGTCTCTACGCCTCCATCGCCGTACCGATGGGGTTGATCCTCGGGATCGTGCATATAGTCAACCTGGCGCACGGCGAGTTCCTGATGGTGGCGGCCTACGCGACCTACCTGCTGTGCAAGTCGCTGGGCATCGACCCCTACCTGGCGCTGTTGCCGGTGACTGCGGTGACGGCGGGCCTCGGCTTCGTCGTCTACAAGCTGACCATACGCCAGACGCTCAAGGCTCCCGAGCTGAACCAGCTGATACTGACCTTCGGGCTGGGCATATCGATGACCCAGATAGCAAACCTGCTTTTCACGTCGCAGACCCGCAAGCTGTCGTTCGACTATGTCTCGGCGTCGATCGATATCGGGGAGCTGTCGTTCGGCGTCTACAACTTCGTGTTCCTCGGCGCTGCGCTGCTCATGGTGGTCGGGCTGCGGTGGTACCTGACGAGGACGACGGCCGGGAAGGCCGCCGTGGCCGTCGGGCAGAACCCCCGCGGGGCGGCCATCGTCGGCATCGACGTCGACAGGACCTACGGCTTCGTCTTCGCGATGGCCACCGCCCTCGTCGGCATGATGGGCGCGATGCTCATCACTCGCTCGGCCGTGTTCCCGACGGTGGGCAGCCCGTACACGATGAAGAGCTTCTGCCTCGTCGCGATGGCGGGCATAGGCAACATACCGGGCATACTCGGCGCCAGCATCCTGCTCGGCGTGTCGGAGAACCTGCTCAAGGCCTTCCGCGGCCTGCGCGGCTGGGCCGATATCGTATTCTTCGTCCTGATCATCACGGTGATACTCGGACGCTCGATCAGGGGGAAGAAGGCATGAAGATACGAGGCGCGTATATTGCGGCGGCCGTAGCGGCCGCCATCATGATAGCCTTCCCGGCCTTCCTGGGCGCCTACCCGCTGAACGTCGCGCGCAGCGTGATGACCTACATGGCATTGGCCGTCAGCTGGGACATGCTACTGCGCTCGGGGCAGATATCGTTCGGCATAGCCGGCCTGTTCGGCCTCGGTTCCTACGCGTCCATCCTGGCCGTGCTCCGCGGCGGCATGGACCCGCTCCTGAGCATAGCCTTCGCGGCGCTGGTCGCCGGGCTCGTGGCCTTCGCCCTCGGCTTCGCGATCCTCAGGCTGCGCGCCATGTACTTCTCCATCACCACGCTCGCGCTGATGGAGATCTTCAGGATAATCATGCACAACCTGCACGATTTCTCGGGCGGGCCCGAGGGCGTCGTGCTGCCGGAGGTGATCTTCGGCGGAGACGCGTCCGCCCTCTACTGGCTGTGCCTCGGAGGCCTGGCCGTCACGATAGGCGCGTCCTGGTACTTCGAGAGGAGCAAGCTGCGCCTGGCGCTGACCGCTATCCGCAACGACGAGACGAGTGCGCGGTCGAACGGTATCGACATCTTCAAGTACCTGCTCGTCGCCTTCGTCGTCACCTCGACCCTGCAGGGGATGATGGGCGCGATCCAGGTGCAGTCCTACGGCTTCACGACGCCGGACACGGCCTTCGACGCCAACTTCACGCTGCTGCCGCTCGCGATGGCCCTGCTCGGCGGCATCCACAGCACGATAGGGCCGATGGCCGGCGCCGTGTTGCTCGGCATCGCGTCCGAATGGCTCAAGCTCAAGATCCCGTACGGCCACCTGGTCGTCTACGGCGTGATCATCATCATCGTCATCCTATTCATGCCGAACGGCCTTTTCGGCCTGGCCCGGAAGGCGATACGCAAGGCCGGCGGGGCGGGCAGCCCGGGCTCGGCCTCGAACGGGTCGGACGCCGAGGAGGGCGCGCGATGAGCAAGCTGAGTACGACCGGCCTGACCAAGGCCTTCTCCGGCCTCGTGGCCGTCAACGACGTGAGCTTCGCGATGGAGGAGGGCGAGATCCTCGGCATCATCGGCCCCAACGGCGCCGGCAAGACGACCTTCATTCACCTGGTGTCCGGCATCCTGATGCCGAGCTCCGGGCGGATCGAGTTCAAGGGCCGCGACGTCACCTACCTGCCGGCCCACGAGCGTAGCCGCTTGGGCATAGCCAGGACCTATCAGCTGATCCACCCGCTCGAGAACCTCAAGGTGCTCGAGAACGTGATGGTCGGCGCCGTCTTCAGTCGAGGCAAGAGCCTCAGGGAGGCCAGGCTCTCGGCCGAGGGCATCTGCGACGAGCTAGGCCTGGGCGGGCTGGACCGCGATACCGCCCAGCTGTCCATCCTCGAGATCAAGAAGATGGAGATAGCCCGCGCCCTGGCGAACGAGCCCGAGGTGCTGTTCCTCGACGAGGTGATGGCCGGGCTCAACAGCGACGAGACCAAGCAGATGATAGAGACCGTCAGGCGCATCGCCGGCGAGCGCAGAATGGCGGTCGGGGTCGTGGAGCACGTCATGGGCGTCATCCGCGAGCTGACACAGCGCGTGATCGTGCTCGAGGCCGGCGAGCTGATAGCCGAGGGACCGTACGAGAAGGTCTCCAAGGACCCCCGCGTGATCGAGGCCTACCTCGGAGGAGCCGCATGATACTGGACATCAAGAAGCTCGAGACTGGCTACGGCAAGCTGCGGGTGCTCCGCGGCGTGGACCTGTCCGTGGGCCGCGAGTCGGTGGGCCTGTTCGGCCCGAACGGGGCGGGCAAGACCACGCTGATCAATGCGATCATGGGCATGGTCAGGCCGTGGGCCGGATCTATCGAATTCGAAGGGGCGCCCATAGGCGGACGCCCGACGCACCTCGTGGCCAGGGCCGGCATAGCCCTCGTGCCGCAGGAGCGCGAGCTGTTTCCCGGCATGAGCGTCGCTGATAACCTGGAGCTCGGGGCGGCCTACGTGCCGCGCGGCAGGGATATCATCGAGAAACAGCTCGACACGGTGCTGAGCCTCTTCCCGATACTCAAGGAGCGCTACAGGCAGCTCGTCGGCACGATGTCCGGTGGCCAGCAACGCATGGTGGCGATAGGCCGCGCGCTGATGGCCAACCCGATCCTCTTGATTCTCGACGAGCCGTCGCTCGGACTCCAGCCGTCGATCGTGGCGGAGGTGTTCGACCGGCTCTCTGTCCTCAAGAAGGACGTGGCCATACTCGTCACCGAGCAGAACGTACGCGAGAGCCTGCGTGCCATAGACCGCGGCTACGTGATCGAGAACGGGCGGGTGCTGCTCGAGGACACGGCCGAGGGCCTGGCCAAGAACCCCCACGTCGTGTCCGCCTACCTGGGGCTGTAGCCGTGGCGCGCGTGATCGTCGACGGGATCGGCCTCGAGTACTCGATCCTGGCCGCGGCGAGCGGGGCCGCCGACGGGGAGCGGAGCGAGCCGCCGACGGTCGCGCTGCTCAACGGCATCGGCATGTCGATCGCCCACTGGCGGCCGGTAGCCGAGCGGCTAGCTGCCGCCGGGTACCGCGTCCTGCTCCACGACTTCCGGGGGCAGCTCCTGTCCGAGCGGCCGACTGGGCCGTACTCGTTCGAGGCCCACGCGCACGACCTCGCGGGGCTACTCGACGCCATCGGCCTGGGCCGCGTCGTGGCCGTGGGCACCTCCTACGGGGCGGAGGTCGCGCTGACCTTCGCCCGCGACTACCCTGGACGATGCGCGGGCGTCGCCGCGATAGACGGCGTGAGCGAGTACGACGAGGTGCTCCGCGCCGCCATCGAATGCTGGAGATCGGCGGCGCTCGCCGACCCCCGGACCTTCTACAAGTCCCTCGTGCCCTGGACCTACTCGGCCGAGTACCTGGCCGCTCGCAGCGACGCGATAGCCGCGCGCGAGGACGCGGTCGCCGCCCTGCCCAGGGACTACTTCGAGGGCTTCGCGCGGCTGTGCGACGCGTTCCTGGCCATCGACCTGACCCGCGACCTCGGGCGCGTCGCGTGCCCCTGCCTCGTCGTGGTCGGCGACCGTGATATACTCAAGCCGCCGCGCTACTCGAGGATCATAGCCGACGGCGTGCCGGGCGCCCGCTATGTCGAGGTTGCCGGGGCAGGCCACGCGCTGGCCATCGAGAAGCCGGACGAGCTGTTCGGCCTGCTGCTCGGATTCCTGTCCGAGGCCGCCGGGCCGTGACGCGTTTCGCGGGACGAGCCTGGATCGCCGTGGCGTTCGTCGCGTTCGTGGCGTTCGTAGCGCTTCCGGCGATAGTCGTGGTCGCGGCCTGTTCCTCGTCCCGGATCATGGAGGAGACTATGGTGCAGAAGACGGTAACCGTACTGGGAAAAAGCATGTACTACGTCGAGTCGGGCTCGGGCCCGGCCGTGGTGCTCGTGCACGGCAACACCGGCTCGAGCCGCTGGTGGAAGAAGGCGATGAACCTGAATGGTAGCCGCACCATTGCGCCGGACCTGCCCAATTTCGGCCGGTCGGACGCGCTCGATACGGCCGACATCGACCTGTACGCGGACTACCTGGCGGCCTTCATCGAGGCGCTCGGGCTCGAGCGGCCGATCGTCGTCGGGCACAGCCTCGGGGGCGCGGTGGTCATGGCGATGGCGGCCCGCCGGCCGGAGCTGCCCGGGGCGCTGGTCATCGTCGACGGGGCGGCGCCGTCGGGCCTCGTCACGCCGGAAGCGCATTACCCGTACATCGAACTGTTTCGGACCAATCGCGACATGATGCGCCAGGCTCTCGCCGCGGTAACCCCGACGATGGACGATCCGGCCTTCCTCGACGAGCTGACGGAGGACGCCATGGCGATGGCCCCACACGCGTTCTCGGGTAACGCCCGCGCGCTGGCGCGCTTCGACTATACCGGCCGCGCAGGCGCTTATACCGGCCCGGTCATGGTCGTCTGGGGCCGCAAGGATTCGATCATCACGGAGGCTATGGCCCGGGAGACCGCCGCGGCCTACCGGGGCTCCAGGCTACTGGTACTCGACTCGGTCGGCCATTCGGTCATGGCGGAGGATCCGGAGCTATTCAAGCGGAGCCTCCTCGACTTCATCGCGGGCGCCGACTAGCGCCTTCCGAGGAGCCGCCGCGCCGCCAGGCTGGCGAGCAGGTG
>ENA-UOWO01002749-UOWO01002749.1-activated-sludge-metagenome-genome-assembly--contig:-NODE-2749-length-21418-cov-19.675514_pt1 | contig 21418 bp, 21 predicted proteins | sample MGYA00238148_ERZ761564 | MGnify/ENA primary metagenome ERZ761564 (study PRJEB28885, sample SAMN05720194) | activated sludge metagenome | isolation source: Anaerobic digester | place: USA... | reverse complement strand
GGCGGCGGGCAATGCCGGTAAACATGCGGGTTGGTCGCCACCACGACGACGGGGGCCGGAGGCACCACGGTCACGACCTCGGTCACCACACAGGGGCGTTGCGTGTAGATCACGCGTTGCTCGACGACCGCCGGACGGGATTCGATCACCTGCACCCGCGACGGAGTATCGTACACGGTGCGCTCGCGCGAGTTGCTCACGATGGTACCGACACCATAGCCGACGGCCGCGCCGATGATCGCGCCTTCTGCGGTGCGGTGGCGGTTGTTGTGACCGATCGCGGCGCCCGCGATGCCACCGAGGACAGCACCCGTCGTCGCCTCGTCGGAGGCATTACCACGGGCGACCTGACCGACCACGAGACCGGCACCGGCGCCGAGCGCCGCGCCTTCGAGCGTGCGTCCGCTTTGATGTCCGATGATAGCACCGGCGACGGCTCCGAGCAGGGAGTCTCCCAGTGCTTCGTTTTCGAAAGCTTGGAGGTTTACCGATGGCACCAACAAAGCGGCCGCCAGCGGAAGGGATAGCCAACTCGTTTTCATAGGGATGGGATTCTAGACAACAAGACGTTCACCAAGCTCCATCGGATACACAGCAAATGCCAAGCAACTGCAAACCAAGCCCCTGCCTTTGCTTTTTTACAGCAACCCGGTCACCGCATCCGCCAGGTTAACCACGCCGCCAGGCCCGTCATCCCAAGATTTGGCAGCCACGCCGCCATCATCGGGGTGAGGATACCTTTTACGGCAAACGAACCGCCCAGATTGGCCAACGCGTAATAGATCAAAAACAGACCCAACGACTTCGAGACGCCGACCGCCGGATTTACCCGCACGCCCGACACCGCAAACGGCACCGCCAACCCGATCACGATCAGCGGGGCGAGCGCAGAGGCGAGCAAGCTGTGGTAACGCACTTCGTAAGCCGCGAGTTTCGGGCTCTCGATGCGGCCCAGATAATCCACCAACCGCTCCAGCTCGAACAGCGACAGGTGCGTCGGCTTGCGATCGATCAACAGCATGAGCTGAGGGTCCTCGTCGAAACGCTCCATACGGCGCTCGGCAAAGGGCGTCGGCCGGGTGACCTCGCCAGTCTTGATGTCAAACGCCAGCTCGTAGCCCTCGCGGAAAATCCAGCCCCGTCCGTCAGGGGCGCGCCAAGCCTGCGCGGCGACGATACGCGTCTGCTCGCGCCGAGCCCCATCGACATCGACGAGCGAAGAAACCATGACGCCGTAGCCACGTTGAGTGAACCGGCTGAAGCGGTTGAAAAACCACATGCGGCCGCCCTCGCGATTGTCGAAGGCCACGCTGGTCACCGCGCCGATGCGGTCCGTGGGCTGCGTCTGCGCCTGCCGGCTGAATTGCAGCCGCTCCAGCAGCGCCCGCGATTCCTCCACCGACCACGGAATCACGCTCGCGTTGAGCCAGCCCGATAAAATGCAGCACAAGACTCCCACGCCCCAGATCGGGGCCGTGATCCGGCGCAGGCCCATACCCGCCGCGCGCAACGCCGTAAACTCGTGATTCCGGTGAAACTGGCCGAGCGCGTACAAGAGCGAGACGAGCAACGACAAGGGCAGCAGCAGCGAAAGGTAGCTCGGCATCGATACCAGCACATACACGCCCACGTCCATCAGCCCCGCGCCCGCCGCCAGCAAATCGCGCAGATCGCCATACACCACCTGCACCAGCACCAGCCCGAGCATCGCCACGAGCACCAGAGCGAAAATCTGGAGCCATTCGCGCAAAAGATAACGGTCAAAAGTGTTCAACGCCGGCCGAGCCAAAGACCGCGCCCGCCAAACGCAACACCGCACCGCACGCACACCCCGTCGCTCCACGCCGGGCCGGTCCGTGGATTTCCCCCACCTCTCCCCTTGACTCCCGAGTCACCCGGGGTAGCCTCGCGCGCTTTTCCAAGGCATGGCGACGGAACTCAAAGATACGTTACAGCTACCAAAAACCGATTTTCCCATGCGGGCCAATCTCGTTCAGCGTGAGCCTGGACGAATCGCCCATTGGGACAAAATGGGGCTCTACGACGCCATCCAAAAGAAACGCGCCGCCGCCCCCGCCTTCGTCCTGCACGACGGCCCGCCGTTCACCAACGGCGACGTCCACATCGGCACCGCGCTCAACAAAACGCTCAAGGATATCACGCTTCGCTACAAATCGATGCGCGGATTCCGCACTCCGTACGTCCCCGGCTGGGATTGCCACGGCCTGCCCATCGAGCAGAAAGTCACCCGCGCGTTGCAGGAGCAAAAGTTGACGGTCCCGACCGCCGAGCTGCGCAAACGCTGCGACGAATTTTCCGAGCAGTGGATCGCGAAACAGCGCACCCAATTCCGCCGCCTCGGCGTACAGGCCGACTGGGCCAACGAGTACAAAACCAAAGCCCCGCGCTTCGAGGCCGACATCGTCCGCACCTTCGCGGCCTTCGTCGAAAAGGGCCTCGTTTACCGCAGCAAGAAACCCGTTTACTGGTCGATCCCCTTCGAGACCGCCCTCGCGGAAGCCGAGATCGAGTACAAGGACCACGTCTCCACCTCCATCTGGGTGAAGTTTGCCGTGCCGGCCGAGCAGGCAACCAAGTTCGACCTGCCGACCGACAAACCGCTCTCCGTCGTCATCTGGACCACCACGCCGTGGACGATCCCGGCCAACCTCGCCATCGCCGTCCACCCGGACTTCGAGTACGTGGTCGTTGACCTCGGCACCGAGCGCATCATCTGCGCCGAGGCGCTCCTCGGCTCGCTCCTCGCGACCATCAAGTTTGAAGGCCAGCCCGCGATCGCCCAAAAACGCGCCGGCAGCACGCTCGAACACCTCGCGCCCCGGCATCCCTTCGTTGACCGAGCCTCGCCCGTGGTCCTCGCCGATTATGTGACGACCGACAGCGGCACCGGCTGCGTGCACACCGCCCCCGGCCACGGCGCCGAGGACTATCTCACCGGCCTCAAGTACAAACTCGAGATCTACTGCCCCGTCGGCGACGACGGCCGCTATCTCGACGACGGCCAGGTGCCCGCCGACCTCGTTGGCCTCACCTGCTTGGAAACCGCCGAGGATGTCGCCGCCAAGCGCCCCTCCGCAGCCAATCTCGCCGTCCTCAAAAAGCTCGCCTCGACCGGCGCCCTGCTCGCCAAGGCCAAGCTCACGCACAGCTACCCGCACTGCTGGCGCTCCAAGACGCCGATCATCTTCCGCGCCGTCGACCAGTGGTTCGTCTCGCTCGATAAAAACGGCCTGCGCGATCAGGCGCTCGACGCCATCGGCGCCACCAAGTGGGTGCCCACCTGGGGCGAAAACCGCATCCGCGGCGCCGTCGAAGCGCGGCCCGACTGGTGCATCAGCCGCCAGCGCTCCTGGGGCGTGCCGATCCCGGCATTTTACGACGCCAAGAAAAACGGCTACCTCGACGCCGGCGTCATCCGCGCCGTCGCCGAAAAGATCGCGCAGCACGGCAGCAACTACTGGTTCGAAGCCACCGCCGCGCAGATCCTCGAAGGCGTTGCCCTGCCCGCCGGCTGGCCCGCCGCTTCCGAACTGACCTGCGGCCGCGACACGCTCGACGTCTGGATCGACTCCGGCTCCTCGCACGCCGCCGTGCTCCGCAACCAGCAAGGCCACACCCAGTGGCCCGCCGACCTCTATCTCGAAGGCAGCGACCAGCACCGCGGCTGGTTCCAATCCTCCCTTTGGACGAGCACCATTGCCTTCGGCGGCGCACCCTACAAAGCCGTGCTCACCCACGGATTCATCGTCGGCGAAGACGGCAAAAAGATCTCCAAGTCCGGCCAGTACGAAAAGCCGCCGACCTCCGACAACTACATCGCCACGTACGGCGCCGACGTCATCCGCCTCTGGATCGCCTCCCAGAACTTCACCGAGGACATCACCATCTCGGACAAGATTCTCAACGGTGCCAGCGAGGCCTACCGCCTTTTCCGAAACACCTTCCGCTATCAGCTCTCCACGCTGTTCGATTTCGACCCGGCGCACGACCTCGTGCCCGTCGAGAAGCTCGACACCCTGGACCGCTGGGCGCTCCACCAGACTGCCGAGCTCCTGCGCGCCTGCACCCAGGCCTACGACGCCTACGAGTACCACCGCGTGCAGCAGCTCTGTAACCAGTTCTGCGCCTCCACGCTCTCCGCGGTCTATCACGACATCCTGAAGGACCGCCTCTACACGCTCGCCACCCGGCACCCGCTCCGCCGCTCGTCGCAGACCGCCATCTACCACATCTTCGACACGCTCGTGAAGATTCTGGCCCCGGTCCTCAGCTTCACCGCCGACGAAGCGTGGTCGTTTGCCACCTTCAGGGTCGAGTACGCCGCCGATTCCATCCACCTCCAAGACTGGCCCGTCGCGCCCGCCTCGTGGACCAATCCGCAGATCGACGCCGACATCGCCATCCTCCTGCGCACGCGCGCCCTCGTCACCGAGGCCATCGAGCCCGCCCGCCAGGCCGGCAAGATCGGTAAATCGCTCGACGCCGCGCTCACGCTCTCGGGTGCCGCCGACGATGCCACCTTCCAGGCCCTGCGCCGCCACGAAGCGTTCCTGCCGGAGCTCTTCATCGTCTCCCGCGTCGCCCTCGTCGAAGCCAGCGGCGCACTGAGCGTTTCAGTACAGCCCTGCGACGAACTCGGGCTCCACCGCTGCCCACGCTGCTGGCGACATGTCCCCGCGCTCACCGCCAGCCCCCACGGTGAAGTCTGCCCCCGCTGCGCCGAAGCTTTGCACTAACCCCCACCCCAAAAACTCCCGACATGGCCAAGAAGAAGACCCCAAAGAAAACGGCTACGAAGAAAAAACCTGTCCCCGCCCGGAAAGCGAAAAAAGCCGCTCCTCCGAAGCGAAAAATTTCTCAACCAAAGAAAAAGAAGAAGTCTACCCCTGCGAAAAAGCCCGCCGCAAAGCCGGGCAAAACCGCTAAACAGAAAGTCAAAGTGCCAACAAAAAAGACCTCTTCGGCCAAGCCGAGTCCGACTGCCAAAGCTGCCGCCAAACCCGTCAAACCGACGCCGGTGGCTGCCACGCCGGCCAAGCCCGTCGCAAAACCGATTCCCGCCAAACCCGTGGCGGCCAAGCCGGCCGCCGAGGCACCCGCACGCCCCGCCTCGGCCAAGGCCAGCGCCAAGGAATCCCTGCGCAGCCGCATCCTCGCCCGCGCCAAGGCCATCAAGCCGGTGGCATTCAGCCTCGACGAGGCCCGTGAAATCGCCATCAAAAGCGAAGCCGAAAACAAGGCCAAGGCCCCTCTGACCAGCGCCAAAACCATCGAGGCGCAGAAGAAGGCCGAGCTGCTCGCCAAGGCCGAAAAGCCCGCGGTGCCCAACCAGGTCAAAGCGGCCTCCCTCGCCGACATCCTCGGGTTCAACCCCAAGAAACGCGCCGCGACCACCACGATCGACGAATCCGAATCCATCCCGGAAAAATTCCGCCGCTACTATAAACTCCTGCTCGAACTGCGCGGGCATCTCACCGGCCAGCTCGACCAGCACACCGAAGAGACCCTCAAGCGCTCGTCCAAGGACGACGCAGGCGACCTCTCCAGCTACGGCCAACACATGGCCGACGCCGGCACCGACACCTTCGACCGCGACTTCGCCCTCAGCCTGGTCTCTTCCGAACAGGAAGCCCTCTCCGAGATCGAAGCCGCCATCCAACGCATCAAAGCCGGCACCTACGGCATCTGCGAACACACCGGCAAACCGATCGCCAAGGAACGCCTCCTCGCCGTGCCCTTCACCCGCTTCTCGGCCGAAGCCCAGAAGGAAATCGAGCGCAACCGCTACCGGGCCCGCCAGCAGGCCGGCCTCTTTGGCGAAGGCGAAGAAGGCGGCAAAATCGCCGACGACGACAGCGGCGGCGACGAGTAAGCGCTCCGCCTGAGTGACGCCGCACACCGCAAAATCGATCCTCACCGTCGAAAAGCCAGCCACGCGCCTCCGGCGCATGCTGGCCTATCGGTGGTTGCTCGGCCTCTCGGCCATCGTCCTCGTCCTCGATCAGGCGACCAAGCTCTGGGTACAGGCCCGGCTCCCCTTTGGGACCTACGGGATGCCCGGCGCGATTCCGGTCATCGACGACTTTTTCTACCTCGTGCACGTCGGCAACACCGGCGCCGCATGGAGCATGTTCTCAGGCCGCAGTCTGGCGCTGGCGATCTTCGCCGGCATCACGCTGCTGGCGATTTTCGTGTGGCGCCGCGCCCTCGCGCTACACCTGCGCAGCGTGCAGATCAGCTTCGGCCTGCTGTGCGGCGGCATCGCCGGCAACCTGATCGACCGCATCCGCTGCCAGCATGTGATCGACTTCATCGATCTACACTTCGGCAGCTACATCTACCCCACGTTTAACATCGCCGACTGCGGCATCTGCGTGGGCGTGGCCCTTTATCTCTGGCACTCGCTGCGCACGCCCGCCGTCAAAGCAAAGCCATAGGCTCTTGGCGCGCACCGGAGCTCACTCGACCGTGAGCCCCAGCGGCAGGCGGGCATACACACCACGCGGATCGTTGAGCGACTCCACCGTCTTCAACTCCTGCGCCACCCGGTCCGACAGGCGACTGGCCAGCCCATGGCGCACCGGCAGCCGCGACGTCGGCAGCTGGTTGAGCATCTCGCTGAGCACCTCTGCGAAATCCTTCTTGCGGGGAAACTCTTCCAGGCGCGGCTTGCTCCCCAGGCCGACGCGATCGGCGGCATGCCGCAACGCAGCGTCGAGCCCGCCGAGCTCGTCCACGAGTCCCAGGTCCAACGCCGATTTGCCGGACCACACGCGTCCCTGCGCGATTTCCTCGACCTTGGCGCGGTCGAGTTTGCGTGCCTCGGCGACCTTGTCGATGAACTGCGCATAGGTCCAATCGACCATCCGCTGCATCACCGCGAGCTCCTGATCGGTCTTGGGCCGGGTGATCGTAAGCGCGTCGGCCATCTTGCCGGTCTTCACGCTGTCAAAGGTCAACCCGAGGTTCGCTGTGAGCTTCTCCACATCGAAAAAGATGCCAAACACGCCGATCGAGCCGGTGATCGTGGTCGGCTCGGCAAAAATGCGCTCGCCGTACGCGGAGATCCAATAGCCGCCCGACGCCGCGTAGGCGCCCATCGAGACGATCACCGGTTTGACCTCCTGCGCGAGTCGGAGCTCACGCTGGATTTCCTCGGAGGCCGCCGCGCTGCCGCCCGGACTGTTCACGCGCAGCACGATCGCCTTTACGTCGTCGTCCTGGCGCAGCCGCCGCAACTCGCGCGAAAAATTCGTGCCGCCCACATAGCCCTGCTCGGCCTCACCATCGACGATTTCGCCCTCGGCGTAGACCACGGCGATGCAGCCCGAGCGCGACACCGACTGGCTGGCGCCAGCCTTCAGCGCCAAGCCCGGCTCGGCGGCGACCTCCATGTAGTCGGCCAGTTTGATCTGAGCAAAAGGTTCGTTGGCGCCAGGGCGCCCAGTCTCGTTTTTGAGCTCGGCGATGATCTCATCGCGATAGGCGATGCGGTCGACGAGCTTGGCGGCCTTGGCGGTATCGGCCCGGATCAAGCCCTCCTCATCGACAATCTTCTGGATGGCCGCCGGCGTGACGCCACGGCTGCCCGCGATATCCGCGAGCAGGTCCGTCCACAGATCGCCGAGGAGCTTTTCAAGCTGTTCCCGGTTCTCCGGGCTGAGATCGCGCCGGGTGTACGGCTCGACCGCCGACTTGTATTTACCCACACGCGTCACCTGCACGCCGATGCCGAATTTCTCAAAGGCTCCGGCGTAGAACATGGGGCGGGCGGCCAGCCCGGGCATCAACAGCATGCCGTAGGGATCGAGCACGATCTCGCTCGCCGCCGACGCGAGATAGTAGTCGCGGGTCGAGGCGGAGCTCAAAAACGCCTTCACGGGCTTGCCGGCCGCGCGCACTTCCTGGAGCGCCGCACGCACCTCCTTGAGCGCCGCGTAGCCACTGCCATAGCCGGACGGACTCAATGCGCCCGTCAGCAGCACGCCGGCGATGCGCTTGTCGCGCGCGGCCGCGCGCAGGGTGCGCGTGAGGGCGCGCAGCTGGAGCGTGGGCGCATCCTCGCTGGTCAAGCTGCCAAAGCTGAAGCTCTCGGGCGAGTCGGTGATGTTGGCCTCCAAATCGAAGACCAGATACGAGCCCGGATCGACCGTCTGCGGCGGCGTTTTCCCGGCCGAGACGACCAGAATCAGCAGCAGCAGGCCGCAGAAGCACGTCCCCAATGCAAACACCACAAGTCCCGCCAGTGTGCCGAAAAGCGACGTGAAGAAATTCTTCATATGGTCGCGCAAGCTAGAGGTTCCCAAGGCCGCAGCCAGAGGAAAAAATGGTGAAACGCATGCACTTCGCGCGCGAACCGCCAACCGGAGGCCCGTGCGCGCGACATTACTCCATCATCGGCGGAGGCGGCATGCGCTCGCCGGGCTCATGCATCATCCCGGGAGGCGGAGGCGGGCCATGGGGCTCGCCATGGGGACCGCCGGGCGGAGGCATCATGCGATTGAGCCGCTCGCCCTGACGCTTTCGCAGCTCCTCCAAGCGGGCCTTCTGCTCGGCCGTGAGCAACAGCGCGATATCCGCATGCATGCGGTCCAGGATGAGCCTGGCCTGATTAAAAGTCTCATCGCGGTGCTTGCGCAGATCCTCGCCGGCGCGGTCCAGGATGGCCTTGACCGAGGCCGCCTGCACCTCGCTCAGATTCAGATCTTCGCTCAGGCGCCGGAGCTGCTGGCCGACAAAACGCTGCTCTGCCCTCGCCATGCGATGCTGCATCAGGCCCCGGTTGACACGCCAGGTGGCGACGCCGCCGACAATCGCGCCTGCGAGAAACACCCCGGCAAAAACAACGATGGCTTTGAACGTACGGTTCATGATTTAGGAGGCCTCCGCCATGGCGACGAGCGGATCGGACAACGCCCAGTCGTCCTCGCCCGTCGAGGTGATCGCCGAGTAGCTGAAGGCCAGGCTCACCGCGACCAGGATCGCCGACACCCCCAGCGCGCGCCACGAGAACTGGTCGAGCAGCGCGGCCCACGTGGTCCGAGGCGGAGCCGACATTGCCAGCGCCGCCACGCGGGCGGAAAAACCGAACGGGACCTCGACGTGAGGCGTCGGCACCTGACGAGCCGCCTCGGTGAGGCGGCCCCAAGGCGTGGAGAGGCGTGGTGGGCGTTTCATGAGTTTTCCTGTCGTTTAAGCGTTTGAAAGAGTTTCTGCAATTTCCGGCGGGCGCGAAATGCGCGCACCTTGACCACGGCCCGGTTCCATCCCGTCAGCGAGGCGACCTCCGCCACGCTCTTCTGCTCCAGATCGAGCAGCTGGAGCACGAGCCGGTCCGGCGCGGCCAGTTGCGACATCAGTTTGTTCACGAGTTCGCGCGCCGCCAGCGCATCGTCGGGCGCGTGCGCCGTCTGATCGGAGAGCACCGAGGACAAGACCTCGGCCTCGTGCTCGGACAAATCGGCCCAGCGCAGCTCCGGCCGCCGCCTTTGCGCGCGGAGCTGGTCGATGCAGGTCGTCACCGCGATCCGGGAGACCCAGTGGGGAAAAGGCACGGTGCCCTGAAACTGGTCGAGGCGTGCGAACATCTTCATAAACACCTCCTGCGCGAGGTCCTCCTCGGCCACACGGCGCGGCAGATGGGCACGCACGATCCGGATGACGAGCGGGTAAAGCTCGTCCACGAGCTGCCGCGCGGCGGCCTGGTCGAGCTGCCGCACGCGGGCCAGACAGGCATCGATGTCAAACGTGCTCTGTTCCGACATAGAGGGATGGGACGTGCATCATACACGAAGCTCAAGACGCTCGGGGCTCGCGCCGGTTACGCGCTCAATGCAGCGTAAAATCGACCATCACGGGACGATGGTCCGAGAGCATCGTGTCCACCACCTCACACTGCACATGGTCGCAGGCCGGAGGGAGAAAAACGAAGTCGAGCGTGCGCTGGGGCCACGGCGAGGGGAACGTGCCGTCGACCTGGGGGTGCATGACATAGTTGGCAAAGTCGTGCATGTGGCGCAGGAGCACCGCGGTGGCATCGCCTGCATGACTGGGCGTGTTGAAATCGCCGCAGACCAGCGGCGGCATCCGCCAGCGTACGCCATGCGCCCGGTGGTGCTGGTGCAGCCAGGGCACGAGCCGGTCGAGCTGCTTGAGCCGCAGATTCCGGGACCGGTAGTGCAGGTGCAGGTTGACCAGCGGAATCGTGCGTCCGCCGACGTTGATCTCGGCAAACAGGAAGCCTTTTTCGCCGACGCTTTTCTGGCCGAAGACGACATTTTCCGAGCGCACAATCGGGTGCCGGGAGAGGATCGCATTGCCATAGGAGAGGTTAAAAACGCCCTCGCGCCGGGTGTTGATGCCGAAGACCGCGTGGGGGAAACGCGCGTGACGGCGCAGGTACTCCAGCTCGTCGAAGTTGCCCGCCCAGCACGAACACTGGTCAATCTCCTGGAGGGCCACGACGTCGGGTTTGAGCTTGTGCAAAAGCGCGGCGATTTTCACCAGATTCATCTGGAGGCGGCGGCGCGGCGTGAGCCCCTGGAGCGGCGTAAGCCCTCGTCCATGAGCGATATTAAACGTGACCAGTCGGAAGCGCACGGAGCCCATACCGTCAAGATGTCCGGCTGCCCGGCCGGCGCCAGTGAGAAAGTACTGAAGATGGGATTGACAGGGGCAAATCGAGTCACGAAGGTCCCCGCCTCATTTTCAATTTCACGGCGGCCATAGCTCAGTTGGTTAGAGCACAAGATTGTGGATCTTGGGGTCGCGGGTTCGAGTCCCGTTGGCCGCCCCATTTTAGCCCCGCAGTTTGCGGGGCTTTTTGCTGCCCGCAGGGCGCCTACTCGTCGTCCTGCGCGTTGAAGCGCAGCTTCACACGCTCGCTCTGGCCGTCGGGGCGCGGCCCCACCGACCGGACCTTGCGAAACGCCGCCAGCACCGATTCGTCGAACTCCGTGTTGCCCGAGGAGCGCGAAATTTGGAGCTGCGACATGGTGCCATCGGCGGCGAGGAAGAACTCGATCTCGGTCGAAAGGCGGTCGCCGACGCCGGGCGGCGGCTCGTGCGCCTGGCGCAGCTTGAGTTTCAAAAACGAATAGTAGCGCTCCATGAGCGAGGCTTCGGCGGCAGTGAGAGCCTTGCCACCGGCGCCGGGCGCCATGCCCGTGCCCTGCTCCACGCCGCCACGCAGGCCCTTGCGCACACTGGCATTGCTCTGCGATGCGTTGGTCTTGCCGGCGTTCTGCTTGTTGAACTGGTCGTAGCTGGTGCGTTTGGCGGCCTGCTCCGCGGCCTTGCGCTCGCGCTCGGCTTTCGCCGCCTGCTCCTTGCGGTACTTGGTCATGAGCCGCTGCTCGCGCTTTTTGGCGAGGCGCGTCACATCCTTTACGAAATTGGGCGCCTTCGGCTCCTTGGCCGGCGCGGCCTTCTCCGCGTTCTTCGAGGGCTTCTCCTTTTCCGACTCCTTGAGCGGCGCGGGCGTGATGGGATCGGGCTCGGGCGGCTGCGGCGTCGGTTTCACCGGCTCGGGCTCCGGAATGGGCAGCGGCTCGTTCGTGGACGGCTCGATCTCGGCGATCTTGGGCACATTGGGCTCAGGGATCGTCGGCAGGTCCACCCCCATGCCATCGGGGTCGCCCAGCATCGACGCCTCGGTGGCGGCGTAGTTGTCGCCTTCGCCCGCCACCAACTCGATGAACTTGGCCGGCTCCCTCTTCTGTTCCTTCAAAATCACCGCGCCGAAAAACAGCGCGCCGGCCGCTGCCGCGTGCAGCAGGATCGAGTAGGTATAGGAGCTCGGCGTCTGGGCGCTCATCGGGCGGTGCGGCTAGGAAGGAAAACGCTCAAGGGGCGGGTTTCTTAGGGTCAACGATCCGTCTGCGAATCCAGAGTCACTCGGGACAGGCCGCGGCTCTTGATCTCGTCGAGCAGGGTCATCACGCGTTGGTAGTCGACGGTGCCATCGGCGCGCAGGCGGATGACGGGCGGCTTGGGTTTCTCGGCGAGGTCGTCGAGCCGCTGGCGGAGATCGTTGACGGAAATTGGCTGATTGCTGGTGCCCCAGTAATAGCGGCCGTTTTTGTCGATGGCGATCGCCTGAAAGAGCTCCTTATCCTGTTTCTGAGAGGGGCTCTTGCTCGTGATCGGCAACTGCATGGGCATCGTCTGCTCCTGGTTGATCAGAGGCGTGGCGATCATGAAGATGATCAGCAGCGTGAACCCCAGGTCGATGAGGTTGGTCACGTTGAGCTCCGAGATCGGATGCGATTGGCGCTGGCGGCGGAAAGTTCTGGCCATGGCCGGGCTCCCTTACTTCGACTCCAGCTCGATGCGGTCGGCCAGCGAGCTCGCATAGTTTTCCAGCTCGGTGATCAACGTCTTGTTTTTTCCGAAGAGCCAGTTGTAGCCGAAGACCGACGGGATGGCCACCACGAGACCCGCGATCGTGGTGAGCAACGCCGCCGACACGCCAGGGGCGAGCGTCGCGATGCTCGCCGTCTGCTGCACGGAGACCGCGCTAAACGCCTCCATCACGCCCCACACCGTGCCGAGCAACCCGAGGAACGGGGCGCCCGAGACGATCGTCGCCAGGAAAATCATGCTCGCCTCGTAGCGCAGGATCTGGCGGGCGAGGGCGCGTTGTAGGGCATTCTCCGCCTGCTCCAACCGAAAGCGCGAGGTGTCGATCCCCTTCTCCTGGCCGAGCGCCGCGGCACGCCAGTACGCCTCGACGGCGTCCGCATAGAGGTCGCCATACGGGATCGATCGCTTGTTACGCATCGATTCGGGCAGATCCAACAGGCTTCGCTGGTCCTTCAGATACTCTTCAAACGCGTAATTGAGGCGCTTGAGTTGACCGAGCTCGCGGCCCTTTCCCAGCATCACCGCCCAGGCGATCACGCTGAAAACCGCCAACCCCGCCGTGATGACCTGTCCGACAGGATCGCAGCGAAGAAAGACATCGACGATATTTGTGGCAAAAACAGGGACGAGAGGCGCAACCATGGAAAAGAGCCGCCACTGTTGCCGGGTTTGCAGATGCCGTTCAACGGAAAACCCGCCGCCCACACGGTAAGATTCCACGCAGCGATATCAGTCCACGCGCAGCCAGGCCCGTTTCCCTCACAAACGCGAAACCAGCCTCGCCAACCGCCCGCAAACCACCCACGCTCCAAAATCATGCCTCTGAAAGAAACTCCCGCCGGCCAACTTATCTCCTTCGAAGGCTCCGAAGGCAGCGGTAAGTCCACTCAGATCGCCCTGCTCGCCGCCCGCCTCGCCGACCTCGGCTACGACGTCGTCACCGTCCGCGAGCCAGGCGGCACCGAAATCGGCGAACAAATCCGAAACATCATCGTCCATAACTCCAAGGGCGACGAGATGTGCCCCGAGACCGAGCTCCTCCTCTTTTCCGCCGCACGCGCCCAGCTCGTGCGCGAAGTGATCGCCCCCGCCCTCATGCGCGGCGCCATCGTCCTCAGCGACCGCTTCCTCGATTCCTCGACGGTCTACCAGGGCATCGGCCGCAACCTCGCCCTCGGCCCGGTCAACCACATCAGCCACTTTGCCGTGGGCAACGTGATGCCCAACATCACCCTCGTCCTCGACGTCCCCACGAGCACCAGCCTGAAACGCATCCACCAGCGCGCCTCCGACCTGCCCGACCGCATGGAGCGCGAAAACATCGATTTCTACACGAAGGTCCGCGAAGGCTACCTCATCCTCGCCAAAGGCATGCCGGACCGCCTCCGCGTCCTCGACGGCACCCAGAAGGAATCCGTCGTGCAAAAACAAATCTGGGCCGCGATTGCCCCCCTGCTCGCCAAAACCAGAAAACCCGTGCGCAAAGCCCCGGCGAAAAAAGCCGCCAAGCCAGCCGCCAAGGCCTCCAGGAAGAAGTCGTAACCGGTGCCGGTTTACACGCCCCCAGCCTGGCCCGCCGCAGTGGCGGACACGCCCGCCACCGCGGTCATTGATCGTGCGATCGCCGACGACCGGCTCTCGCACAGCCTCCTCCTGCACTGCGAAGATCTCGCCACCCTCGGCGCCGTCGCGCACGCCATCGCGGAACGCCTGCTCAATACGCCCGACGCAAGCGCCCATTTCCCCCCAGATCAGCACCCCGACTGTTTCAGCCTGAGACCGGCGGGCAAAATGCGCCAGATCTCCGCCGAAGCCACGCGACAACTCATCGCCAAAGTCCAGGTCTCCTCGACTGTCTCCCCTCGCAAGGTCGCCATCATCCACGAGGCCGACCGCATGCACGTCACGGCCGCCAACGTCTTCCTCAAGACCCTTGAGGAACCCCCGCCGCACACCACCCTGCTGCTGCTCACGGCGCGCCCCTACGCGCTCCTCCCCACGATCCGCAGCCGCGTTCTCCTCTTCCGCTTTGCCGCCCCCGCCGAGCCTGTCCAAGCCGAAGGCTGGAGCGCCTGGCTCGACGACTATCACGCCCTCCTCGGACGCCTCGTCACCTCCGCCCCGGACCGGCGCGCCGCCGCCGATTTCGTCTTCTCCTGTTACGGCCTCGTCGCCCGCTTTGGCACGATCCTCGACCAAGCCACCGCCGGCGCCTGGGAACGCCAGAAGTCCAGCCTCCCCGCCGACATTGGAGACGAGGAAAAAGTCGCCATTGAAACCGGCCTGGCCAACGGCATCCGTACGCGACTCTTCGCCGAGATCGAGCGCACCACCCGCGCCTTTGCCCTTCCCCGCCTCTGTGCCGGAGACGGCACTACACGCCGCGCGCTGACCGATGCCGTGGACCGCCTCGAACACACCGTCGGCCTGCTCCGCCTCAATCTAAACGAAAGCGTCGCGCTGGAGGATTTCCTTCTCGCCACGCTCCGTTTCTGGTCGCGCCGCTGAGCGCGCCCGCCCCATCCGCGCACAGGCAAAAAGCCCGTGGCTGACGCGCCCCGCGTCCACTCAGCGCACATGCCGCCACAGGCTGGCATGGCGGATGCTTAAAGCAGGACAAGCCATCGCTTGGATGGCCGTAACATCTGCCAATCAAAACCTGCTGCATTGCCTATGAAACTGCCATCGAAGCCCGCCCTCGGGCTAAACAAGCTTCTCGGCTGGGGAGCGCTCGCCGTGGCTGCCACGGTACCCGCACTCGCCCAAGAGGCCACCTCCACCGCACCGGCGATAGACCCTGGCTCTCTGAGCAGTCTTCGCATGGGCCTCGACACCCTCTGGGTCCTGGTTGCCGCCATGCTGGTGTTCTGGATGAACGCCGGCTTCGCACTCGTCGAGTCCGGTCTATGCCGTGCCAAAAACTGTACGAACATCCTCGCGAAAAACTTCATCGTTTTTGCGATTTCGTCCCTGTCGTTCTGGGTGCTCGGCTGGGGACTGATGTTCGGCGACGGCAATGGCTTCGTCGGCATGAGCGGCCTGTGGTTCGTGAGCGGCGCGGATAACTCTCCGGCCCTCGGCTCCGCCTATGCCGCGATGAATCCCTTCTCCACCGCCACCTACGAAGGCGTGTACGGGGCCATCAACTGGACGCCCGTCCCCCTCTGGGCGAAATTCTTCTTCCAACTCGTCTTCGCCGGCACCGCCGCCACGATCGTCTCCGGCGCCGTCGCCGAGCGCATCAAGTTCAGTGCCTTCATGGTCTTCAGCGTCTTGCTCGTGGCCTTCATGTACCCGGTCACCGGTCACTGGATCTGGGGCGGCGGCTGGCTCTCCCTCGCAAACTTCCGCGACTTCGCCGGCTCCACCGTGGTCCACTCCGTGGGCGGCTGGGCCGCTCTCGCTGGCGTGATCGTCCTCGGGCCCCGCCTCGGCAAATACAAAGATGGCCGCGTGTGCCCCATCCCCGGCCACAGCATGACCTCCGCCGCACTCGGCGTGCTCATCCTCTGGCTCGGCTGGTTCGGCTTCAACCCGGGCTCCACCATGGCCGTCGGCGACGGCTCCGCCATCGCCCACGTGCTCGTCACGACCAACATTGCCGCCGCCGCGGCGACGATCACGGCCTGTATCACCGCCTGGGCTCTCCTCAAGAAGCCTGACCTGTCCATGATCCTCAACGGCTGCTTGGCCGGCCTGGTGGCCATCACCGCCCCCTGCGCCTTCGTCACCGCCACCTCCTCCGCCATCATCGGCGCGATCGCCGGTGTCATCGTGGTCCTCGCGGTTATCTTCTTCGACAAGGTCAAGCTCGACGACCCGGTCGGCGCGCTCTCCGTCCACTTGGTCAACGGTATCTTCGGCACCCTCTGCCTCGGCCTCTTCTACAACTACGACGTCGCCAGCACGATCGCCTGCCTGCCCCCGGTCGACGCCAACGGCGCCGTCATCACCGCCGAGAACTGGGGCGCGATGGAGCAAACCCTCGTCCAACTCAAGGGCATCTTCTCCGTCGGCGCCTTCACCTTCGGCATCGCGCTCGTCCTCTGGTACATCCTCAAGTTCACGATGGGCATCCGCGTGAGCAAGGAAGAGGAAATCGAGGGTCTGGACGTCGGCGAACACGGCAACGAAGCCTACCCGGACTTCCAATCCAGCCACTAATCCATCCCAAGCCTTCGCGTGCCCGGGTGGGCTCCACTCGGGCACAAAGGCCAGGCAACCAACCACCATCCCATTCCGACCAATCCCATGAAACTGATCACCGCCATCATCAAACCCTTCAAGCTGGAGGAAGTGAAAGAGGCGCTCGCAGCCAACGGCATCGAAGGTATGACCGTCACCGAAGTCAAAGGCTTCGGCCGCCAGAAGGGGCACACCGAAATCTACCGCGGCAGCGAGTACACGGTCGATTTCCTCCCCAAGGTAAAAATCGAGATCGCCGTCTCGTCCGAGCTCGCTGACAAAACCGTCGAGACGATCGTCAAATCCGCCAAGACCGGCAAGATCGGCGACGGCAAGATCTTTGTCTGCTCCCTCGACGAAGTCATCCGCATCCGCACCGACGAACGCGGCGACACCGCGATCTAAGCCCACGTCCGTCGCCTTTCGCGCCGGACCTCCTCACACGACCGGCGGCCTCATTTTCGGCCGCCGGTTTTTTTATGCCCCCACGCCCAGGCCGACAGAGCATCCAGGCTGGCATCGATTGTGCTATTCGAGGGTGTCCATGAAACGATTCCTCCTCAAAAAAAGGGGGTGCATTCTTGCACTCGCCCTCTCGGCCTGGCTGATCCTCCCCCTCGCCCACGCCACGACCACGGATACGCCGCCCAACCTCGACGAACGCGTACAGGCCCTTGAGGCGTATATCCGCAACGCCGAACCCACCGCCCCCCTCGCCGGCCTTCCCGGCCCCGGACACAACGGCTGGATGATGACCTGCGCCGCCCTCGTGCTCTTCATGACACTCCCGGGCCTCGCGCTGTTCTACGGCGGCCTCGTCCGTAAAAAGAACATCCTCTCCGTCCTCGCCCAATGTATGGGCATCGCCGGCCTCGTCACCCTGCTATGGTGGGCGTTTGGCTACAGCCTCGTCTTCGGCAAAAGCACCGGCAGCCCCTTCATCGGCGGCTTCGAATTCCTGTTTCTCAAGGGCGTCGGCGCCGCGCCCAACACCGACTACGCCTACTGGGTTTCGCACAACGTCTTTGCGATGTACCAAATGATGTTCGCCATCATCACCCCAGCGCTGATCCTCGGCGCCATCGCCGAACGCATGAAGTTCAGCGCCGTCCTCCTGTTCGTCGGGCTCTGGATGGTCGTCGTCTACTTCCCGCTCGCCCACATGGTCTGGGGCGCCACCGGCCTCATGAACGGCGTCTGGAATGCCGACGCCGCCATCCCCGCCATCGACTTCGCCGGCGGCACCGTCGTCCACATGTCCTCCGGCTGGTCCGCACTCGTACTCTGCCTCATCCTCGGCCCCCGCCTCGGCTTTGGCAAAGAGAAGATGGCGCCGCACAGCATGGTTCTCTGTATGGTCGGCACCGGCATGCTCTGGGTCGGCTGGTATGGATTCAACGCCGGCAGCGCCCTCGCCGCCGACGGCATCGCCGCCAATGCGTTCATGACAACCACCATCGCCGCCGCCGTCGCCGGCTTCGTCTGGGGCCTCATCGAAATGACCCTCCGCGGCCACGCCTCCATCCTCGGCTTCTGCTCGGGCATCGTCGCCGGACTCGTGGTCATCACTCCCGCCGCCGGCTTCGTCGACACGACCGGCGCCGTGATCATCGGCATCGTCGCCGCCGTCGTCCCCTACTTCGCCGTCACGAAGCTCAAGGCGATCTTCAAATACGACGATGCCCTCGATACCTTCGGCGTGCATGCCGTCGGCGGCACCGTCGGCGCACTGATCACCGGCTTCCTCGCCTCCGGAGAAGCCAACGCCAATCTCCTGGGCGCCCCCGCGACGAACAACGGCCTCGCGCGACTCGTCACCCACGGCGGGCTGTGGCTGGAACAACTCAAGGCGATCGGGCTGACACTCACGCTGTCGATCCTCTCGACAATCGTGCTCGCCTACCTCGTCAAATCCATCCTTGGTGGCCTGCGCCCACTCCCCGAAGTCGAACGTCAAGGCCTCGATATCAACGAGCACGGAGAAGAAGGCTACATCGACTAAACGCGGCCGAGCCCGGCATCCTCTCATGAAACTCATCACCGCCATCATCAAACCCTTCAAACTGGAGGAAGTGAAAGATGCCCTCGCCGAAGTCGGCATCGAAGGCATGACCGTCACCGAAGTGAAGGGCTTCGGCCGCCAGAAGGGGCACACCGATATCTACCGCGGCAGCGAGTATGTCGTCGATTTTCTCCCCAAGATCAAAATCGAGCTCGGCGTCCCCAATGAGCGTGTGGACCGGGCCCTTCAGGCGATCACCGCGGCCACCCGCACCGGCAAGATCGGCGACGGGAAAATCTTCGTCAGTCCCCTCGAAGACGTCATCCGCATCCGCACCGGCGAGCACGGCGACTCCGTACTCTAAGCGCGCAGTTTCTCCTCTGTTTCCCAAGGCGGGCGCCCAAGCGCCCGCCTTTTTCATGCGCGGAAAACAAGGGCTTTTTCAGGAGACTGTTCCTTCTACGAACCCTTCTACATTGCTCCAATATTAAAACCTAAAACCTGACCCCGGATTGGAGTCTCACGCCGCCGCCCCGTCTACAATCCTCCAATATTAAGCCCTAAAACCTGCCCCCGGGTTGGGGCTCATTAGATTCTGGAGGAGAGCTGTCCCTTCTACGAACCTTCACCGCTTTGATAGAACTGGGGCATGTGGTTTGCTCCGACGCTTTTTTCAGGAAACTGACCCTTCTACGCCATGTAATGTTCGAGATCAGCCAACTCCACTTCTTTTCCAAGATACTCATCGATTTTGGTCGGTATGTTCCTGCTCTTCCTAAAGCTCTCAAGTACTTTGGGATAATCGATTTCTATATAATCAACAGCGGCGGGAAGTGAATCGCGTATCCTGGCGAACACGGTATCGAAATCAGACTTTGAACCAACAGCATTCCACGTGACCTCAGAATCCCAGTAGGAAAAGTCCCCAATGACGACAATGCGCGGCATAACGTCGCGAAACCAAAATAGACGACCAAGGCACACCTCGAGATATCGATCGCGCCAATCCCAAGATAGCGAAAACCAGATTCGATCTCGTCGGAAAAGAAACTCCGGGTGCATGCAACCTTCTAACTTAAGCTCCTCGAAATGAAGCTCTGCTAAAGTGGGCGCTAAGAGGAGCCTCAAGGCATTCTCGGCCGCATTAAGTGCGCTCATATACTTAAAATCCTGCAAAAGTTTCAGGTCGCCTAACGCATCAGATTCTGGAGGAGAATGTCCCTTCTACGAACCTCCTACTTACTGGTTAGGCTTTTTAAATCTGCATACATGCGGTGCATCTACCGATACGACATCAATAACGTGGTCCAAGGTGATGATCTCCCAGTGAGCAAATGGTCCTGGATACTTCGAGTCCGCCAAAGTGCCCTTCGCGACGAAATCCAGAAACTTGGAGGTCGAATAGTGGCGTAAAAAACGCCCCTCGTACTTTTCTTCCTTATCAACGGTGACGAACGACTCGTTCCGGACGGCATATGAAATGTAGGAGCGCCAAGTGATCTCGTATGAAAAGCAGCTGGCGTCGGAAATGATGGGGCGACTCGCGTGCAAAATCTCTCTTAGCTCTGTCGGCATTTCATTTGGAGCGGAGGTCGTCTCCGGGCCGGCAACTGCCTCTTCAATGACAAGTCGCAGGGTGTTATTTCCGGGTTCACCTATTTCACGCAGGTATAGAAACGTGGCTGCGTCAAGGAGCTCGGATGGCAATTTTTCATTCACTTTCACTTGGCGTGTGGACGATGGCTTTTTCATGTGACTGTCCCTTCTACGAACCTTCAACATGAGTCGTGTTCACCGCTCCGCTTCGCTCCGGGCGAACACAACTCTCCGGGTTAGCCCTTCTGTAACCACCACGGAAGGATTCTGGAGGAGACTGTCCCTCCCTCCCCCCTTTGGCAGTGGTGGCTTGTTGGGCTGGCTCTTCATAGCTCAGTCCACGTGACCGACGCTGATTTGCTGCCTGTCGTGAAGTACTCCTCGAAAATCGAGATGCCGCTCTTCACAGGCAAAACAAGAGATCGCGGCATCGGCGTGAGCTCATAGTTGTCGGCGCGGAAATCTACGTAGTCGTCGCCGCCCTGGTCCCGTTCTTCTGGCTGGAAGCCGGGATGGCCCTTCTTCGGGAAGAAATGGATGCAAGAGTCCTCGCCGCGCACCATCAACGCCATCGAGCTACCACTCTCGTGCCACAGCCAAAACGATCCGAATATCTTTTCGAACCGTACGCCAAGGTGCCGGCGTAGCTGTTCGATAGTCGCTACTTCGAAATCGTCCTGAAAAACGGAGAGCTTCATCCTTTGTTTCTCTTTCGCCCAACAGCGTTATTCCCCCTGACTGTGTTTCACGGCCTGAATTGGGAACGTGGACGCGGGCATGGGGGTGTGGTTTGGGGAGGAGGATTTTCTGAATTCGCGCATCGTGGCGGGGCGCGAGGTGGCTGACGGGGCGATCAAGATCAGGGAATTCCCTAAAGTCGAGCCTGTTGCTGCGATGGGACATTCGCCAAGGATCGAAACCCAGGGTGGGCCAAGGGGCCAGGGGTCGCGCAGACGCCCAGTCTGCTCGGAATGCAGGCTGGAAGCCTGCGCTACGTCGCCGAGAGCTTGGGTCGCCAGTGATTCAGGGCGGAAGCGCTCGCGGGCGATCAGAGCAAAGGGCGCAGCAAGACTGCGCCCCTACGAAATACCGGCGACGGAGAAGGCAGAAGGCGGGGCCTGCGCGTGTCGGCGACGGCACTGTGGCACGGTTCGGGCGGCCGCGAGGCGCGAGAAGTGAGGTGTCGGCGCGAGGGACGGGATCGAGTAGCCGGGGAGGATTGCCCTCCCCAGCTCTCACACCACCGGACGT
>ENA-UOWO01002746-UOWO01002746.1-activated-sludge-metagenome-genome-assembly--contig:-NODE-2746-length-21445-cov-5.051099_pt1 | contig 21445 bp, 12 predicted proteins | sample MGYA00238148_ERZ761564 | MGnify/ENA primary metagenome ERZ761564 (study PRJEB28885, sample SAMN05720194) | activated sludge metagenome | isolation source: Anaerobic digester | place: USA... | reverse complement strand
GGCGTTCAAACCCATGCCGCTCGCCAACGCCAGCGGGTACCTCGCCCACAAACCCATCAGCAGCGTCGGCACCGCGGCCCCCAGACACGTCGCCGTCAGGACTGCGGCCTTGGACATGCCTGCGTCGGCGAGCATGGCCGGATTGACGAAGACGATGTAGGCCATGGTCATGAAGGTGACCAGGCCCGCCATCGCCTCCTTGCGCGGCGTGGTCTTGTGGGCCTCGAAGTCGAACAACCGATGCCAGGCAGCGCCCGGGGTGGCGTGTTCGTCAATGGCGTTGTTCATGGGGATCACGGACCGGTTCGAGCAGAAGCGACTCGATCTCTTCGTAGGTTTCGACGACGTGGCTTGCGGCCGCCAGGCGTTCGGACGGCAGGGTGTTGGTGATGGCGATGACTTCCATCCCGGCCGCGCGCGCAGCCTCGACACCGTGGGCGGAGTCCTCGACAACGCAGCACCGGGCGGCCGGCACCGCCAGCAGTTCGGCCGCGCGCAGGAAGACGTCCGGGGCGGGCTTGCCGCGCGCGACATCCTGCACGCTGACCACGACCGAGAAGAAACGCCCGAGTTGTTTCATGGCCAGGACCTCTTCGATCACCGGGTGATTCGATCCCGAGGCGACGGCCAGCGTGTAGCGCGGCGCCAGCCTCTCGAGCAAATCCGGCAGGCCATCGAACAGCGGTTGGTCGCGTCGGAGAATGTCAATCAGCCGGTTCTGCTTCAAGGCGAGAAGCTCCTCGATCGACTGGCGTGGTCTGTGCTTGGCGATAAAATCGAGCCAGAAGGCCCGATCCGATCGGCCATAGTACGCCGCGAAATCCATTCCGTGGCGGTCGCCGTAGCCCAATTCGTCGAAAATCTCCCGAAACGCCCGCTCGTGGCGGGGCTCGCTGTCGACGATCACACCGTCCATGTCGAATATGATGGCGTCAAAAGGGTTCACTGAGGCCTTCAAGAATGTTCGGACCGGATTCTCCTGCAACCATGACGCCTCCCGCCTTCGGGCCGGGGGCACACACCTGCATTGCGGCGCAAGAGTATTGTCGCAGCCCCGATGCAGTCAAATCCCGGCTTGCCGGCGCCAGGAGATGCTCGATTGCGCGAAGGCGAAACAGGTTAAGCTCGTCGCCTATGCCTATCCGACGCCGGGCTGGAAACAGAAGCCCGAGCGCAGGCTCACCGGCTTCTACGCCGACGTGTCGGGTTTGGCGCCCGACACGCGCCACGGCATCGAGGTCACGCTGCCCGAGAGCCTCAAGCCCGGCCAGTTCCAGGGTTTGTTCTTCGAAAACCTCGAGGCGGAATGGACCACCACGATTGCCGGCCGGCCCTGACGAAGCGTCAGGGAGTGCAGAGTCGCAGAGTCGAGATTTGAGATTTGAGATTTGAGATTTGAGAGCTTCCGGTTCGGAATCCCCATGCGCACCATGACGACGTGCCCTGAAGCCTGCCTGCACCCTGTGTCGGACACAGTTGTCCTGGTTTCCGGGCGCGGGTTTCGCGACAGGCCGGGCATCCGCAATCGGCCCTCCGACGTTTGGTTGCGGCTTTGCCGCGCTAAGAAATAGCCGGGCTAAGGCTTTCCGAGCTTTTGAAGCTTGGTGAAGAAGTCGCGGAAGATCGGGTCGCGCTCGAGGAAGTAGACGCTGCGGATCAGGTGTCTCGAGTTGTCGAAGCTGAAGGTGAAATTGTCGGTCGGGATCGGGCTGTGGACGAGGTTTGACGGCAGCCAGCGACTGTCAATGACCCAGGCCACCGCGGTCATATCCCAGAGCACCTTGGACCACGCGAAATGGTCCCGATGATAGTCCTTGAAGATTCCGAGCAGGTACTCGCCGATGGCCCCTCGGCCGGCCAGATTGGCCTCCATCTCGGGCACGGTGGTGGTGAAGTGCGTGACGACGGGGGTGCACGGCAGTTGCACCAAGGCGACGCCGCAATTGAAAACGGTCTTCGAGGCAGTGAGGTCCTGATGGTAGTTGAACTCGTGCTGGTGCGGCCAGTCGAGGCCGTTGCCGCCCAGCCAGACGACGACGATGTTCGGCAGGATCGAGGGATCGAGGAGCAGTGCGTTGGCCACGTTGCTGATCGCTCCCACGGCCACGACGTAAAGCGGGCGGTCCGGGCTGTGCGCCTTCGCCCGGCGGATCAGGTCAAGCGCCGCCGGGCTTTCCTCCGGCTGCTTGGGGTCGGTGACGTAGCGGCGGCTGCCCATGAAAGCAAAGTTCTCCGGGGAACGGTTCAACTTGCCGAGGATGCGGAGGATTTCCTCGTGGCTCCGTTCCATGCCGTTCTCCGGGCTGGTGGAGCGGTCGTTCTTGAACGGAGCGGCATAGACGGCCTCGACCTTCAACTCCGGCGAGATCAGCGCGTAGACCAGGGCGAACTGATCATCGATTTCGTTGTAGGTGTCGGTGTCCAGGACCATCGGGACGGGCCGTTGGGTGGGAGGCTGCAGCAGTGCGATGCGTTGCGCGTCGGTCAGTTTGGGGAACGACTGCGCGGCGACCGGAAGGGTGGCGCCGGCCAGGAGACCGAGACTGGTCAGGATCAGAAGGCGTTTCATAGCTGGGGCAGGAGTCTAGTCCTGGGACGCTTGAGATGGCAGAGAAATCGACGAGCAGGACCTCATGCTGACCCCTGGGCCGGGTCAGGGGGCGGTTACCTGGAGCCGGGCCAACTCGAGGAGGAGGCGTTCGAGTTGGCGGTAGTAATCGTCTTCGTTCAACTTGGACTTGGCGTCGCGGAGGCGGAAGAGATCCAGTTCGAGGGCGTCGCGGCGGGCGCGCGACTCGGGGGTGAGGGTGGATTCCTGGGGGCTGGGGAGCAGATGAATCTGGTGGGCGCGGGCGCCGTCCACCGCGGCGCCGGAGTCAGCCTGTTTGATCGCGCGCACGCCGCGGAACCACTCGAATGGTGTCCCGCGGCCGTCGCCGTTGTCGTCGATGAGCGCGTGCTCGGTGGCGAGGCGTCCTTGGGTCTTGTACCACTCGGCAACGCGATGCGAGGCGGCGAGGAAGGCTTCGAGCAGCGAGGTTTGGCCGTCCTGATCCAGATCGCTTTCGGGTGCAAGGATCGCTTCGGCCAGGAAATCGCCGAGGCGGGCGAAGTTCTGCTCGTGTCGGCTCCGTGTGGCGGTGACGACGACCCGGTTTGTTGCGCTGAGCCGGGCGAGGAAGGGCGCGCTTGAAGACGTCGTGTTCACGACGACCAGCGGTCGGGGGCACGGCTTGAGCCAGTCCGCCAGATCGGTCGCGGTGAGGTCGGGTCCGCGCAGATTGTGCCGGGCTTCTTTGCCGTCGAAGGTGCCGTGTCCGATCATGACGATCCAGAGCGGGGCGAGGCCGTTGGTGGTTTCGGTTGCCAATGTTTGTCTGAGGCGTTCGAGGTCGGTGCCGTTTGGAGCCGGCTCGGCGCCGATGGGGATGATGCGGGCGCGGGCTTTGTCGGCGGCGGCTGTCCAGAGAGCGGCCTGGTGTTGGAAATTGGTGGCGTAATCCGGCGCGCCCGCGGCGCCGATGACGAGAACGAGCGTGGGTGAGTTTGTGGGAATGTCCATGCCAAGCAGCGGTGGAAGGAGGAGGAGGGCGAGGGACAGGCAATGCGCGGGGTGCAGCCAGGGGATCGGGGACGCGCGGCGCTGTTGGCATCGAAGGCAAGGGGTCGTCACGGCCATCCTTTCCATCGGCGCAGGCCCCATTCGGCCAGGAAACAGGCAAGGGCAAAGGCGAAGAGCCAGGGCGTGTGCCAGACGGGCCGCGTGACCGCTTCCATGACCGGGGCGCGGCGGGCTGGCAGACTGCGCGCGAACTCGGCCAGCTTGCCCAACGGGACGATCTCGCCGCCGGTGCGCCGGGCAATGGACTCGAGCAACGGGACGTTGGGATCGATCGAGCGGAACTCGTCGGCGGCAAGATCGGTGTTCCAGCCGGCGACGGCGCGACCGGCTTCGACGCCAAGCAGGTTTGTGACGCAGGCTGCGGCCCGGTATCCGCCGTTGTGGCGGGGCACGAACGCGGCCTCGTACAAACCGGACTCGGTGGTCGAGGGCTCGGCGCGCAGTCGGATCGGGCCGGCGACGGGGCTTTTCGCGGCTTGGGGAGTTTGGGTGTTCGAAGGCTTTTGGCCGGCGGCATCGTGGGGTTCGGGATCGCCGTCCTTGCGGGTCTGTGGTGTGAGGGCAGCCGGATGTGATTGGTCGGACACGGGCTGGACCTCGATTGTGACGGAGGCGTCGTCGAGCGGTTGAAACTGCGCGTCGCGCGCCCGGACCTCGAGGCGGACGGTTTGGGCGGGCTGGTCGGCGGACGCCTCGATCGCCAGTTCGACCGGACGCGGCACGTCGGCGACGAGCCAGCGCAGCAACTGGCGCCAGGCCTTTTCCATGTCGTTGCGGGCGGATGCGTCGCGCATGCCCCAGCGCCACACATCGCCCACCATCAAGGCCGCGGTGCGTCCGCGTCCGAACCGCTGGGTGACGAGGGCCGGGTGTTGGGCGCCGTGATCGTCGGTGGCGGTTGCGATGATGTGGGCGCCGGGTTTGACCGATCGGACGCCGTTCAGGACGTGGAAGGCGGGCATTGCCTGGCGTCGTTCCTTTTCGGCGGTTTCGGTGTCTCGCAGCCGGGCCCAAGGTTCGAGCCAGCCTTCGCGGGCGAGGTCCCATCTGAGGGTGGGCGGGTTTTGCAGAGGCTCGAGGCGGTCGAGGTAAACGGGGAGCATGTCACCGATGGGAGTGCGCTGGTAGCCTCCCTGCTGGAAAGACTCGGCGCCGCCGACCATGAGGAGGCCGCCGCCGCGTTCGGAGACGAACTTCGCGATCAGGAGTGCCTGGTCGGGTCCGAAGAAGGCGGCTTCGATGTCATCGAGAACGAGGGCATCGAAGCCGTAGAGTTCCTCGGGCGTGCGCGGGAAGCCGCCGCGCAATTCGAATTCGTCGCGTGTGTTCAGGCGCACGAGGACGGGCTCGTCGTATCGGGCGGCTTCCTCGCGCGACTGGTCTCCAAACCCGCGAAACAGGGGGTTGCTTGTCTCGCCGGCGCGCCCGCGGAATTCGAATTTCGGCTCGCGCAACGCCACGCGCATCAGGGCCACGAGCTGGAGTTGATCGTCGGTCTCGAGTGCCCGGTTCAGGAACTTGTATTCCCAGTTGGGCCGGCCGGCGACGTAGAGAATGCGATACGGCTCGCTTGGACGCTCGACGGGGACGGAGCGCGTGTTGTTGACGAGCGTGGCTTCGCGCGTCGACGGGGCGGCGGTTGGCGCGGCGCGGTCGGCTTCGAGTTCGTTGCTGAAGCCGACTCGGACGCGATAGAACGAGAGGCCCGGTTCGTCCGGGCGAAGTTGGAAGCGGCAGGAGAGCGCGTCGCTGCTTTTCCGGGGGCGCAGGGTTTGCACGCCGACTTCGAGTCCGTCGGGATCGAGCAACTGGGCCGTGACAGTCTCGCCGCGCGATCCCGAGGCGGCGATGTCGACCTGGATCGAGACGGGGGCATCTTCGAAGGCGGTCTGGCTGACATGGACTTGGGCGATCGCGAGGTCGCGGGCGGCGCCGGGCCGGCCCAGGACGACGGGGTAGATGGGCGGCAGGCCATCGAGGTTCAGAGAGCCCTCGAGTGTGTCCGTGGCATTCCCGTCGGTGAACAGGAGCACACCGGCGAGCGGTTGGCCCGCGTAGCGATCGGCAAGGCCGCGCAGGGCGGTCCCAAGCGCGGTGGCGCGTCCGTCGAATGTGAGCGCGGCGAAGTCGGGGACGGCTTGGAGGCGCGTGTCGAAGAGGAAGCGGCGGGTTTCGAAGAGGTCATCGAGAGCGGTTTGCCAGCCGGTGTTTGGATCGAGGGTTTGGCGCAAGGCGTCGGCGCGCGACTGAGCCGCCCCGGTGTCCTTGACTTCGAGGCTCTGGCTGTTGTCGGCGGCGATGACGAATAGGTTGGCCCCGGGCCGGGCATGTCGAGTCGACCAGAGCGGTTCGAGCAGGCAGAAGGCCAGGGCCGTGACGCCCAGCGCCTTGAGAAAGGCGCACGGCAGCCGCGGGCCCGCGACGGGTCCCGAGCGGTAGCTCGAGACGAGGGCGGCCAGGCAGACGGCGGCGAGGAGCAGCGCGGGCCAGAGCCAGCCGGGGCTCGAGATGGTCATCTGGGCGAGCATGGCGGGAGAGGGCCAACGCTCTTCACCGGGCGTCCTCCGATTTGTTCCTGCCCAGGTCCTCGTAATAGCGCCGCACCAGGTCCGAATAGCGGCTGGGGACGGGGTCGCGGTCGATGGGCGCGAGGGTGTCTCCGGGTTCGCGGCGGGCGAGTTCTTCGGCGATCTGGCGGCGGACTTCGGCGAGCGGGTTCACGATTTCGAGCCGCACGACCGCCCAATCGGGCTTCGTGAGGTCGCGCTTGTACTCGACGCGCATGCGGCGGGCGCGTTCGCGGGCCTGGGCGATGTCGCTGCGCAACGAAGGCAAATCCACCAACTCCTCGACTTCGCGGAGCCGATCCGACCATGGGGCGAAGTCCTCGCCGGTCAACGGGCCTGTGGCATCGGGCCGGCTTCGGTCCAAGAGCCGGTCCAGCGTGTCGGTGAAGAGGCCCGTGGCGGCGTCCTGACGCGCGCCCGTTGATTCGGGATCGCGTGGTGTTCGCGTGTTGGTAGGGTCGGTGTCCGATTGCGTGTCGCGTCGAGGGGCGGATGCCTGGTCTGCCGGCTGGCCGGCCTGTGCCCGGTCGGCCTGGGATGGCCGTCCGGGCTGGTCCTGGCCGGCGGAAGATTCGGTTTGGGCGCGCTGGATGCCGGGCTCGGCGAGTGGGTCACTGGCCTGGGCGAGGAGGTTGGTGGGGCCCTGGTTGGCGCGGGCGATTTCGCGTTCGAGGGCGTCGGTGAGGGACTCGAGTTCGCGCTGAGCCAGACGCAGTTCTTCGGCGTCGTCGCCGAGGATGCGTTCGGCGGCCCGCTCGATGCCGCGGCGCAGGTCGGCGATGCCGGTGCGGGCGCGTTCCTCGGCGCGATCGGCCTGGGGCAGGAAGCCCTGGCGGAGCATTTCGGCGGTGACTTCGAGCGCTTTGGCGCCGTCGTGTTCGGCGGTATTGCGGAGGCGTTCGTATGTGCGTTGGGTGAGGATGCCGCGATCGATCAGTTCTTCCTGGAGTTGCTGAACGGTGCCGGCATCGTCCTGGCTGAACTTGCGCAGGGAATCGTAGAGTTCGCGCGACACCAGCGGCTCGGCCGCTTCGGTCTGCTGGGACAATTGTGTGGCGCTCTCGACGACGTTGGTGAGGCGGGTCTTTTGCCGGGCCAAGCGGTCGAGGAGATCGTTGCGTTCGGCGGTGTCGCTGAGCGTTCTGCGCTGAGGATCGGCGAGCGCATCGAGTTGTTCTTCGATGTCGGCCTGGTGACGGGCGAGATCGCGGGCGTCGCCCCGCATCGCGCGGAGTTCCTCGGCGAACTCGCCGGCGCTCGCGCGGCGCAGATCGTCGCGCGTCTGCTCGATCTGGCGCTGGGCGCGCGTGCCGGAGGCGAGGGCCTGGGAGACGGCGCCCTGGCTGGCGGCCTCGGCGGCGCGCTGCATGTCCTGGCGGGCCTGGTCCATCTGGCGGCGCTGCTCGGCAAGGCGCGACTGGTTCTCGGGACGTTCCATGCGTTGCCGCAGTTCGTCGGCGTCGGCGAGCATTTGCTGCTGCTCGTCTTCGAGCCGTTTGATCTGGCGCCGGACTTCCTCGCGCTCGGGCTCGGTCCGGGCTTCGTCGAGGGCGGTCTGAAGCTCGCGCAGCCGTTGGTTGAGGTCCTGTTGGCGGCGGGCGAGTTCCTGCAAGCGGTTGAGGACCTGGAGTTGTTCGCGGCGTTCGGGGGACTGCGGGGCCTGGGCCTGGCGCTCGGTTTCGTAGCGGTCGTCGGACTGGGTGAGATCGAGCTGATCGAGCTGGCGCTGTATCTGGTTTTGGCGGCTTCCCGCCTGCTGATTGCGCTGGCCGCTGCGGTTGCGGGCGACCTCGTACTCGCGCTGCTGCAACCTGAGCAGGGCCTGGTAAGCCGCCTGCTCCGAAGTCAGGGCTTGCGACAGCGGGTCGGGCGATTTCACCGCTTCGTCCAGGCGATCGAGCGCGTCCTCCATCCGCTCGACGGCTGTTTGCCAGAACGAGGCTGTCCGCGGGTCATCGATCGCTTCACGGGCCGTCTGGGCCTGTTCGAGAGCTTGGGCCTGCGAATCGCGCACCACCGCGACATCCTGGGCGTAGGTGTTCGTCGTGGTCTTCTGATTGTCGTGCCCGAGGCGGTCGCGAGCTTCACCCCCGACCGCGTCTGGAACGTTGGCGGTGTCGTCGTCGCCAGCGGACGTTTCCGTGGCCGGGGCCCGCGCGGCCTGGTCGCGCTGCAGCTTCCAGGTGGCGCTCACGATCTGTTTCTGCAATTCGGCGAGCCGGGCTGAGGGACGTCCCTGTTCGTCGGAGGGCTCGTTGCCTGCCTGCTCCTGTTGGGCCTGGCTGTCGCGGCTCTGCCCTTCGCGGAAGACCTCGTCGAATGGCCGGATTTCGGCGAAGAACAGGTCGCCCATCGTGCGGCGCGGCTGGCCGTCCGGCCCGATGTCATCGGCCCAAACGTGCCAAACGACGAGTTGATCGGGCTCGACCTCGAGTTCTTCGAGTCGGAGCAGGTGATGGAAGGCGCGCTTTTCTTTGGCGGGGACGGCCTGGCCCAGCTCGACGGAGCGCGTGTCCTGACCGACGACCGTGTAGGCGAGACCGTAGGATACAACGCCGAAATCGTCCCAGACCCGGCCGTCGAAGAGGACTTCTTCGAGCGGTGAAGGGCGCGAATCGCCGCGGGGAGAGGCCAGCTTGAGTTCGGGGGCGCGGTTGGTGAGGACACTGAAGACGAATTGCGCGGGGGCTTTGTTGGTGCGTCCGTCGCAGTCGACCAATTGCAGATCGTAAGTGCGGGTGAGGGTCAGCGGAAGGGCCTCGAGGCGGGCCGTGGGGCGGTTGGTGTCGATGAGCAGGTGGACAGTTGCTCCATCGCCGTTCTTTGCCACGAGTCGGGCGGAGACGACGGGTTTGTTGAATTAGAGCGCCAGATCGAGGTGCGAGCCTTCGACGGCCGTGACGCGTCGGGTGTTCTCGATCCGTTGGGGTGGGAGGCGGGTGTAATCCGGGTAGGTGACTGCGGCGTCCGCGCGTTCGAGGCGCGGGTGCTCGAAGACCGTGACGCGGTAGTCGCGTGTGCGGCGGTCGGCGTATTCGAGGCGGTAGAGAAAGCTGTTGGTCAGGTCCGGCACCGTGCCGCCGAAGAAAGAATCCGAGAGGCTCTTCACCATGGGAATCCGCCGATCCTCTCCCGCGGCGTCGAGCACCAGGTCCACGCTCGACGGCAGCGAGCCGCCGAAGCGGGCGATCACGACCAGGCTTTCGCCCCGTTCGAGGTCGACGTCTCCCGGGGTCAGTGTCAGTCCAGCCGGCTCTTTGGGCCGGGGCGCCCCCGGCGGGGGGAGGGACCGCAGGCTCAGGAGGACGAACGCCAGCAGGGCGAACGCCAGGAGGTTCGCCGCGCCGGCCGTGAGGACACGCGACCGGGGAATGGCCTCGGTCCAGTCATGTGTGCGGCTGTGGCGGATCGTTTCATCCGCGAGGCGGCGCTGCAAGAAGCCCGGCCCAGCCTCGGGGGGTGCTTGCTGTTCGACGGCAGTCAAGAGGCGTCCGTCGAGATCGGGGTGCCGGGCTTCGATCTCGAGGGCCAGGGCGTGCCAGTCGGCCGGGGCGCGTCTGTGTCGACGCGCCAGCCAGAGTCCGGACGCCAGTCCTGCGAGGGCGACGATTGGCAGAATCGAGGTCGTCGCCACACCCATGGATCGCAGCAGGAACGTGAGGGTCACCGCGACCAGGGCGGTCGCCAGCCAGCACAGGGCGAGGCCTGAACGGAGCCGGAGCGCGCGCTGGCGTTGGGCCAGAGGCCCCAACCGCGTCTGAAGGTAACGATCGTTCATGGAACAGGCACGCTTGGAGTGAGATTGCGGCGCATTGTCCAGCCGGCCAGCCAGGTCTCGACACCCAGGATGGCGAGGGTCGCGACGATGATCCAGCGCCAGAGCTTCTGGCGGCTTTCGATCTCGGTGTCGCGCAAGCTCGCCGCGCGCGCCGCTACACCGAGGGCGTGCGCTCGAGGGCGGGCCACCGGGGCGCCCAGGCGTTCGAGTTCGTCCGCCGGCAACAGTGTCGTGCGGCTCTCCGCCGGGTCGAGATTGACGGCGAACCGGCCCGGCTCGGTGCCCGGGTCTGTCGTGTAATGCCCCGGGACGAGCGTGTCGGCAAATGCATCGGCCGTGCCGGCCACGCGGGTGCTGGTCCGATCATGGCGTGTCACGGTCACCGGCGCGCCGGTCCGGGCCGGATGGCGTGACAGGGGCACGCGGTCACCGACGATGTACGACACCGGCACGGCCTGGGCGGCGCCACTCGACTCGAGGATCGAGTAGAGAAGGGGAACGAACTTGGTCGATAGCGCCAATTGGCTGTCCGCCGGACGCCAGCCGGACGCCAGCGCCAGAACGCGTCCCGGGCCCGCAGGAATCTCGAGCAGCGCGGGGTCCCCATTGTCGAATCGGGCCAGGGCGCGCGTTTCGGCGATGGCCGATGCATCGAGCTGGCGGTACTTCCAGAAATGAATCCTGGTGAAGTCGCTGAACCGCGGATCGGCGAACGGGGCGAAAAGTGGATGCCGAAAATCGATCTCTCCCCAGAGACCATAGTTGGCGAAACGGCCTTCCTCGGCCGACAAGCCCTCGAGTCCGGGCAATCGGGCCAGGGCGGACACCGCGGCCGAATCCGGCGGAGCGAACAAGACGGTCATGCCCCTGGCTAAGTGTGTCCGCACAGCCTCCTGTTGCGCTTCGTCCGGCGCATCCGTGACCACGACGAGCGACGCGGTGTCGGCCTCCGCCTCGATTGCGGGTGATGCGGGGGCAACCACCTGGACGGCCAGGCGCCGGGTCTCGCGGAAGGCGCGTTCGAGGAAATAGCGGGGCTGGCTGGGATCGGCGGGGTTGTCTTTGCCAAGGTAGAGGACTGTGACGCGCGCCGGTTCAGGGGGCGCCACATAGAGAGTGTTGTCGAACTCCTCGTCGTCACCGCGCAAGACGATGCGGTCGGCGCCGGCGTCTGGCGGAGGGGTGGGCAGGGAGACCACCCGGCTCTGGCCTGCGGGGACGTAGAGGGCGAGGTTGGTGCCGATTCGAGTGCCGGATGCGTTGGCCCAGGCGATCTCGAGCTGTTCGCGCTGGGCGTCGGGCGCGTTGTGGACGCGGATGCGGACCGTCGACTCGCCGGGCGCGGCGGGTGCGTCGGGCGGTTCGGGGGCCAGTTGGAGGCTGGCGTTGCTGGTGGCGGGCGGGCTAAGTGGCTCGATCGACAGAGCGATCTCTCGGGGCCATTCGTAGCCCTGGAGTCCATTGAGGCGGCTGCCCGTCTGGAGATCGCTGATCAAGACGATCCGGCGTCGAAGCCCCGGGGCAGGTTGCTCGTCGAGGCCGGCCAGCCATTCCGCGGCGCGGATGAGGGCTTGGTCGAGCGCGGTCGACGCCCAACCGGGAGCGACGCTGGTCAACCGGTTGCGGGCGAATGCGGCGCGATCGCCCGCGGGCAGGGCGGACCACTGTTCGAATGTCACCAGGGGAGTGATGTCGCGATCGAAGGCGCAAACCGCCACCTGGTCGCGAGGCGAGATTTGGCGCAGCCATCGGTCTGCGCGGTCCTGCGCCTGTGTCCAAAGACTCCCGCGGCGCATGCTGGCGCTGGCATCCAGGAGGAGCACGACGCTTTGCGGCGTTGCGGCGGGCGGGGTCTCGGAGACGTTCTGGCGGAAGAAGGGGCGGGCGAATCCGAACGCGAGCAGGCCGATGACCAGGCATCGCAGCAGCAGGAGCAGCCTGTGCTCGATGCGGTTGCGGCGAGTGAGCCGGGGCGGCGCGGCGCAGGAAGAGCAGCGAACTGAAGACCGTCCGCTGCCGCGCCGTGCGGCGGGCCAGGTGCAGGACGATCGGCAGCGCGACAGCCAGCGCACCGAGCAGAAAGAGCGGCGCGAGAAAACTCATAGGCGTGCCGATCTTCGGATGCGTCGGGCGGGGCGGTCGCGGGCGTGGAGGAAGTCGAACAGAGCGAACTCGATCGGCTGGCTGGTGGGCAACCGGAGGTAATCGTGGCCCAGCCGGTGGCACATCTCCCGCAGCGTGGCGCAGTGCGCTTCGAGCCTCTTCATGTACTCGCCCCGAACGGCTCCCGGATCGACCAGCAGGGTGCGTCCGGACTCGATATCCTCGAACATGGCCGGCTCGTGGAAGCTGAATGCGAGTTCGGCCGGATCGAGGACTTGGAACAGGACGACGTCGTGGCCGCACGCGCCGAGTTGGAGCAGCGCCCGCTCGAGCTGTTCGAGCGGGGCCAGGAAATCCGATATCAGGAGGATCAGGCCGCGGCGACGGACCATCTCGACCACGCGGAGCAGGGGCGTGACAAGGTCGGTGCCGCGTCCGCCGGCGGGTTCTTCGAGTGCCAGGATGAGACGGCGCAGATGCGCGAGGCGATGGCGGGCGGGCAGGTAAGCGCGCACCTGTTCGTCGAACGCGAGCAGGCCGACGGCATCGCCCTGGAGGTGGAGGAAGTAGGCGAACGTGGCGGCGAGGGTGGCGGCGTACTCGGCCTTCGAGTAGCCGGCGGAGCCGAAGGTCATCGATCGGCTCTGGTCGGCGATCAGGTGGCAGCGCAGGTTGGTCTCATCCTCGAACCGCTTCAGGTAGTGGCGGTCGCTGCGCGCAAACACGCGCCAATCCAGATACCGCGGGTCGTCGCCCGGGCTGTACTGCCGGTATTCGGTGAACTCGACGGAGAAGCCGTGATACGGACTGCGGTGAATCCCGCTCCAGAATCCCTCGACGACCACGCGCGCCCGGAACTCGAGGTTCCGGATGCGCATCAGCACGCGGGGGTCGATGGGGTCCGGTGTCATGCCAACGGGTCTTTGACCGTGTCGACGAGGCGGCGGACGATCTCGTCGACGCCCAACCCCTCGGCCTCGGCCCGGTAGTTCAGCAGGATGCGATGCCGCAGGACGGGTGCGGCGAGGGTGCGGATGTCCTCGGCGGTGACATGGGAGCGGCCTTGAAGGAGGGCGCGGGCCTTGGCCCCGAGCACCATGCACTGGCCGGCGCGGGTGCCTGCCCCCCAGTTGACCCACTGGTTGATGAAGTCGGGACTGCCCGCCTGATGCGGTCTCGATGCGGCGGCCAACTGCACGGCGTACCGGACCATCTCCTTCGCAATCGGCACCATGCGCACGACGGCATGAAACCGGAACACATTTTCGCCCGTGAACAAGGGGGAGAGGGTGGCCGGCGTCTCGGCGGTGGTGCGGCGGACGACCTCGATCTCGTCGTGTTCGGGCAGGTAGTTCATGACGACATTGAACATGAACCGGTCGAGTTGCGCTTCGGGGAGGGGGTAGGTTCCCTCCATCTCGATCGGGTTCTGCGTCGCCAGGACAAAGAACGGTTCCTCGAGCGCGTGCCGCTGGCCCGCTGCCGTGACTTGGTGCTCCTGCATCGCTTCGAGCAGGGCCGCCTGCGTCTTGGGCGGCGTCCGGTTGATCTCGTCGGCCAGGATGATGTTGGCGAAGATGGGGCCCGGCACGAACACCATGAGCCGGCGTTGGGCGGCGTCCTGGAGGATTTCGGTGCCTGTGATGTCGGCCGGCATGAGATCCGGGGTGAACTGAATGCGCTGGAATTTGAGGTGGAAGATCTGGGCGATGGACCTTACCAGCAATGTCTTGGCCAGGCCCGGCGCGCCGGTGATGAGGCAGTGTCCGCCGGCGAACAGGGCGATGAGAATCTGCTCGATCACTTCTTTCTGACCCACGATCAGCCGGGCCAGCTCCGCCTCGATCCGCGCGCGCCCGGCGGTCAGACGTTCCACCGTCTCGCGTTCGAGCGCGAAGGGTGTCGTGGGTGTGGGGGTGGGCTCGGGACCGGGGCTGGGATGGATCGGATGCGACATAAGGCAGAGCGACTCAGTGGGTCATCACGTAGAACAGGACATTGATGGCCAGCGGATAGGCGGCCTTTTCGGAGAACTGGTGGAAATAGTAGTCGTCTTCGCCTTCGCGTTCCCAGCCGTCCCCGTTGTCGGTGTTGTGGGTGAGAAAGACCATCAGGCGGCCGCGGTCGTCGAAGATGGCGCGGTGATGGACCTCGCGGGCGTCGTCCCGTTCCCACGTGACATGGTGAAAGCGGCTGGCTGCGCCCAGGCCGATGTTGGGGATTTGGTGTTTGTCCTGGATCGGAAAGACGCATCGGTAGAGCGGATGGTCGAGGCTCATCTCGACGATGCTGCGGTTGGGAAAGACCTGGCGCAGGACCTCCTCGCAGTTCGCCCACTCGCGTTCTCCCCAGAAATCGTCAAGCCACAGAAAGCCGCCATTGAGCAAGTAATTCCTGAGAGCGACGACCTCATCCTCTTCGAGGTACAGCCCCCCGGGCTCGACGATGTACAGGAACGGGAAATCGGCCAAATCCGGATCGGTCAAGCGCAGAATCCGGCCATCCGGATCGACCTTCATCGAGGTGATCTGCTGAAGCCTGAACGAGAGGTTCAGGTCGCTGTCCGGCAGGTCGGTCATCCACCCGCTGCCCCGGCCATAGCCGCCCCGAGCATAGCGAATCCGGGCGAACGTGAAGACATCGCGTTCGAATCCGGGCGCGTTGGTCCACGCGGGCGTGCCGGTGCTGTCGGATGGGACCTCGCGCGCGGTGCGCAAGCCCTCGCCGAAGGCGCGCCAGCCCCAGCGCCGCTGGGCCATGAGCGTGCATGCGGCGAGCGCGACCAGGCAGAGGATGAGGACTGCACGCTTCACTTCGAGTCCGGGTTTGGCGGCGATCCCAACGGCGGCTCGGCGACGGTGTTCGGAGCCCCGCCGGCCTCCGCGGCTTCGAGTTCAAGCAGGAACCGCAGGGCCGCCCGGTTGCGGGGCGCGTCTTCGAGCGCGCAGAGGACATGGCGCCGCGCGGCGGGATCGCCGGTCTGGTGGAGTTGGCGGGCGAGTTGGAAATGGACCTCGGCTGGATTGGGCGGATCGAGTTCGAGCAGGGCGCGATACGCGCCGACCGCTGTATCGGCCTGGCCGGCTTGTTCCGCGGCCCGAGCGAGATGGCGATACGGCAGAGGGGCCAGCGGGTTGACCGCCAGGTAGCGTTGGGCGTTCTGGATCACAACCGGCCAGTCGCCGTGGGCGTCCGCCATTTCCATCAGCCGCTGGTATGCGCCCAGGACCTTGTCGTCCCGCTCGGCCAGACGGGTCAGGACCTGCCGTTCGGCGTCGGTTTCGCCGAGTTGACGATGTGTTTCGGCGAGCATCTCGTATGCGTCGCGGAGGCCGTCGACCTGCGGGACGGCGTCGACCAGTGTCTGCAGCAGCGGCTTGGCATCCGACCAGCGTTTCTCGCCGACCCAGGTGGCGGCTTGGCGGGCGAGGACGTAGAAGTTGTCCGGATTGAGTTTGGCCCAGGCGGTCCAGGCCGCCTCTCCACCCTGGGCCAGCAGGGTCTCGGTCAGCGGTTTGTCCCAGCGGAGGTTCGGGGCCCACTGCCGCGCCCGCTCGCGGGCATAGGTTTCAAACTGGCTTTCGAGGGCGGGCAACGGAGCGATATGGCGGGTGAGGGCCGGGTTGATGGCGATGCCGTCTCCCAGATCGCGCAGAATCGCGGTCAGCGAGTCGAAGCCGAACTTCTCGACAATGAACTCGACCACGAGCGAGCACTGGTAATAGGCGAATTGCAGGTGCAGGGCGGAGCGGGGTTCGAGGAACGCAGCGCTCAGTTGGCCCACCGGCGTGAGGTCGTCTCCGAGAATCATCTCGCGGTACTTGGGGACCATGCGCTCGCCCCAAGCCGGATTGGCCTGGCGCTCTTCGTAGACCGAGATGCCCTCGCTGAGCCAGCGCGGCATCTTGTTGCGCGTCAAAGCAAGCGTCACCACGTGGGCGAACTCGTGCCAGAGCATCGATTCCCAGTTGAACGGCTGGCCCGGACGGGACGCGGGGCTGTTCGCCGTGATGACGGGCCCGAAGCAGACGCCCAGGAAACCCTCGTTCTCCGGCATCCCGAATGTGCGGACCGCAAAGTCCTTCTGTTCCGCGAAGATTTCGACCCGCACCGGGCGGTCGAGCGCGACTCCGTACTTGGGGGTGAGGCGGGCGCGGGCGTCATCGAGCAGATCGAGCGCGCGCGCGCCGTAGAGGGCCGCCTCGATGGGTGTCATGCGCACGATGAAATGCGCGTTGGTCAGGGTGGCGTACTTCCCCATCGTGTCGCGCAGCGTGACCAGGTTGAGCGCAGCCACATCGTACCCGTCCTTTTGGTGCACTTCCTCGGCCAGGCGCCAGCCTTCCTCGTCTTCGCCCAGGCGCAGGAGGTCATAGGCGAGCTGGGACTTGGCCGGGAGAAAGGCCGGGTCGAACGCGAGGGCCTCGCGCTGAAAGAGGGCCCCTTCGGCAAAGCGGTAATCCTGGGACAGCTTGCGTCCGATCAGATGCGGCACCCAGGGATTGGCAGGCCAGAACCTGGTCGCTGCCTGCCGGGCTGCGTCTTCCCGAGCCGGCTCGTTGGCGAGTCGGGCCAGGACGGCGCGGTAGGCCCAGGCCTCAGGGTGCCACGGATTGACGGCCTCGACGCGGTCGAGCCATATCTCAGCCGCCGCGTGGTCCTCGGCGTCGATGGCGTGATCCGCCAGGAGGAGCAGGGTGGGGACGTGATTGGTGTTGATGTTGAGCGCGGCTTCGACCGCGGTCTGGGCAAGCGCTGGCTGGCTGGGGGCATAAGCCCGCGCGAGGCCGAAATGCAGGTCGGGATCGTCGGTGAGTTTCTCGAGCCCCTCCCGAAAGGTTCTGGCGGCGAGCGCATAATCGTGCTTGTCGAGAGCCAGCTCGCCTGCGGCAAGGAAGGCCTCGCGCTGCGGGGGAACGGCGCGTTTGAGGGTATCGAAAATGCGTTCGAGGACACGCTTGGGATCGGCGCCTGCCAGCAAAGCGGCGCGGCCAAACACAACCAGGTCCCGTGCGTCCCGATACGTCCAAGGCTGGGCCGCGACCAGTTCGGTGATGTCCCGGACCATGGCGGCGGCCCGGGCGGGATCGCCATTCATCGCGAGCACCTCGCGGGCCGCCCATCGCAGACGCACTGTGCGGCCTTCGGCAGCGATGGTGTTGGTGAGGACGGTGTGCGCCTCGTTGTACCGCCCCGTGGTCATCAGAGCTTCGATGAGAATCAGGGGCCACTCCTCGCCCTCGGGCCGCTCGCTGAGCGCTTGTCGGGCGAGAGCCGCCGCCTCGGTGTAGCGGCCGGTCAGGAGATGGCGTTGGGCGTCCGCGGGCGCGGGGCTGTCGGCGCCCAACGCGCAGATCGTGGCAAGCAGCGCGATCAGGGTGATGCGGGCCGTGCCAGGGCGAATGCGCCGGTGGATCGCGTTGACGCGGTTTAACGACATCACGGGCAAGATGCCCCGGATGTCCGGGTTCGTCCAATCCCAATGCGATGGGGAAGTGTGCGGTGCCCTGCGGAGGCGCCGCTGCGCTAGCGCGCATGTCTCACCAACTTCTGAAGAACGCGGAGCCGATGTCATCGAAAGGTGCACTCATGCGCGCTAGCCAAGCAAAACCGCGCCGGGATCGAGGGAGGGACGAAGGCAACGGAGTGTTGGTTCGCAACGGCGTTTCCCTCCACGACCAGACCCTCATTCCCCCCTGTCCCGGCGCAGTTTTGCCACAGCCCGGATGTCAGACCCCGCGAAGCTGTCACCGCAGCTCTCGACCACACCGCGGCGGACATCCATATGTCAACTATTTAGATGCGACCCCATTGCCTTCTCTCTCCGGCAGCCGATAGCGGGCCCAGCGGCGATCGTGCTCTTGATTGAGCCGGCCGGCTTCGTGAAGTTTGTGGAGCAAATACCACGCGCGGTGCATATCCACGCCCAGCAGCCGGCGACATTCGGTGTTGTTGATGCTGCCCACCCGTCGGACGTGATCGAGGATCGCGGCTTCTTCGGGGGCAGCAGTCGAGTTGGCGGGGGCCGGACAGTCAGGGCCTCGCGACGCTCGGCCCTCCGAACAAGGAATGTCCTCCGGTGAAAGCCGGCCCTGGGAGGACCCCGATGCGGCCCGCCGGACGAAATGGAGGTGCTCTTCACGGATGTCCTCGCCGCCGCTTTCGATGAGGGCGCGTTCGACGATGTTCTTCAACTCGCGCACGTTGCCGGGGAAATCGTAGCCCTCGAGCAGCTTGAGGGCCGGAGCACTCAGGGCCGAATGCGGCAGGTTCATCTCGCGCGCATAGAGTCGGAGGAAGTGTTCGGCCAGGAGAGGGATGTCTTCACGCCGCGCGCGCAAGGGCGGCACCTCGACCGTGAACCGGGCAAGTCGGAAATAGACATCCTCGCGAAACCGGCCCGTCGTGACGAGCCGCTGGAAGTCCGCGTTCGACGCGGCCAGGATGCGCACGTCGACGTGCCGGCCTTGGGTCGCGCCCAGGGGCACGATGACGCCGTCGTCGAGCACGCGCAGGAGCTTGGGTTGCTGGGTCAGCGGCATCTCGCTGATCTCATCCAGAAACAAGGTCCCCCCATCCGCCAGATCGAAACACCCCTTGCGCTCGGCATGCGCCCCGGTGAACGCGCCGCGCGCATGGCCAAAGAGGGTCGCCTCGGCCAGGTCCGCCGGAATTGCCGAGCAGTTCACCGGGATGAACGGCCCCTCCGCCCGCTTGCCGCCGTAGTGGATGGCGCGGGCGATGAGTTCCTTGCCGGTGCCGCTTTCGCCAGTGATCAAGACGCTGGGCGCGCCGCGCGACTGGAGTTTTTGCACGTCGTCCAAGATGCGCTTCAACGTCGCACTTTGGCCGATGATTCCCGCGATGCCCCAGCGCTCCGCCTCTCGGTTGGCATACACGGAAAGCTGGTCATCGACGGCGTCGCGCGCATGTTCGGCATGCCGCCGGCGATTGATCTCCTCCTGCAGCCGTTCATTGGCGGCCAACAAGGCGCCATTCTTGTCCGCCAGGGCCTGGGTGAGTCGGCTGACCCGGAGATGCGTCTTGACCCGTGCCAGCACCTCTTCGCTCTGGAACGGTTTGGTGATGTAATCCACCCCCCCAACCTCGAATCCCCGCACCAGACTCTCCGTTTCGTCCATGGCCGTGATGAAGACCACGGGAACCGAGTGGGTCGCTTCGTCCGCCTTGAGTCGGCGACACACTTCGAAGCCGTCCACGCCCGGCAGCAAGATGTCCAGCAGCACAAGGTCCGGACGGTCCATACGCGCAAGATCAAGCGCAACCTCGCCTGTGGGGGCGGCGGAGATGCTGTAGCCGGCCGATTCGAGCGTCTGGCAGAGCAGATCACGGTTCGCCGCCACGTCGTCCACGACGAGAATCCTGGCCCCCGCCAGACTGATTTCAGGTTCCGTTTGCATTGCCATCATCCCCCAGTGGAGAGTTGAGAGTTGAGAGTTGAGAGTTGGACGTTGAATGGTTCTGATGCATGCCTTCAGCCCTGGCTCGATGGTGGCGGCGGCTCCTCACCCCGCGGCTCGAGCGGCGCAAGCAATTCGAGGATGGCCTGCATCTTGCCCGCCCGATTCAACACCGCCAACCGCGCTGCCAAAGGCGCCGCCACCTGACCCAGCGCTTCAACCTCGGCAATCCGCTGCTTCAACTCGGTGGTCCGATACAGTTTCGCCGCCTGCTGCAACTGCGCGCAAAGCGCCCGCGGCAACCGGAACTCCGCCGGCAGAAGCCCCTCCGGCGCAGTTGATTCGCGAGAGGCCGCGGTCTCGTATTCGAAGCGAACATGGGGCAGTCGAGCCAGACCCTCACAGAGTCGGTCAAGGCGAAACGGCTTCGGCACGAAATCGTCGAATCCCGCTTCGAGATACCGCTTCTGCTCGTGTGCCAGGGCGGACGCCGAAAGCGCCACCAACCGAGGCGCCGCACCACCCGCGGGCGACTTCCCCTCCCCGAGCCGCCGTCTCACCTCCTGGGCCGCTTGCAGGCCGTCCATTCCCGGCATCCGGATGTCCAGGAACACAATGTCGGGAGGGTCAGAGCAGGCCAGTTCCACCGCTGTGCGCCCGTCCTCAGCCGTGCGCACCTCGCAACCCAGACCAGTGAGCATCCGTTCGAGCACGTCACGGTTCTCGCGGATGTCGTCCACCACCAACGCCCTCACCCGCACACCGTCCGCTAGGCGGCGGACCCGCGTCCCAGCCGGCAGAGTCGCCCGCCCCGCTTCCCGCAGCACCGGCACGAGCGGCACCGTGCAGCGAAAGCGCGAACCCTGTCCGGACTGGGATTCGAACTCGACCCCACCCCCCATCAGTTGAGCGTAGCGTCTGGAAATGGCCAAGCCCAGTCCGGTGCCTTCCGTGCGTTGACCGTGCTGCACCTGCTGGAACGGCTCGAAGAGATGTGTCTGCGCCTCGACTGCAATTCCCGGGCCCGTATCCCTCACATCGAAAACAAACGCGCGGCACTCCGGTTCGCCGACAGGCTCCCGCTCCCTGTCTCCTGCCTCCTGCTCATTCTTCACTCTCCACTCTTCACTCTCGACTCTGAGCACGACCTCTCCCTTCACCGTAAACTTCACCGCGTTGTTCAGCAGGTTGATGAGAATCTGGCGCAGCTTGCCCTGGTCGCCACGCACCCGCCGCACGATGCCGTCCATTGTCTCGACGCGCCAAGCGAGTCCTTTCTGCTGACAGCGGAACCTGAACATTGCCCCCAGGTCCGCAACCAGCGCGTCGAGGTCGAACTCTTCAACGCGCAATTCGACGCGGCCGGCCTCGATCTTCGACAGGTCGAGCACGTCGTTGATCATCGCCAGCAGATGGTCGCCGCTGCGGGCAATGGTTTCGACGGCCGCCCGCTGGTCAGGCGGCAAGTCGGGAATCCGTTCCAGAATCTGCGAATAGCCCAGGATCGCGTTCATCGGGGTGCGAATCTCGTGGCTCATGTTGGCCAGAAACAGGCTCTTGGCCTGACTGGCGGATTCGGCGGCCTCCTTGGCCTGTTCGAGCGAGCGATTTCGTTCGACCAACGCGCGATTGCGTTCGCGCCGGTGTTTGACGGCGAAGCCCGCCGCCACCAAGCCGCCGGCGACGGCACATCCGAAACCGCCGACCATCGCCATCTGCGCGCAGTCGCGGCGGACGATGAGCGTGATCGAGGCGGGGGCGGAAACGTTGAGGTCCCGATCCACCGCGCGCACCCGGAATTCGAACTCGCCATAGGACAGGTTCGTGTAGTCGATATGACGCGTGTATCTCGGTTGCGCGCGGAGCGCTTCCTCTCGGAGGGCCGAGATCCGCGACGCCCTGTTTGGAGAGCGATCTTGCTTCAAGTCGGGGCCTCGTGGAACTCGCCCTTCCC
>ENA-UOWO01002745-UOWO01002745.1-activated-sludge-metagenome-genome-assembly--contig:-NODE-2745-length-21447-cov-8.473542_pt1 | contig 21447 bp, 16 predicted proteins | sample MGYA00238148_ERZ761564 | MGnify/ENA primary metagenome ERZ761564 (study PRJEB28885, sample SAMN05720194) | activated sludge metagenome | isolation source: Anaerobic digester | place: USA... | reverse complement strand
CCTGGACATGGGCAAGATCTCGGTCGGCCCGCCGTACTTCGTCGCGGTGTTCGTGCCGCTGATGGCGCCAGCGCTGTTCCTGATGGGCGTGGGCCCGATGGCGCGATGGCGACAGGCGGGTGTCATCGACCTGGGCCGTCGGCTGCGCTGGGCCTTCGGTGTCAGCGCCGCATCGGCAGTGATCGCGCCGCTGGCACTCGGGCACTGGACACCGATGATCGGCTTCGGCCTGCTGCTGTCTGCCTGGATCGCCAGCACCGCCGTGCTGAATCTGGTGACACGCCTGAGCGAGTCCAAGGCCGACTACCTGGGCGGGCGCTTCCTGGCTCAGTCCGGCAGCTATTACGGCATGCTGCTCGCGCACCTGGGGGTATCGGTGTTCATTCTTGGTGTCACCGTGGTGAGCGGCTACCAGAGCGAAAGCGACGTTCGCATGCAGGTCGGCGAAACAACGTCGGCCGGCGGCTACACGTTCACGATGCAGGGCGTGCGTGAAGTCAAGGGGCCCAACTACGTGGCCGCGCAGGCTTCCATCGGCGTCACCCGCGACGGGCAGACCGTGAGCACCCTGTGGCCCGAGCGCCGCATCTACAACGTGACACGCTCACCGATGACTGAAGTCGCCATCGACAGGAGTCTGGCCCGCGATCTGTACGTGGCTCTCGGCGAACCGGTCAGCCCGACGGCCTGGAGCGTGCGCGTGCATCACAAGCCGCTGGTCAACCTGATCTGGCTCGGCTGCCTGCTGATGGCCGGCGGAGGCGTGTTGGCAGTGATGGACCGGCGTTACCGCGTTCGACGCACGTCGCAGGCCAATGCTCCGGTGCCGACCGGATCGGCGGGCCTTCCGCCACGGCCGATGTCCATCATCGGCATGATCGTTCGAAAGTTCCGGACCCGATGAAACGATATCTGCTGCCCCTGCTGGTGTTCGTGCTGCTCGCAGGCTTTCTCGCAGTCGGCCTGAAGCGCGACCCTCGCGAAGTGCCGTCACCGCTGATCGACAAGCCTGCCCCGGCGTTCAGCCTGCCGCAGCTGGACGCTCCCGATCAGCAGGTGTCGCCGAAGGATCTGCTGGGCCAGGTCTGGCTGCTCAACGTCTGGGCATCGTGGTGCGTTGCTTGCAGGCAGGAACATCCGCTGCTGGTCGATGTCTCGAAGGCGGGTCAGGTCAAGCTCTATGGGCTGAACTACAAGGACAAGCGCGAGGACGCACTCGGCTGGCTGCAGCAGTTCGGCAATCCCTATCTGAAATCGATGTCTGACACCGAGGGGCTGGTCGGCATCGATTACGGCGTGTACGGTGTGCCCGAGACCTTCGTCATCGACAAGCAGGGGGTCATTCGCTACAAGCAGATCGGCCCGGTGACGCCTGAGGCGCTGCGCGACACGCTGCTGCCGCTGGTGGCGAAGCTGGAGAAGTCATGAGGCGCCTCAGGCTGATCGCGCTGGTGCTGATCAGCGCGACCTGGGGCGTGCATGCCGCTCCCGAAGCTGCCCGTTCCCCGCAGGAGGCTGCCAACAGCGCCGCCGATCCTGCACTCGAGGCACGGGTGATGAAGGTCGCCGAAGAATTGCGCTGCCTGGTCTGCCAGAACGAGACCATCGCTGCGTCCCATGCCGATCTGGCCGTCGATCTGCGCAAGCAGATTCGCACGAAACTCGGCGAGGGTCAGTCCGAACGGCAGATCCTCGACTTCATGGTCGAACGCTACGGCGATTTCGTGCTGTATCGCCCCGCCCTGAAGGCCACCACCGTGCTGCTGTGGGTGGGTCCCTTCGCATTGCTGCTCGTCGCGGGCTTCGCCCTGACGCGCGCCATACGCGGTCGCCAGCGACAGGCAGCCGCACCACTCAGCCCCTCCGAGGCCGCCCGCGCCCGGCAGCTCCTCGACGAAAGCCCCTCCGGCTCATGACGATTTTCTGGACTCTGGTCGCCGCACTGAGCGTGCTGGCGCTCACCCTCGTTTTGCCGGTCCTGATCAAGAGGCGCCCGGGCGCGGTTCCGGTCAGTGGGGCATCGGCCCGCTTGTCGACGATCGCGATCCTGCGTGATCAGCGATCCCAGCTCGACGCCGAACTGGAGGCCGGCACCCTCGACGCAGAGCAGCACCGCGCCGGCTGCGAAGAGATCGAACGACGCGTGCTCGAGGAAGCCGAGGGCTCGGCTGGTGGCGTCGCTCCAGCGGCCGGGGTGGCACTCGGCGCGACACCGCGAGCCTGGAAGACCGCCCTGGGGCTCGGGCTGGGCGTTCCGCTCCTGGCCATCGGCATCTACGGACAGCTGGGTGCACCGCAGGCCATCGACGCGCGTCCCGCTGCGGTGGCGACCAGTGCTGCCGACGAGTTGACAGTCGCGCAGGTCGAGAAGCTCGTCCAGACGCTGGCCGAACGCATGGAGGCCAAGCCGGATGACGTCCAGGGGTGGACCCTTCTGGCGCGCACCTACGCCACCATGCAGCGCTTCGCCGAAGCCGACAAGGCCTACAGCCGCGCCACCGCGCTGGCCCCGCAGGATGCCCAGCTGCTGATCGATCACGCCGATGTGCGTGCCATGTTGCAGGGCCAGCGTCTGGCCGGTGAGCCCGCTCGCATGATCGCCCGGGCTCTCGAACTGGACCCGAAGAACGTGAAGGGGCTGGCGCTCGCCGGGGGCGTGGCCTACGAGGCAGGCGACAACCCGCAGGCCGTCCATTACTGGAAACTGGCGCGCGATCTGACCCCCCCGGGCAGCGAGTTCGCCGACAACCTGACCAAGGGGATTGAACAGGCCCAGGCGGGCGCTCCCTCGGATGCCGGCGCACCGCCTGCACCTTCCGAAGGTGGCGCGCCTGCAGCCGCCGGTGCCGGCGGTTCGGCCACCGGACCGGAGGCGAGCAAGGCTGCGGCTTCCCGGATCACCGGACAGGCGAGTCTGTCCCCCTCGCTTGCGTCCAAGGTCGCGCCGACCGACACCGTCTTCATCTTCGCGCGCGCCGCCGAAGGCCCGCGCATGCCGCTGGCGATCGTGCGCCGCACCGTGGCCGACCTGCCGATCACCTTCACGCTCGACGGCACCATGGCGATGTCGCCGGAAATGAGCCTGTCAAGGTATCCCGTCGTCGTGGTCGGCGCGCGGGTGTCGAAATCCGGCAATGCGATGCCCAGTCCCGGCGACCTCACCGGCCAGGTCGCGAATGTCAAGGTCGGCACCGAAGGTTTGAACATCGTCATCGACACGGTGCAACCGTGAGCGATGGAATGGGATCCAGCCAGTTTCGATAAGGAAATTGCCATGAAAGTGCAACGTTTCGTCAAATGGCTCGGCGTGCTGGCAAGCCTGCTGGTCCAGGCTGCCGCCTTGCCGGTCCAGGCGCAGACCACGCAGATCAAGACCGAGTACCTGATGACGTACGAGGTGCCTCTGGACGCGCCTGTGCCAATCGACGGCTCGCTGCTGATCGTCAACGTCAAGCCCACCGGGGGCTGGGCCAAGGGCCCCGCGATCAACGGGACCTTCCTTTCGCCCGGCGCCGACTGGCTGCGCGTCCTGCCGTCCGGCGCGTTGCGCCTGGACGTGCGCGCCCTGCTGAAGACAGATGACGGCGCATTGATCTACGTCACCTACAACGGGATCGTCCAGAACTCGCCCGAGAGCGCCGAGAAGCTGAACAAGGGGGAGCGGCTCACCGCCAAGGACATCCCCTACTTCGTCACCGCCCCGACCTTCCAGACCTCGTCGCCCAAGTACGCCTGGCTCAACAGCGTGCAGGCGGTGAGCAAGATGGTCGAGATCAAGTTCGGCGAAGGCGGCTTCGTCAGGTACGACACCTTCATCGTGCGCTGAGCCGCACCAGGCGGTTCACCACCCGCGGTCCTCAGACGGCCGCGACCACCCGACTCGGCAGGGCTTGGGCACGCAGCGCCAACAGGCACAGCGCAGCCACCTGGGCTGGTTGTTCCTCGTGAACGATATGACCCGCGCCGCTCAGTCGCGTCAGCGTGGTTCGGGCCTGCGGCGGCAGCAATGCGAGTACCCGTTGCGCCTGAGCGGGCGGCACCGCCCGGTCGTTGTCTGCAACGATCAAGGCGACCGGTGTCTGCAGCCGCGGGAGGTCGCGTGCCAGCGGCTGCACATCCCAGTTGGCCATCATCGCGAGCGCACCCTCGATGTGCCCGGGATTGCTGACGATCCGCCCGTACAGCGCCATGCCCGCTTCGTCCAGCACCGACCCGGTGTCGCTGACCAGGCGCGCGATGGCGCGGGGATCGGCGGCGCGTCTGGCGACCATGCCCGGCGCGAACGGCAGCGCTGCCATCAGTTTCGCTGCGGGCGGGAACAGCACGCCGGCGAGACCCCCCAGTGGCAGGAAGGCGCCGTTGATGCTGATCAGGGACTGCGGGGATGCATGTCCATCGAGACACATCCGCGCCCCGAGCGCGGCCCCTGCGGAGTGGCCGATGATGATCGTCGGTGTGGTGTCGAGCGCATCCAGCAGGGCCCGGACCGACTGCGCCATGCCGGGCAGCGAGGCCTGCCATGCGCTGGGCATGCTGGTGTAGGCATGCCCGGGCAGGTCGAGCAGCAGCAGATCGAAATGCGGCTGCAGCCATGGCAGCATCGGGTGCCACGAATGGCTCGATGCGCCGGTGCCATGCAACAGCAGCGCCAACGGCGCGGGTCCCGGCACGCCTGACGCGCTTGCAGTGCGGGCGAACCGCTGCACGTGCCAGCGCAGTCCGCCGGCCTCGACGAACTGGCTGGCCTCGCGATGCGGCCAGTCGCGACCGTCCTGCTCCCAGTTCAGGCGTGCCGACACAGACCGCCCCCGCTCATCGAGCGACCGCAGTCGGTCCCGACGCCGCACGAGCAGCCAGGGAAACGGCCTGCGACAACGCCGCGGATCCCGCATGCGGCAGCGGCAGGTAGCTGGCGCCCATCTGGTCGGCCAGTTGCCGGGACGAAGGCTGGGGCTGTGGCGACGTGTCTATCAGCAAGGCGCGCAGACCCGCCTCGCGAAACTGACGGGCCGCCAGCAGCACGTCCTCGGCGGCACGCACCCGCCCGGGACTGCCGTCGCGGGCGATGTTGCCCCGGCCATCGGTCAGCAGCACGACGATCGGTGTCTCGCCACGTCGCTTGATCGACGCGGCCAGTGCGGCGGCGGCATCGATCCCCGAGGCCAGCGGAGTTCCACCGCCTCCAGGCAGCCCGGCCAGGCTGCGTTTGGCACGCACCAGCGATCGTGTCGGCGGCAGCAGCAACTCGGCGCCACGGCCCCGAAACGCCAGCACGGCGACCTGATCGCGACGCACATAGCAATCGGCAAGCAGCAACTCGACAGCACCCTTGGCCTCGGCCAGCCGATTCAGCGCCGACGAACCCGATGCATCGACGACGAACAAGGTGGTCGTCGCACTGCGCTGCTTGTAGCGGGTGACGTGGAAATCGTCTCGACGGACCTGCACGAGCGCACGTGCGCCCGGCTTGGCGTGAATCGGCCGCAACCGCTCGGCCTCGGCGTGCCGGATCTTCTGCCAGGGCGCCGCCGCTCGCAGGGTTTCAATGACATTCAAGCGGGCCCCGGAACGTGGCTCGCCGCGCCGTGCACCGCTCGGACGGCCGCGCTTGCGGCCCTGCTGCACGGCTCCCGCTCGGCCAGAGACCTGGGCGCTCGCCCGGCGGTCGCAGCCGGACATCAAGGCTGCAAGCAGTCCGGCGGGGATGGCGGCCCGGGCCGCGTCGAGCACGCGGTCCTCGAGGTCCGCAACGGACGGTTCGGCCTCGGGCTCATCGGCGGATTCATCTTGATCGTCCGGCGGGGGAGGTTCGGAGGTGTCTTCCGGTGGCGGTTCGGACTGTGCTTCAGGCTCGGGTGATTGGGGCTGATCGGTGTCGTCGTTCGGCTCGGGTTCGGACGGCGCCGTGGGCACCTGCGTGGCGCGCGGTGCCAGCACCAGCGCCGCGGCCAGCGCAGCGTCGTCATCGCTGACGCGCAGGCGACCGTCGAGCGCCGCCGACGCACGGGCAACGCGCAGGGCCAGCAGAGGGGCACGCAACGAGACCACTCCCAGTGCAACCGCGGTCGACACCAGCGCCTGCACGGTCTCGGCAGCGGCCTCGACCTGCGGGAGCAAGGCGCGCGCCGAAGCGATATCAGCTGCGCTCCAGCCGGCAAGACTGAACAGGTCGTCCTCGAGCGCCAGGTCGTCTTCCGGACCGCCCGCGGCATCGACCAGCACGGGATGCAGGTCGACCGAAAAGGCCAGCCGGTCGAGCAACGCAGGCGCGACGTGCTCGTCGTCCGCGAGTCCCTCGTCGAGAGCCACCACGCCGAAGCGGGTGGCGTGACGGGTCGCGAGGCCATCGCGTTCGAGCGCGACTTCCTGCGTGTCGAGCACCGCTGCCACCCGCGCCGCCGTACTCGGCGGCAGCCGCTCGGCCATCGCCAGCAGCACGATGCCGCCATCGGCAAGCGTCAGCACGCCCTGCTGCGCGACCGGCCGACCGGCTTGCAGCGTGGCTGCCAGATCGAGCCCTCCGAGCAGTCGTTCGTCGTTGATGTGCAGCGGTACACGCCGCATCGGGGTGCCCTCGGGTAGCAACTGCGCGAGGTGGCGCAGCCAGCCGTCGCGCGACGGTCCCGGCAACCCCCGGATGACCGCACCCCCGGTGCCGACCGGATCGACCGCGAACAGCGCGGCGGCATGCCGGGCCGCGATCGACAGGGCCGGCTGCGCGCAGCGCCAGCGCAGTTCCTGCGCCGTGGCCGTCGATGCCGCCGGGGTCATGCCCCGAAAAGTTCGGCCACCGCCCGGTCGACGCGCACGCCGGAGCCTGCATCGTCGAGCGGATTGCGGCGCAGCCGGTGCCGCAAGGCCGGCGGCGCAACCCGTTTCAGGTGCTCGTCGCCCACCGACTTGGCGCCCTGCAAGGCGGCCAGCGAGCGGGCGGCGCGGATCAGCGTCAACTCGCCTCGCAGTCCGTCGGTGCCCAGCGCCATGCAAAGCTGGGCCGCGCGCTCCAGGGCTGCATCGGGCACGGTGACATCGGCCAGATGCGCCTTGCCCTTGACGATGCTGCGACGCACGCGTTCGTCGTCCTTCTTCCACTTCTCGGTGAAGCCGTCGGGGTCGCGCTCGAACTGGTCGCGACGCCGCACCACCTCGACCCGCGAGGCCAGATCGGTCGGCGTCTTCACCTCGACCGACAGGCCGAAGCGGTCGAGCAGTTGCGGGCGCAGTTCGCCTTCTTCCGGGTTGCCGCTGCCGACCAGCACGAAGCGCGCGGGATGCCGGACGCTGAGCCCTTCACGCTCGACGACGTTCTCGCCCGAAGCGGCCACGTCGATCAGCAGGTCGACCAGGTGGTCCTCGAGCAGGTTGACTTCGTCGATGTAGAGGAAGCCGCGATTCGCGCGCGCCAGCAGGCCGGGCTCGAAAGCCTTGACGCCCTGCGAGAGCGCCCTCTCGAGATCGAGAGCGCCGACCACACGGTCTTCGGTGGCACCCAGCGGCAGGTCGACCACCGGAACCGGGATCAGGTGAGACTTCACCGGCGTGCCCGCCAGCTTGAATGCCCTGCACTCCTCGCAGACCGGAGCGCTGCCCTGGGGATCGCAGTGGTAGCGGCAGCCGATCACCGCACGCATCTTGGGGAGCATCGCAGCGAGTGCCCGCACGGCAGTCGACTTGCCGGTGCCTCGATCACCGAAGACGAGCACGCCACCGACACTCGGATCGACGGCCGCGATCAGGATGGCGAGCTTCATCTCGTCCTGGCCGACGATGGCGGAAAAAGGGAACTGCTCAGACATATCCAGGGAACTGCAAGACCGCGACAAATCACGTTAGCACACGGCCCGCAGCCCGACGATTCGGATCAGCACTCCCTCACAGCTCGCGCGCGGGCGGCTGACCCGCTTCGGCTGCGGCAATGCGACGCTTGGCCCGACGGATGGTCCACAGCGCGCCCAGCGCGACCAGTGGAATCGCGATGCCGACCACCAGGTCGGGCTCGATATGCAGTCCTCCGGCCTTCAAGCCCTTCGAGACATAGCCCACCAGACCCGCGACGTAATAGACGATGGCCGCGACAGACAGGCCTTCCACCGTCTGCTGAAGGCGCAACTGCAGCTTGGCGCGGCGATCCATCGATGCCAGCAGCGCCTGGTTCTGGCGCTCGCGCGTGATGTCGACGCGGGTCGACAGCAGCGCGCTGGTCTGCGCGACGCGCTCCGACAGACCGTGCAATCGCTGGGACACGGTGTTGCAGGTCGCCACCGCGGGCGTGAAGCGGCGGGCCATGAACTCCTCGATCGTCTGGATTCCGGACATCCGTTGCTCCCGCAATTCGCCGATGCGGGTGGTCACCAGTTCGTAGTAGGCACGGCAGGCGCCAAACCTGAACTGGCTCGATGCCAGCTCGCTCTCGACCTCTGCAGCCAGACGGGTCAGCGCCTGGAGCAGCGACTCGTCGTCGGTGCGCTGGTCGCGAGCGATGCCTTCGGTCAGCTCGGCGAGGGAACCTTCGATCCCGAAGATGCGCGGCGACTGCCGGCGCGCGATCGGCAGCGCCAGCAAGGCGAGCATCCGATAGACCTCGATCTCGAACAGCCGCTGCAAGGTGCGGCCCGCCTGGCGAGGCGTCAGGTGCCTGTCGAAAACGACGAATCGCGCATAGCCGTCCGCATGGACGCGGAAGTCGGTGAACGCGAATCCGGACCCATCACCGATCTCCGCACCCACGGGAATGTTTCCGCCGAAGAAGATGGACAGCAGCGACGCTTCGGGCGGACTGCTGCCAGCCGGAACGAGCTTGGCATGCGCCGCAACCAGCGTCGCACCGGGGATCTTTTCCAGCCACCCTGCAGGCAGCCGCGAGACCGCGGTCTGTTCGAACGGCGAATCGCTGCGTCCCGTGGTGCTGAAGGTGTAGCCGGAGAACTCGCCGTGACGCTCCCACTTGAAGCGCAGTGTGTCGAGTCCTGCGCTGAAGTGTGTGGAGCCCGGCGCGGGTGGCTCGACGCCATACCGCGAACACAGGGCCTCGATGTGCTCGAGCTCCTGTTCTCGCGCTGCGGCGTCGATCAGCACCGCGACGTACGTCACCCTCGACGGCGTTTCCAGCGGCTCGGGCGGACGCGCGTGAACCTCGCTGGCGAGCGCGAGTCGGTCCGGATGGTCGGGTGGAAGCAGGGCCATGGTGTCCTTTCGACGGGCGGCTGGATGCGATCCGCAGATGCACTCCAGTATGCCGTCGAGTACGAAACCGGCTGCTTCGACGTCTTCAACGTCGTCCGACGACAGCCTGTGCGGACGGCGCTTGCGTGCGCAGTTGCCAGGGCATCGATCCCGTTGAAGCAACCGCCGGGTCGGCTCCCAGTTCATCGGGTTCCACTGGGGCATGTGGACCGACAAGACTGGGTGAAATCGCCCAGAAAGTGCGGTCAACACCCACGTAACAGAGCGTAAGAACCAATGAAATCAAAGACTTGCGATTAGTGACGCATTTGGCACAGGCGTTGCGCACAGCACTGGCGCCGCAACCAGAAAGCCTGCCATGAAACGCGTATTGATCTATTCGCACGACACCTTCGGTCTGGGCAACATCCGTCGCATGCTCGAAGTGGCTCGCCACCTCGTTCAAAGTTCGCCCGAGGTTTCGGTGCTGGTCATCACGGGCTCGCCGATGCTGCACGCCTTCCGCATCCCCGAGGGAATCGACTACATCAAGCTGCCTTGCCTGTCGCGCGGCGTGGATGGCAAGTACGGCGCCCGCAGCCTGCCCATGACACTGGAGGCGACCGTGCGCCTGCGCGCGAATCTGATCCGCTCGGCCATCACCGACTTCGCACCGGATCTGATCCTGGTCGACAAGAAGCCATTCGGAGTCGAGGATGAACTCGCCGGTGCACTCGAGGGCCTGCCCTCGGCGGAAGTCCGCCCGAAGCTGGTCCTGCTGTTGCGGGACATTCTGGACAGTGCTGAATCGACCACGCGGATCTGGCGCAAGAACGGCTACTTCGAAGCGATCACGGCCTACTACGACCAGGTTCTGGTGGTCGGGTGCCCCAAGGTCTACGACCTGCGGCGCGAATACGAATTCCCGCCATTCGCGGCTGCCAAGGTCACTTTCTGCGGCTACATCTCCCGTGAACCCGGACGCCGCACGAGGGCAGCGATGCGTCAGGAACTCGGCCTGATCGACGACAGACCGCTCGTGCTCGTCACGCCCGGTGGTGGCGAAGATGGCTACCAGCTCGTCGCCACCACCCTGCAGTCGCTCGCCAGCCTGCCCTTGCGTGACTGCCCGCGTACGCACATCGTCTGCGGGCCGGAAATGAACGCGGAACAACGGGCCCATGTCCATCGCTCGGTACTGTCGATGCCCAATGTCAGTGCCCAGGACTTCAGCGACGACATGATGTCGCTGATGGGCGCTGCCGACGTGGTCCTCGCCATGGGTGGCTACAACACGGTGTGCGAGTTGCTCACCCTGCGCAAGCGGGCCGTGCTGGTTCCCCGAATGAAGCCCGGCGTCGAACAGCTGATCCGCGCCGAGCGGATGTCGACGCTCGGATTCGTCCGCATGGTTCACCCCCAGTCCTTGACTCCAGACTCCCTCCTGACGGCACTGGAGTGCGAGCTGGCGGCGTGGCAGGCGCATCGTTCACCGCCGCCGCTGCGCCGTCTCGATGGCCTGGCACGCGTCACCGAGGCGTTGTTCGCCACGATGGGCCACCGGGCTCCGGCGGCCCGGCGCGTCGAACAGATCGATCGGAATCCGGCCACGAGCACGCACGCAACCCAGGCGCATGCGCGCGCCGTCGAAGAGCAGCGGGCCGCGTGATGAAGGCCACGCGAGCCAGCACGAATTACGCGCCGCTCACGCGGCACCTTCACTGGGTCATGCTGGCCGTGCTGATAGGCGTGTTCTCGTGCATCGAACTGCGCGTTCTGTTCGCCAAGGGATCGGATCCCCGCGAAGCGTTGAAGGGCGGACATGCCCTGCTCGGCCTGACCGTGCTGGCACTGACCACCCTGCGCCTCTTTGCCCGGTTCGGCCAGACCACGCCACCGATCCAGCCCGCACCGCCACGCTGGCAGCAGCATGCCGCGACAGCAATGCATGCGCTGCTTTATGCCTGGCTGCTGGTGATGCCGCTGGCCGGCTGGTTGATGCTGAGCGCCGCCGGCAAGCCGATTCCGTTCTTCGGCCTCGAGCTGATGCCGCTGGTCGCGCCCGACAAGGAGCTCGCCTCGCTTGTCAAGGAGTGCCACGAGATTGCCGGGCGATGCGGCTACGTCCTCATCGGCTTCCATGCAGCCAGTGCGCTGGCTCATCACTTCATCCGGCGGGATGACACCTTGCTGCGCATGCTGCCGTTGCGCACGCGGGCCGGCTCATGAGCGCATCCCCGCACGACCAACCCGGATCGATCGGGCTGCTGGTCAAGATATTTCCCAAGCTCTCCGAGACCTTCGTCCTCGAGGAAGTGCTCGGGCTCGAGCGCCTCGGCGTGCCGATCCGGCTTTACACATTGGCGGCCCCGACCGATGCAGTGGCCCATCCCGTCGTGGAACGTGTCCGCGCCCAGGTCGTGCAGGTGCCTGCTGCCACGTGGCGCCACGCCCCGGCTCTGCTGTGGCGGCACTGCGTGCTCGCGGCGACTTCACCCTGGCGGTACGCCAAGTCGCTTCGCCATGCCCTGTCGCGCCAACGGCAAGGTCTGCGCGACTTCGTTCGCGCAGGCTGGCTGGTCGGCCAGTTGCGCCAGGACGGCGTGGCGCACCTGCATACCCATTTCATCTCGACGCCGGCCGATGTGTCCGAACTGGTGTCGACGCTCGGCGGAATCCCTTTCTCGATCTCCGCTCACGCGAAGGACATCTACCTGTCCAACCCGGCGGATCTGCAGCGCAAGATGACTGCCGCGCGCTTCACGGTCACCTGCACCGACTACAACTGTCGGACGCTGAGCGCGATGGCCCCCGGCGCGAATGTCCATCGGATGTATCACGGCATCGACGCGGGCGTGTTCAACCCGCTGCACCGCCAGACGCCCGCTCTGGTGCCGCTGATCCTGAGCGTAGGCCGGTTGCGCCAGAAGAAGGGGCTCGACACCCTCATCAAGGCTTGCATGCTGCTGACCAGCCGAGGGGTTCCCTACCGCTGCGAGATCGTGGGCTACGGAGAAGAGAAGGCCCCGCTGTCTGCGCTGATCGAGGACCTGGCGCTCGCCGACCAGGTTCAGCTCGTGGGCAAGCTCACGCGCGAGCAGGTGATCGATCGGTATGCGCGGGCCGCGGTCTATGTGCAACCGTCGCGCGTGGCCGCCGACGGCGACCGCGACGGCATTCCGAACGTGCTGCTGGAGGCCATGGCCATGGGCGTGGCGGTGGTGGCAACGCGCGTTTCGGGCATCCCCGAGGTTGTCAGGCACCGTGACAACGGATGGCTGGTCGAGCCCGACGACGCTGCCGCACTGGCCGATGCGATCGAGAAGCTCGTCGAGGCGCCCGAGCTGCGGGCCGCGCTGGCTCGCGAAGCCCGGTCCACCGTGACCACGCATTTCGACAACGACCGCAACCTGCGCCTGGTGATCCAGTTGCTGGCAGGCGGACATGCCCACCCCGCCTCTTGCGTCGCCGCCTGACACCGCCATGAACCAACCCAGCGTCGCCTATGTGATGAACGGCTTTCCCAGGCTGTCCGAAACGTTCATCACGCACGAGATCCACCAGCTCGAACGGCTGGGGCTTCCGCTGCGCCTTTATTCGGTCAAGCGGGAGAACGAGTCCGTCGTGCATCCGGTGGTCGAAGCGATTCGCGCACCGCTCACGTACCTGCCCCGCGCTTCTTCACTGTCGGGCACCTCGTTGCCGGGCTGGCTGAAGCAGAACCTGCCCGCGTTCTGGCGCTCGCACGCCAGGGTCGTGGTGCGCCACCCCGTGCGCTGGGCTGGAGCACTGGGGTCTGCGCTGGCGCTGGCATGGCAACACCGCAGCCGCGACGAATCCGGCCGCCTGCGCCTGCGCAAGGTGTTCATCAAGGAGTTCCTGCAGGCCGGGGAAATCGCAGCCGACGTGTTGCGCCAAGGGCAGGTCGGGCACCTGCACGGCCACTTCTGCCACGGCGTGGCCACCATCACCTGGCTGGCCGCCCGCATGTGCGGCCTGGGCTACAGCTTCACGGCGCACGCCAAGGACATCTACCAGGCCGAACTGAATCCTGGCGACCTCCTCGAACGCAAGATGCATGGTGCGCGCTTCGTCGCCACCTGCACCTGCGCCAACGCGCAGGTGCTGCGGGAGCGCCATCCACGGCCCGAGGAAGTGCACGCCATCTACCATGGCCTCGACACCGAATGGTTCGCACCGACGGGCCGTGCCGCCGGATCCGGGAACACCCGCCCGTTGATCCTGTCGGTGGGCCGCCTGGTCGAAAAGAAGGGCTTCGATCAACTGATCGAGGCCTGCGCCCGGTTGCGCGACGCCAGTGTCGATTTCGATTGCCTGATCGTCGGCGAGGAAGGCAATGCCTCGTCCACGGTGCGCAGCCTGATCCAGCAGCTGCGGCTCGAAGACCGGGTGAAGCTGCACGGCGCAGTGACCCAGGCCGGACTGCGCGACATCTATGCCCGGGCTCATGCCTTCGCCCTGCCCTGCCAGATCATGGAGGACGGAGACCGGGACGGTTTCCCCAACGTGCTCGCCGAAGCGATGGCCATGGGCATCCCGGTGGTGTCCACCGCGATCTCTGGCATCCCGGAGATGATCGACGACGGCGTACACGGGCTGCTGGTCCCGCCCAGGGATCCTGTCGCTCTTTCGCAAGCGCTCGGCCGCCTGCTGACCGACGCGGCTCTGCATCAGGCCCTGTCGATGTCTGCCCGCGCGCGGATCTGCGATCGTTTCGACTCTCGACGAACCACGGTGCTGCTGCGCGACCTGTTCATGAAGCAGTTGCGCAGCCCGACGAGCGATGCTCGGACGACTGTCGCTGCGAAGGTGACCCCTTGAGCGCGTTGTTCCCCGCAGCCCACAGGCTCGCTGCAGAGCCCGAGTCCGACGCGCTGTTCCTGCCCGAATGGTGCGGGCTGGACGATGCCGCGCTGCTCGCCCACTATCGCAGCGATCGCGGTGTGGTGTTCGACGCGATCGTGGATCCCGAGGAGGTGCTGCCGAAGCGCCTTGAAGGTTTGATGCACGGCCGCTTCGAGTTCAACGGAGAAACCCACTCGCTGGGCGACCCGATCGATTGGCTGCAGAACCCGAGCGCCGACATCGAGTGGCACATCCTGCTGCACAAGTTCTATTACGCCGCCGGCCTGTCGCAGGCGTGGCAGCGCAGCGCAGACCTGCGTTACGTGAGACGCTGGGCCGAGCTGATCGATGGCTGGATGCGGGTCACGCCGCCGGGCTTCATCGCGGCAGACGTCACCGGTCGGCGCGTGCAGAACTGGATCTACAGCCTGCAAGGACTGGTTCTGCCGGGAATGGACGGTCGCGAGGCGCCCGTCGATCCGGCCTTCTTCCGACGCCTGCTGCAATCGATTCATGCGCAGGTCGAGTTCCTGTGTGCGAACCTGACACCCAAGCGGAATCACCGCACGCTCGAACTGCTGGCGGTGTTTCTCGCCGGCGTGGTGTTCCCGGAGTTCGCGCGCGCGCAGCACTGGAGATCGTTCGCGCTGCGCGAGACACTGGTGAACATCCACGCCGATCTGCTGCCGGATGGCGTGCATTGCGAGCTGTCCACCGACTACCACCACCTCGCGCTGCGCAACTGGTTCCAGGTGCGCACCCTCGCGGCGCGCAACGGCCACGGCGTGCCTGCCGCGATGGACGAGGCGCTGCTGCGGGCATTCGACTTCAGCGTTCACGTGCACCAGCCCGACGGAAGCGCGCCGAGCTTCTCCGATGGTGATGCACGCGGGTACCGGGCGCTGCTGCGGCAGGCCGCCCACCTGTATCGCAGGCCAGACCTGCTCTTCGTCGCGACAGGCGGGGCCGACGGCGTCGCTCCCTTGCAGCGCAACGCCCACTTCTCCAACAGCGGGTACCACGTGCTGCGCAGCGAATGGCCGGCCAACGGGAGTGCCGAGGCGCAGCACCTGATGTTCGATTGCGGTCCGCTGGGCGAGGGCAACCATGGGCACTTCGATGCACTGTCATTCGAGTTGTTCGCCTTCGGTCGACCCCTGGTCGTGGATCCAGGGCGATACACGTACAGCGAAGCTGGAGAGACCAATTGGCGCGTGCACTTCCGCAGCACGGCAGCGCACAGCACGGTCTGTGTCGATGGACGATCGCAGACACGCTACTCACCCCGGGCCATCAAGGAGCCTTCGCGCCACGCACAGGGCGCGGTGCGCCACAAGATCAGCGGACCACCACCCGACACCCTGCTGATCGAGACGCACGATGGCGGATCGCTCGACCTGCTGCACGGCCGCTGCAGCAGCCACGAGTACGACGCCGTCCACGATCGCTGCATCGCGTTCATCGATCGACGCTACTGGATCGTGAGCGACTGGCTGCGTGCGCCCGGCGAGCACGACTATGTCGTGAGTTTCCAGCTCGGTACGGCAGCTGCCAGCGCCAGTTCCCTGCATCGCGCAGCGGGTCTTCGCCTCGACAGCCCGCACTTGAGCATCGCGCTGCCCGCTCGACCGGATCAGCGAACCGAACTTGCCGGAGCCTGGGTCTCGGCCCGGTATGGACACAAGGATGCCGCCCCGGTGCTGAGAACGCATGCACGCGGTCGCGACGCCGATTTCGATGCCGTGCTCGTCCCGTGGGGTTGCGAGGCCCCGGACCTGCAGGTCGAGGATCGCGTGGTTCGCAGCGGCGAGGGTCTCGCCGGGCACGCGTTGCGCATCCGTCTTGCCCAGGATGGCCAGACACTGCACGACGGGTGGTTCCACGATCGCGGGGTGCACTCCGAAACCTGGCTCATCGGTACGCACGTTTTCAAGGGCCGATGGATCCACTGGCGCGAAACGGCGGATGGCCGCATCGTTCGCGCCCTGAGCCACGCGGGAGCCACCCTGCGCGACCTGAACGGGCAAGCGGTCGCGGTCGAGATCGGCGAGGCCCCGTGAGCACCAATGCTTCGCTGCCTACCGATCCGCTGCTGCCGAATCTGGCCGTGGTGGTCGACCCGCGCCGCGCGGCGGAGGTGTTCGGTGAGCTGTTGCACAAGCAGGGCCTCGTGGTCGAGGGTTGCATCGTCGACCGGGTGAAGTACCGGCCCCGGCGCAACTGCACGCTGTCCTACCGACTGCGATTGCGCGACAGGCATGACGGGCGCGCCTTCGAGCAGCGGGTCGCGGCCCGCTTGTGCGGGGACGATGCGATCCAGCGCGCGCGGCGCGCAGCCGCTGAACCCGTGGCCCCGCTGGTCGCCTCGCGAGCCGGACCGGCGCTGCAATCGATCCCCCGCCTGGGGCTGCTCACCTGGTGGTGGCCGAACGATCCCAAGCTCGTCGCCACGCACGTGCTCAGCGATGTCGAACGGCTGCACGGCGAGGTCCTGCCGCAGGTCGTGTCGGCGCTCAGCGGGGGCCGCGGCCGCCTCGTCGGACATTCGATCGAGATCGCCCAGTACGTGCCCGAGCAGCGCCTCACCGCACGCGTCGACCTGCAGTGGCAATGCGGCGCGCAGGCCCCTGAGTCGGTGCGCCTCTACGCCAAGTCCACGCGGGAACCCGATGGCGAAACATGCCACGCCATCCTTCGTGAGCTGCAGCACAGCGCCGCATGCCGCGACGGGCGGCTGCGCACACCGAAGGCCGTGCTCTGGCAGCCTGGTGCCGGATTTCATTGGCAGGAAGGCCTCGCCGGCGTGTCCCTGCGCGACGTGCCGCCGCAGCGGACCTTCATCTCGGCGCGTCAGCTCGGGGCGCAAGTGGCCGCCCTGCACGCCACCCCGGTCTCGCTCGCCCGCGAGCTGACCCCGTCGATGCTGCATCAGCGTCTCGCCGACGTGCTGGCGGTGCTGACCGACGCCTTGCCCGACAGTCAGACCGGACTCCAGCATCTTGCCGCCCGACTCGCTGCCGGCCTTCAGGCGCTGCCGTTCGACCGCCCTGCCACGCTGCATGGCGATCTGCACCCGCTCAACATCCTTGTCGACGGCTGCGGCCCGGCCCTGATCGATCTGGACAATGTCGTGCGCGGTCCGGCAGAGCTCGAACTTGGAGCCTGGGTGGCCGAAGGCCTTTATCGCGCGCTGCTCGACGATGCCGATCCGCTGCGCGACCAGAGCGCGTGGCAGGCACTGCTGGACGGCTATGCCGATGCCGGCGGGTCGCGCTTCGAACTCCCGGGGCTGGGCTGGGCCATCGCGTGGAACCTGCTGACGCAGCGGGTGTGGCGCTGTGTGGTGAACCTCAAGCCGGGCCGTTTCGAGCGCGTCGGGGCCCTGATCGCGCTGGCCAGTGACCTCGCGTTTCAGCGTCAGGCGGAGGTGGTGTGACAGAAGCGCTCGCCGTCGATCAACGCATCGAGACCTGTCTCGACGCCCGGGCCATGCAAGCCGTGCTGCAGAAGACCCTGCCCGCCTGCGCCAGCGGAGCGCTGTCGATCGATTCCATCAGCATTTCGAAAGTGCGGCGAAGCTCCTCTCGGCAGCGCAACCCGAATCCACTGACGCTTTGTTATGAGCTGTCGCTGCGCGACCTCGCCAGCGGGCGAACGAGCACCGAGACGTACTACGGCAAGGTCTATCGCGACGGCACTGCATCAGACGTCGCCAACGACATCCAGGTGCAGTGCGTGCCGTCGCTCGACCTGCTGCTGTGGCGCTGGCCGGCGGATCCCGGTTTGCCGCAACTGCCCGCCCTGCTCGATCTGCAACAGACCTGCCCATGGTGGGGCAAGGCCGCCGAGCAGGTCGTGGCACTGCGTCACGTGCCTGAGGACCGGGCGACGCTGCGCTACAGCCGGCGAACCTCGAAAGGCGAGGAACACCTCTATGCGAAGACCTTCTGCGACGGTCGGGCCTCTGCTGTCCACGAGCGCTTTCGCTACTTCTGGACGATGTCTCAACTCGGCGCGCAGTTTCCGGTCGTGGCGCAGCCCCTGGCCCATCACCCCGAGACGCACACGTTCTGGCAATCACAGGCTCCCGGCGTTCCGCTGGTTCAGATCGTGGGCGGGTCTGGCGAAGCGGGCCTGCCGGACCGTGTCGCGCACGCCCTGTCGCTGATGCACGCCGCCCCGCTGTCGCTGGCTGGTCCGCTGCCACGGGACCGCGTTCATGCGTTGACCGAAGTGCGGCGCAGGCAGAAGAAGATATCCCGCACGGTCCCGGAACTGGAACTGCGAGTCGCGCGGCTCGCCGACGCGCTCGAGATGGCTTCCCGGCAGCTGCCCGAGCCGCCCATCGGTCTGATCCACGGCGACTGCCACCCCGAGCAGTTCTGGGTGGCGCACGGGCAGGTGGTGCTGTTCGACTTCGACGAGTTCGCCTTGGGCGATCCGATGGAGGACCTCGCTGCGTTCGTCACCAAGGTCTCGCTGTTGTCGGGCGGACCGGCTTTCGCGACCGCGATGCTCGCCGCCTACTCACGCCACGCACCAACCCGATTCGACGGACGACGTCTGCACTGGCATCTCGCGGTTCAGCAGCTGCTGCAGGCGGGCCGCGCCTTCGTGTTCCAGGTTCCTGACTGGCGTTCACACATCGAAAGCCGGCTCAGCCGCGCCGAGTCGCTGGCCGATCAACTCTTGCTGGAGTGCTCACCATGACCGAACAGGCCTCGTTGCCGGGCGCCCGCCTGCGCTCGATCGTCCGCGCCTCGCTGAGGGAACAGCGAGTGGCCCTGGGCCTGGCCGCATTCGGCCTGTGCGGTGTGGTGCTCGCCGAAGTGCTGGCGCCGTGGCCGCTGAAGGTCATCTTCGACCACATCCTGCTGGCGAAGCCGTTGCCGTCGGCACTTTCGTGGTTGCAGCCCCTGCTGGACTGGGGGACCTGGCCCGCGCTGCTGAGCGCTGCGGGGGCGATCGCTGCCATCGCGCTGGCGTCCGGCGCGCTGTCGTATCTGCAGCTCTACACCAGCGCGCGCGTCGGGCATCGCATCACGTGGCGTCTGCGCGGCGAACTGTTCACGCATCTGCAGCGACTGTCGCTCGCCCACCACCGTGCACAGCGCACCGGCGAGCTGATCACCAAGGTGGCCGGCGACACCAACCTGCTGCGCGACATGTTCTCCGAATGGGCACTGACCCTGGGGCGGCACGCCGTCACGCTGGTGGCGATGCTGGCCGTCATGTTCATGCTGAACTGGCAGCTGGCGCTGGTGGCGGCTGTCACGCTGCCTCCGCTGCTGGGAGTGATCTACGTGCTCAATCGGCGCGTCAAGGATTCGGTGCGCCAGCAGCGCAGGCACGAGGGACGCATGGCGTCGCGGCTCAACGAAGTGCTCAGCTCGATCGCACTGGTGCAGGCCTTCGGTCGCCAGGGATTCGAGGAAGACCGCTTCCGCAGCGAGATCGAGGCGAACTACGAAAGCGGCATGCGTTCGACACGAGCAAGCGGTGCCATCGTGAAGGCGATCGCGGTCATCAGCGCTGCCGGTACGGCGATCACGATCCTGATGGGCGCACGCGAGGTGCTGGCCGGGCGGCTCACCCCCGGAGAACTGCTGGTGTTCATCACCTACGTGACCAGCCTGTACAAGCCGGTGCGCGACCTCGCTCGCCTGGCCGGCAAGTTCTCGCGTGCTGGTGTCAGCGCCCAGCGCGTCAGCGAGATCCTCGATCTGGAGCCTGATCGCCCCGATGCAGCCGACGCGATGGATCTGCGCTCTCCCGCCGGCGAAATCGTGTTCGAGGACATCAGTTTCGGCTACGCCGCCGAGCGGCCGGTGCTGGACCGCTTGAACCTGCGCATCGCCGCCGGGGAACGCGTGGCGCTGGTCGGTCCGTCGGGCGCCGGAAAGTCCACGCTGATGAACCTGCTGCTGCGACTGTACGAGCCCAGCGCCGGCCGCATACTGATCGACGGCATCGACATCCGACGCTACTCGCGCGAAAGCCTGCGGCGCGAGATCGGCATCGTGCTGCAGGACAACCTGCTCTTCGGCGTCTCGGTTCGCGAGAACATCGCCTACGGTCGACCTGACGCAACACCCGAGGCGATCGAGTCGGCAGCGCGGGCGGCCCGGGCGCATGAATTCATAGTTGACCTGCCACAGGGATACGACACCGAGCTGGGCGAACGCGCCGCCTCGCTGTCAGGCGGGCAGAGGCAGCGCCTGTGCCTGGCACGCGCTCTGGTCAAGGAACCGGCAATCCTGGTGATGGACGAGCCCACCGCGTCGATCGACGCCACCTCGGCCCGATTGATCCACGAGTCGGTGGCCCGAGTGCATCGGGGCCGCACGCTGGTCGTGATCGCGCACGACCTGACCGACATGTCGTCCTACGACCGCGTGCTGGTCCTCCAGGACGGTCGTCTGGTCGAGCAAGGCACTCACGAATCCCTGATGCGTTCGCGCGGAACCTACCTGGCCCTCGTGGAGCGTCGCCATGCCTGAGATTCACTTCCCCACCCTGCTGTTCTACTGCCAGCACTCGCTGGGCATCGGCCATCTGACACGCAGCTTCGCGCTGGCAGCCGCCCTGACCAAGCAGTTCCGCGTGGTGTTCCTGAACGGCGGCAGACTGCCTCCCGGCGTGCAGGTGCCCGCCGGCATCGAACTCATCGACCTCCCGCCGCTCGGCATGGACGACGGGCACACGGTGGTGAGCCGCGACCGCAGCCTGGACGTGGTTGCAGCGCGCACCGAGCGGCGGCGTCTGATCGATGCAGCCGTGGTGTCGGCGCGGCCGGATGTGCTGCTGGTGGAGCTGTTTCCGTTCGGGCGCAAGAAATTCGCCAACGAGATCCTGCCGATGATCCGCGCGGCGAAGCGTCAGTCGAAGGGCCCGGCGCTGGTGGCGTGCAGCCTGCGCGACATCCTCGTCGATGCCCGCCCGGACCAGAAGCACCACGACGACCGCGCACGCTGGTTGACCGACCGCTATTTCGACACGGTCATCGTGCACGCCGACGCGGGCTTTGCTCGCCTCGAAGACACCTTCCGCCCGTCACGGGCGATGCGCACGCCTGTCTTTCACAGCGGCTACGTCGTGCCCACCCGACAGGGCGGGTCAGATCTGAAGCGGCAGGAACGGCTGCTGATCTCGGCAGGCGGGGGCATCGTCGGCCAGCAGCTCTTCCACACGGTGCTCGAAGCCCGCGCCCGGATGCGCCTCGGGTTGGCCATGCGAGTGATCGCCGGACCCTTCCTGCCGGAGGAGCACTGGCAGGACCTCCAGCGCCAGGGTGCCGGACAAGCCGGCGTCGAGCTCGTGAGACATGTGAGCGACATGGTGGCCGAGATGCGCTCAGCCCGCGCCTCGATCAGCCAGTGCGGCTACAACACCGCTCTGGACATCGTGATGGCTGGCGTG
>ENA-UOWO01002741-UOWO01002741.1-activated-sludge-metagenome-genome-assembly--contig:-NODE-2741-length-21462-cov-8.141683_pt1 | contig 21462 bp, 25 predicted proteins | sample MGYA00238148_ERZ761564 | MGnify/ENA primary metagenome ERZ761564 (study PRJEB28885, sample SAMN05720194) | activated sludge metagenome | isolation source: Anaerobic digester | place: USA... | reverse complement strand
ATGTAGATCGGATAGCGGGGGTGCAGCAGCCGCGTGGGCCGGGTCAGCGTGACCTCGGGCGCGTGCAGCCGAACCACTTCGCCGCGCACACCCCGCAGCGAAGACCAATCGCTGCGGGCACCCAGCCCGCGGCAATCGAAGAGCCAGCCGCCGAGCGACTCGTCGAAATCGGCCGGCGACCGCGGACTGCTCCAGTGGACACGCACGCCGAGATCATCGAGACGTTGCAGCAGCGCCGACAGCAGTTCGCGGTTGTCAAGCTGGCCTTCACCCCGCAGATACAGCCCCTGGGCAAATCGCTCACCGATCGACGGTTCGATGCGGGCCACGCCCGCCCCATCGAGCACTTCGAGGCCAGGCAATTGCGGCATGTCGCGCGCGGTGGCTGCCAGCAACTGCTGGAAGCGCGTGGCCTCGGCGGCATCCTGACGGTGCCACAGCACCAGCGTGCCCTGCTGCTGGAAGAAGACCGGCCGACCGAGCTGCGCGATCAGTTCCGGCCAGCGCAGCAGCGCGTGGGATCCCATGCGAACGACGCCGAGCTCGGTCACCGCCGATTCCGCCAGCGGCGCCAGCATCGCGGCGGCGACGTGGGCGGCCGACCCCGGCGCCTCTGCGGTGCCGGCTTCGTAGACATCGACGTCGTGGCCGGCGGCCGCCAGCTCGCAGGCCAGCAGCCGGCCCATCAGGCCGGCACCCAGCACCACCGCGCGTTCAGAACGTGCTCCGCTCATTGCCCACCCCGCAACGCATAATTTTCGGCATGAACTCCACAGACTCCACCGCCCTGCCTCATCCACCCGAAGCGCGCTGGCGCTACCCCCGCGTGCTGTCGATCGCCGGATCCGACAGCGGCGGTGGCGCAGGCATCCAGGCCGACCTGAAGACCTTCAGCGCGCTCGGCTGCTACGGCATGACGGCGATCACCGCGATCACCGCGCAGAACACGGTCGGGGTCAGCGCGATCCACGGCGTGCCGGTCGACGTGCTGAAGGCCCAGATCCGCGCCGTGCTCGACGACATCGGTGCTGACGCCATCAAGATCGGCATGCTGCACTCGCCCGAAGTGGTCGGCGTGGTGGCGTGGGCCATCGACGAATACCGCATCAAACACGTGGTGCTCGATCCGGTGATGGTGGCCACCAGCGGCGATCGGCTGATCGCGCAGGAGACGGTGCAGGTGCTGGTCGGCGAGCTGTTCCATCGCGTCTGCGTGGTCACGCCCAACCTCGACGAGGCCGCGCTGCTGCTGGGCCACGACATCGCGGGCATCGGCGATCTCGACGGCGCGGCCAACGAACTGCTCGCGCTCGGCACGCCTGCCGTGCTGCTCAAGGGCGGGCACCTGCCGGGCAGCGTCGTGGTCGACGTGCTGGCGATGCGGGACGGCACGCGTCAGCGCCTGCAGTCGCCGCGCATACCGAGCCGCAACGTGCACGGCACGGGATGCACGCTGTCGTCGGCCATCGCAGCTCAGCTGGCGCTGGGACTCGCGCTGCCACAGGCCGTGGCCGAGGCGCGTCGCTACATCCTGGCCGCGATATCCGCAGGAGCGCAGGTGCAGACCGGCCGCGGTCACGGCCCGTTGAACCACGGTCATGCCCCGCTGCCGATGCGCCTGCTGCCGATCGATTGAAGCGCGCGTCATGACCCGGGCTCGGGTTGCGGCCGGGTGATCCACGCCAGCACGAAGGTCAGCGCCAGCGTCGGCAAGGCCGAGCCGAACTGCGGCGCCCAGGTCGCGAGCGCGTGGTACGCAGCGATCCCGACGATCCAGATGCCGGCGGCCAGCCAGTGCACGCCACGGGCGGGCTTCGCGACCACGTAACCCGCCGCCAGGCGACCGAGGATCACGCCGTAGAGCGGCACGAACACCGAACTCAGCATCAGCAGGAACGGCTCGAGCTGATGCATCGGCAGCAGCATCGCCAGCAGCGTGCAGCCGATCGCGATCGACAGACCCCAGCGGCGGATGCTCCATCCCGGCTTCAGGCTGTGGGCGGACACGGCGCCCGAATAGACATCGCCGTAGGCGTTGTCTATCTCGTCGAGAAGGATCAACCCCATCGCCAGCAGCCCGCCCTGCACCGACAGCAGCAGCACCGCCAGCTGGCCGCTCGGCTCGGTTGTGCTGGCAATCAGCACCCCGAGCGAATAGCACCAGATGTTGGCGACGGCGTAGCCCAGCCAGGTTCCGCTGAAGGCGGTGCCGCCGCGGCGCCCGTGCCTGGCGTAATCGGCCACCAGCGGCAGCCACGAGACCGGCATCGCGATCACCAGGTCCATCGCCGAGAACAGGCCCATGCTGCCGTCCCCGGGACGCATCCACACGGTCTCGACACCCTGGGCCTGCACCTGACCCCAGAACTGCCACGTCAGCCAGAGCAGCGAGGCCACCACCAGCGGCAGGCCGAAGCGGCTGACGAAGCGCCGCACCAGCGTCAGCATCGAACCCGCCATCAGCGCCGTCAGCACCGCGCCCCACAGCAGCGTCGGCACCACGATGCCGGCGACTCCGCCGAGTTCGAAGCCGAATGTCTTCTGGGTGATCGCCAGCGTGCCTTCACGCATGATGACCAGCTCGAAGGCGGTCCAGCCGACCAGCTGCACGATGTTCAGCAGCACGGGCAGGCGCGCAAACGCGCTGCCGTAGGTGCGGTGCATCAGGCCGGCGCTGGACAGCCCGGTATCGCAGGCCAGACGGGCGGTCCAGGCCAGCAGGCCGGCGCCGATCAGCGAGCCGACGACGATCGCGAGCGCCGCGTCCCGCGTGCCGACCGCCGGCACCAGGTAGGCGCCGATCTGGATCACCAGCAGTCCCACGCCGAGGCTGAACCAGAGCGATGCGTGCTCGTTCCAGCGGAACACGCGGTCCGCCGTGTCGACGGGCGTCAGGGCCTGGTTCAGTGGAACAGTTGCAGTGGTGATCGTCATCGATGTCTCCGTGCCCATGCGGCAGGGAGTCGGACCCGGATCGACTGAGACGCCGTCGCGCACGGCAACGACGCCTCGATCCGGTCAGCTTCCCTGCGCGAGGATTACCTCAATCAGGTTCAAAGGGTCTTTCTCAGCCACGCCCCACGGGATCGATCGACCCCGCGCGCAACACCCCCAGCGTTGTGCTCGTGAAAGCACACCCGCGAGTATAGATTCCGCCCCCGCTCGGCACCGGTCTCGGCATTTCAGCAACGGCCCACCTGCCGGCCTTCGACGATGTGCCTCTCGTTAAGGAATCCTTCATAAGTGCCGGATATCGCTTAAGCATTCGTTCATGAGCCTGCGAGACGATGCCAACCATGCCCGCGCACCGTGCCATCCCATCAGCGGGCCCTCTCAAGGAATGCACATGCTCTCAGTCATGTCCGCCTGCGACAGCAGCTCCGAAATCGATTCGGGTGGTTCGGTATCCGCCCCGCCCCGTCTGCTGATCCATCCGGTGGGCGACCCGCGGCGCCAGGAAGTCGAGTCGTTCATCAGGGACATCTACGCGGATCGCTACGGCGCCGACGTGCAGCAGTTCGCACCAGTGCTCGCCAGCCTGCGGGACAGCAGCGGCATCTACGCCGCGGCAGGCTACCGGAGTGCGGCTCCGGGCCCGTTGTTTCTCGAGCGCTACTTCGATGCACCGATCGAGTCACTTCTGGCAGCGCACGCCGAGCCTCCCCCGGCGCGGGATCGCATCGTCGAAGTCGGGCACCTGGCCGCCAGCCGGGCCGGCGAGGGCCGCAACCTGATCCGACTGCTGGGTCCGCACCTCGAATCGATGAACTACGAGTGGGTGGTCAGCACGCTGACCACCGAGTTGCGCCACCTGTTCGTGCGCCTGGGCATCACGCCGCTGGCTCTGGGACGCGCCAGCCTCGCTGCCCTGGGCGACGACGCGGGCCGCTGGGGCAGCTACTACGACCACGAGCCGGTGGTGCTGGCCGGTCACCTGCCGCGCGCCATGGCTCAGCTGGCCCGGCGCAAGGCCGGATTGGCAGGACGGGTCTAGCCGCCATGCGCCGAGCGGAGGATCCATCCGTGATCACGCCGTCGGACACGGACGTGGTCCTGGATGACGGATTGCGATCCTGGACCCGCGCTGCACTGCAGGCTCAGGTGGACGCGCTGGCCGGGTCGTTGACGGCCCGCGGAACACGCGTGTTCGCGACGCTACTGGACAACTCGCCCGCGTGGGTCGCCGCCGACCTCGCCGCCGCGCAGGCTGGGATCGTGCATGTGCCGTTGCCGGTGTTCTTCACGCCGCAACAGATCGGGCACGCGCTGCGCAGCGCCGGGGTCGACACCCTGCTGACCACCACCGAACTGGCCGGGCACTGGCCGCAGGCGCCGGTGCAGCGCATCGAGGTGGCCGGCAGCGCACTGATGCTGGTGGGGCTGCCCGCGCATCCCGTCACGATGCCGGCGGGCACGGCGAAGATCACCTACACCTCGGGCACCACCGGTGCGCCCAAGGGCGTGTGTCTCGAATCGCAGGCGATGAGCCGGGTGGCGCAAGGCCTGGTCCAGGCGATGGCGCCGCTGGGCATCCGCCGCCACCTGTGCGCGCTGCCATTCGCCGTGCTGCTTGAAAACATCGCCGGGCTGATGGCTCCGCTGGCCAGCGGAGCCACCTGCGTGACGCTGCCGCTGCAGCAGATCGGGCTCACCGGCTCGTCGAGCTTCGATGCGGCACGGTTCCAGTCGGTGGTGACCGATCACCGCCCGAACAGCGTGATCCTGCTGCCGCAGATGCTGCGCGCCTGGACCGCGCACCTGGTGCAGACCGGCCGGCGTGCACCCGATTCGCTCAAGCTGGTGGCCGTTGGCGGGGCTGCCGTCGGAGCTCGCCTGATCGAGGCGGCGCGCGCGGTGGGTATTCCGGCACACGAAGGTTACGGGCTGTCCGAGGGCTCCTCGGTACAGACGCTCAACCTGCCCGGTGCCGATCGCCCGGGCACGGCAGGGCGCGCGCTGCCGCATGCACGTCTGCGGGTCGCCGCCGACGGCGAGATCGAGGTCGCCGGCAGCCTGTTCGCCGGCTACCTCGGCGACGCGACGCCGCCCGCCGAATGGTGGCCGAGTGGCGACCTGGGCGAGATCGACTCCGATGGATTCCTCCACCTGCAAGGTCGCAAGAAGCACCTGCTGATCACCGCCTACGGCCGCAACGTGTCGCCCGAGTGGATCGAAACCGGACTGCGCGGCGAGCCGAGCATCGCCCAGGCCGTGGTCTTCGGCGACGGCCAGCCGGCACTCGGTGCCGTGCTCTGGCCGGTCCGACTCAACTCTCCCGACGCCGACCTGCAGGCCGCCGTCGATGCGACCAACGCCACGCTGCCCGACTACGCCCGCGTGCAGCGCTGGGTGCGCGGTCGAGCACCATTCGACGTCGAATCAGGCATGGCAACCGCCAACGGACGGCCTCAGCGCGCGGCCATCTGGCAGCGCCACTCGGATGCGTTGGCGACGGCCGACTGAGCGTCAGCACCCCACAGAACCCTCCGCACCCGGAACACCCAACGATGTCGAAAAAGACGAGCTTCTTCTCCCGACTGAGCGAACAGACCGCGCCCGACCGTGCGGCCCTGCTTGCCGCACCGATCATCCAGGGCACGCTGCGCGGCGAGGTGTCGCTGCCGAGCTACCTGGCCTTCCTGACCGAGGCCTATCACCACGTGAAGCACACGGTGCCGCTGCTGCACGCCTGCCAGGCCGCGCTTCCCGAGCGCAACACCTGGCTGCGCGGCCCGCTCGACGAGTACATCGAAGAGGAACTGGGCCACGACGAATGGATCCTCAACGACATCACCGCCTGCGGTGGCGACGCCGAGGCCGTGCGCCACGGCCTGCCGGGGCATGCGACCGAGGTGATGGTGGCCTACGCCTACGACACCATCGCACGCGGCAATCCACTGGGTTTCTTCGGCATGGTGCACGTGCTTGAAGGCACCAGCGTGTCGCTTGCACTGATGGCCGCGGACCGGATCCAGAAGCCGCTCGCGCTGCCGGACTCGGCCTTCAGCTACCTGCGTTCGCACGGCACGCTGGACGTCGAGCACACCGCGCACTTCGAACTGCTGATGGATCAGGTCGAGGACCTGCAGGACCAGGCCGCCATCGTGCATGCCGCGCGTGCGTTCTTCCGCCTCTACGGCGATGTGTTCCGCGGCCTCCCGATGCCGGCGACCGCCAGCGCGGTGGCCAGCACGCGTGCAGCGGCGGTGCAGGCATGAAGGCCACCGAAGCTCGCGTGGTGCTCACCGGCGCCAACGGTGGCATCGGCCAGGCCGCCGCGCAGGCTCTGGTCGAGGCCGGCGCCTCGGTGATGCTGGTCGGCCGAGACGAGGCCCGGCTGACGACGCAGGCTGGCGCGCTGACGGGCGGCATGCCGGGTGCAGCCGATCGCGTCACCTGGGAAGCTGCCGACCTGACCGACCCCTCGACCCTGGCCGGCCTGGGCGACAGCGCCGCCCGATGGGGCGCCAATGTCGTGGTGCACAACGCGGGCCTGCCGAGCTTCGGCCGACTCGAGACGCTGTCCGCGAGCGATATCCAGCAGGTACTCAACACCAACCTGCTCGCACCGATGCTGCTGACGCAGGCGCTTCTGCCGCACCTGCGGCGCGTGCCGCAGGCCCAGGTGATCTGCGTGGGTTCGGTGCTCGGGCGCCTGGGGTTGCCGGGCTACAGCGCCTACTGCGCCAGCAAGTTCGGCTTGCGCGGCTTTGCCGAGGCCCTGCGCCGCGAACTGAGCGACACCTCGATACGTGTTCAGTACCTCGGGCCGCGAGCCACCCGGACGAAGTTCAACTCACCGGGCGCCGAGGACTACAACCGTGCCACCGGAACGGCGATGGACACGCCGCAGACCGTGGCCACTGCCCTGGTCCGGCTGCTGGAGGACGGGGCGGCCGAGCGCTTCCTCGGCTTCCCGGAGTCGCTGGCCGTGCGCGTCAACGGCCTCGCGCCCGGGCTGCTCGACGGCGCGTTCGACCGGCACCGCAACAGCCTGCCTGCCGCCACCGGATGACCGACAGCCGCTGTCCGACCGCCCTCACCGCTCTCCCCCTGATCACCGTCTCCAGGATCGAACCATGACCATCTCTGCACCTGCCTCCGACTTCCACTCCGCCCTCGCCCTGTCGCGCCGGCAGCTGATGGCCGCGTTCACCGTGGCGGCCCTGTCCGCCTGCGGCGCCCTGCTGCCGCTGTCCGCACAGGCGGCCACCGTGGAGGAATCCGTGCTCGAGTTGCAGCACGACTGGGAAGTCGTCAAGTACCAGACCGCCGGGTCGGAGCGCGAAAAGCGCTACGAAGCGCTCGCGGACAAGGCCCACAAGATCAGCGAAGCCCATGCCGGGCGCGCAGAGCCGCTGATCTGGGAAGGCATCATCGTTGCCTCGTGGGCTGGCGAGAAGGGCGGCCTCGGTGCGCTCAGCCTGGCCAAGAAGGCGAAGGCGATGTACGAGGCGTCGATCGCGATCGACGCCAGCGCGCTCGACGGATCGGCCTACAACAGCCTGGGGGTCCTGTACTACAAGGTGCCGGGCTGGCCGATCGGCTTCGGCGACAAGGACAAGGCACGCGATCTGATCCAGAAGGCGCTGGCGATCAACCCGAAGGGCATCGACCCGAACTACTTCTACGGCGAGTTCCTGATCGAGACCAAGCACCCCGAAGAGGCCGTGACCTATCTCGAACGCGCCCAGCAGGCGCCGCCGCGCCCCGGCCGCCAGATCGCTGACGTCGGGCGCCGCGAGGAGATCCGCGTGCTGCTCGAGAAGATCAAGTCGCGCTGACCGCGGCACGGTGCGCCAGCACGACCTTCATGCCCCGGCCGTCGGCGCGCGGGCTGAAGGTCGGTTCGAGCCCGTGCAAGGCGGCGATGCGCCTGACGATCGACACGCCCAGACCACTGCCGATTTCCTGCTGGCCCGCGGCGCGATGGAAGCGCTCGCCCAGGCGGGAAAACTGATCGGCCGACAACGGTTCGCCGTCGTTCTCGATCTCCAGGTGATCCTCCGCGATGCGCAGCGTGACCAGACTGCCCTCCGGCGCATAGCGCACCGCGTTGTCGAGCAGGTTGCGCAGCAGCACGGTCAGCAATTGATCATCCCCCCGCATCGGCATCGGCTGGGCGCCCTGCGGCGGCCAGTCGCAGGCCAGTTCGATGTGGCGACGCTCGGCCAGTGCCAGGCAATCGCTGACGGCCTGTTCGACGATGGGCTCCCATTGAACCGAAGTCGCCATGGACAACTGGCTGGCCGCCTCGAGCGGTGACTCCAGGCGGGACAGCGCCAGCATCTGGGTGACCAGCCGGTCGAGCCGCTCCAGTCCGAGGCTCAGCTTGGCTTCGGCCTGCGCGCGTTCGGCTTCACCACCCGAGCGCCGAACCACATCCCACTGCGCGCGCAACACCGCCAGTGGCGTGCGAAGTTCGTGGGCGGCGTCGGCGGTGAAGCGGCGCTCGCGATCCAGCGTTTCCTCGATGCGCCTGAACAAGCCGTTCATCGCGCCCAGCAGGGGCTTCAGTTCGGTCGGTGCGGCGTGGTCGGGAATCCGTCTCAGGTCATTCGCATCGCGCCCCTGGAGTTCAGCGGCCAGTTGATTCACCGGCGAGATGGCGCGCCGCACCGCCCAGGCCATCGCCGCCAGCAAGGCCGGCAGCACCAGCAGCCAGGGTGCGATCTGGCTCGCGGTGAGGCTCAGGACGAGGTCGTCGCGCTCCTTCGCTCTCTGGCCCGAGGCGACGAGCCATTCGCCCGACGGTGATTGCAGGTAATAGACCCGCCAGGACTTGCCCTCGAGCTCCTCATCGCGGAATCCCGACCCGTTCGGATAGCGCGTGAGCTGCACGCCCTCGCGATCGGCCAGCAGCAGCTTGCCGTGCGAGTCCCACACCGCGATGGCCAGGTCGTTCATGTCGGCGGAACCAGCTTCAGGCGTGCCGCGCGCCGGAGCCGGCGATGCCGAGGCAGTGGTCTTCACGTCGAAACTCAACGTCGCCTGGACCTGCCGCGCCAGACGGATCAGTTCGGTGTCGAAGAGCTCGTTGACCTCCTGCCTTGCCTGCCTGATGGACACGAAGAGTGCGACGCCCCACACCAGCGGCGCGCAGATCAGCAGATAGACCAGGAGCCGGCGCTGAAGGCTCATGACGGCGCTGTCTCGCCGCCGAGCGAGTAACCGACGCCGCGCACCGTGCGCACGATGCTCGGATCGATCTTGCGGCGCAGATGATGGATGTGCACCTCGATCGCATTGCTCTCGGGTTCCGTGCCGCTCCAGTCGTAGAGCTTTTCCTGCAGATTCGCCTTCGACAGCACGCGCTGCGGATGCTTCAGCAAGGTCTCGAGCAGCGCCAGTTCGAAACCCGTGAGCTCGACGCGTTGGCCCTTCCAGCGCACGATCTTTGCGGCCGGGTCGTATTCGAGGTCCCCGTGCTGCCAGACGGCCTGCGCGCGGCCGGCCGAGCGGCGCACCATGGCACGCAACCGCGCGGCGAGTTCGTCGATGGTGATCGGCTTGACGAGGTAGTCGTCCGCGCCGGCATCGAGCCCGGCGATGCGATCCTCGACACCGTCGCGTGCAGTGAGGATCAGCACCGGCAGCGTCAGCTCGCGGCCGCGCCAGCGGCCCAGCCAGACCATGCCGTCACCGCCGGGCAGGCCCAGGTCGAGCACCACCGCGTCATAGGGGGCGTCCACCAGAGCGGCGTCGGCCTTCGCTCCATCTCGGAACCAGTCGACCACATGGCCAAGCTGGCGCAGGCCGGTCGTCAAGGCATCTCCGAGTGAAGGGTCGTCTTCGACGATGAGCAGACGCATGTCAGGGTTCCATCGAGTCGGTCGGGCCTTGTTCCGCATTATCGGCAGCCACACCAACGGGCCACGAACCGGTGGACTTCATGAATCTCGGCGCCTCCTGCTCACGCATCGACCGGCCAGTCGAGCATGACGCGCAGGCCACCGAGCGCGGGCGAGCGGCCGACTTCCACGGTGGCCAGGTGCACGCTCGCGATGCGCCGCACGATGGACCAGCCCAGTCCGCTGCCGCCCTGGCCGGTTCCGACCACGCGGAAGAAGCGCTCGCCCAGCCGCTGCAGGTCACTCTCGTTCAAGCCGGGGCCGCTGTCGTCGATCGTCAGGCGAACCAGCCGACCCTGCACGACCAGGGCCACCTTGACTGCACCACCGGAGGGGCTGTAGCGGATGGCGTTGTCGATCAGGTTGCGAACCAGCACCGCCACCAGCAGCGCATCGCCGCGCACACGTGCGGGGCCGGCGGCATCGACCTCGATCGTCTGCTGCTTCTGGATCGCCTGCGGCGCCAGATCGGACGCCACGCTGCGGATCACCGCATCGAGCTCGACCGGCTGGCCGACGGCGGCGGCGCCGGCCTCCAGACGCGACAGGGTCAGCAGTTGCTCGACCAGTCGGGTGGCGCGATCGCAGCCTTCGATCGTCGCTGCGAGCGCGTGTCGGCGCAGCCCCTCGTCGGCTTCGCCCTGGGCCACCTGCGCCTGCATGCGGATCGCCGAGATGGGCGTGCGCAACTCGTGCGCGGCATCGGCAGTGAAGCGCCGCTCGGATTCCATCAACCCGCCGATGCGCTCGAACAGGCTGTTGAGCGCAGCAAGCATCGGCTGCATCTCGGACGGCGCGTCATCGACGACCACCGGATCGAGCAGCTGCGGCTGGCGCGACGACAGCATGAGACCGAGCCGGCGCAGTGGCGCGACGCCGCGGTGCACTGCCCAGCCGAGGGCCAGCGCAAGGAAAGGCAGCGCGAGCAGCATCGGCCACAGCGTGCTGCGCAGCACCGCCCACAGGATGGATTCCCGCGAATCGAGCTGTTCACCGACGTAGACCTGCACGTCGCGCTCGGCCCCGCGGGCGGCAAACACCCGCCAGTCGACGGCGTCGATCTGCACGGTCCGGAATCCGGACTGGAAAGACGCCGCAGGGCCGGCCATCGGCAGGACCGGGGCGTTGGCCGATCTCATCGCGAGCCGACCCTCGTGGAACACCTGGAAAGCCACCTTGGGCGCATAGCGATGCAGCGAGGGCGCGTCGACACCCGGGTCGTCATCCTCGATCTCGCCGGCCTGCTGCACGACCAGCAGCGCCGCAGCCTGTGCGAGGTGGCCATCAAGCAGTTCGTCGAGTTCGTGACGGACGTCGAACCACGTGCTGACGGCCGTGCCCAGCCAGACACCGACCACCAGCACCAGACTCAGCCACAGCAGACGACCCTGCAGCGAGCGCGCCGACAGCGTCATGCCTTCGGCGCCTCGCGCTGCAGCATGTAGCCGATGCCGCGCACCGTCTGGATCAGCGCCGGGCCCAGCTTGCGTCGCAAATGGTGGATGTGCACTTCGATCGCATTGCTCTCGACCTCCTGACCCCAGCTGTAGAGATGCTGTTCGAGCTGTTCGCGCGACAGCACCCGGCCGGCGTTGAGCATCAGCGCATGCAACAGGTCGAATTCGCGGCCGGACACCGCCACCGGAACTCCGGACTGCTCGACCGAGCGCGCCGCCGGGTCCAGCGCCACGTCCTGCGCAGTCAGCTTTTCCTGCGGCTGGCCATGAGAGCGGCGCACCAGCGCACGCAACCGGGCGGCCAGCTCGTGCAGGTCGACCGGCTTGATCACGTAGTCGTCGGCGCCGAGGTCGAGCCCGCGGATGCGCTCGGGCAGCGCGTCCCGTGCGGTGAGCACCAGCACCGGCAACGTGATGCCATCGCGCCTCAGGCCCGCGAGCACTTCCAGTCCGTCCTTCAGCGGCAGCCCGAGATCGAGCACCGCGGCCGCGTAGGGCTGAGCGCGCAACTCGCGCTCGGCAGCCGCGCCGTCGCGAACCCAGTCGACCAGAAACCCCAGCTGACGCAGGCCGGCGCGCAGGCCATCACCCAGCAGGGTGTCGTCTTCAGCAAGCAGGATGCGCATGCGGATAGCCTACCGCCTCCGGGGCATCAATCGTCGTCGCGGTCGCGGTCGCCCGCCACCGCCGCAGCCGTCGCGGGTCCTGCCTGGACATCGGCGACCGGCGCACCCTGCCACTGCAGCCACCAGAACGCGAGAACGGCCACCAGCATCAACGCAGCCAGACTGCGCCACGCGTTGCGCACGCCGTCTTCGGGCCGACCCGGCTTGCGCCCGCTGACCATCGAGCCCACCAGGTTCTCCCGGTGCAGCCAACTGCTGATCAGCACGCCGGCGACGTGCACGCCGACCACCGCGAGCATGAAGTTGGCAGCGCCTTCGTGCAGGTCCTCGATCCACTCGGCACCCACGTCGTTGTAGACCGCCCAGCCCGACGCACCGATGGCCAGCGTCAGTCCCAGCAGCGCAACGATCGCCAGGGCTCCGGCCGGGTTGTGCCCGACATGGTGTTCTGGCTGTCCCTTGAACAGGCTGCGCACGTAGCGCACCACCGCGGCCGGGCCGCGCACGAAACTGGAAAACCTCGCATGGCGGCTGCCAATCAGCCCCCAGACGATGCGAAAGCCGACCAGGCCCACCATGGTGTAGCCCAGCGTCACATGCAGCAGCCGCCAGCGTTCGCTCTCGGCGGTGAGGTAGGCACCGGCAAAACTCAACACCATCAGCCAATGGAAGACACGCACCGGCGCGTCCCACACGAGGACAGCGGGCTTCGCGCCCTGATCGGCGGGCAGGTCAGCGGGGGATGCGTACGTTGTCTTCATCGAAATCTCCTTGATCAGCCCGGCTGTGACAAGCCGAGCAATTGGCGGCGCTCTTGATCGACGCCCGCTTCCAGGTCTCGGCCGGCACCTCGTCGTGCTGGCGGACAAACCACGCGGCGCGGGTGATGCGGTCCTCGGGCGGTGGCGTTGCCATTCGCTTGCGGGTGGCCGCGTTCTGGGTCAGCCAGGTGGAAATTTCCTTCTCGGTCGCCGCATCGAGCGACGCGTCGGTGCCGAAATGCCGTGGCAGGTTGCTCATCAGCCGCTGCCACGAGGCCGCAGGCAGCAGGCCGGGCGGGTAGGCGACGTGGCAGGCCGCGCATTCCTGCTGGTACTTCGGCAAGGCAGGCGCCTGGGCCAGGCGCGCGCCCTCTTCCGCACGCGCGGCCGGCAGGCCTGCCAAGCCGACCATCGCCAGCAGCAGCGCGCGTCGAGGATCGAATCTGAAAGCGAGAGACATCGAAGGTTCTCCAGGTGGCAAGTCGGGTGGAACGGGTCAGGGCTTGAGCGTCAGCAGCCAGCTCAGCACGTCGGCCTTCTCGGCAGGCGTGCATTCGCGTCCCACGACGTCGTTGCAATTGCGGCGAAACCATTTCTCGGTCTTGGCGGTGTCGGTGAAGCGCTCGGCGTTGAAGGCCGGGGCCAGCGCCGCGATCGGCTTGCCCGTCGAGGCGTGCTTGCCCTGCTGGGTCGGGCTCGCGCCGTGGCACGACGAGCAACTCCACTCGCGACCGTGAAGACCGGTGAAGAACGCCTTCCCGCGCTCCGGCGCAGCGGCGACACCGGCCTGGGCGCTGTAGCCGGCGAGTTGCGCGTCGGGGGTGACGGCCTGTGCGGCGGCGACCCAGCCCAGGGCGCAGGACAGCCCTGCAATCAGGTTTCGAGTCAGCTTGTTGGTGTTCATGGCATCTCCTTGACTGGCATGTTCGGCGAGCCGTCTTAGGGATTTCTTAGCGCGCGCCGCTGAGCTTGATCAGACGCCCATAAGACTGGAGACGCAGTCTTGGTGCCTTCCATCACTCGCGCCGCAAGGCACCCTCTCCATGCACACCTCACTGAAGAAGTTCATGCGCCAGTTCACCGCCGTGGTGCTCGTGTCGCTGGTTCCGGTCGCCCTGGTGGCGTTCCTGTCGATCCCGTTCACGCTGGGTCACCATCCGGGCGAATTCCGGGAGCCGCCAGTCGTGACGCTGCACCTCGAGGCCTGATGCGTGCCAACCTGCCGGACACCGCACCTGATCTCTGTCAGGACGCTGTCGCCCAGGCGGGGTACGCTAGTCAGGCACGATGTCTGCGTCGACCCGACGCCATCCACCGTTCCAATGCACCGAGCCGGGCCCCATGCAGTTCTCCACCTTTTCAGACGATCCCGACCACAACCCGTACCCGCCCGCCGAGCGTGCGGCGGCCGCCGCGCGCAGTACCTGGGTCAGCGTGGGCGTCAACCTGCTGCTGACCATCAGCCAGATCGCGATCGGCATCATGTCGAAATCACAGGGGCTGATCGCCGACGGAATCCACTCGCTGTCCGATCTGGTGGCCGACTTCGTCGTGCTGTTCGCGGGTCACCACAGCCGCAAGGACGCGGACGACGATCACCCCTACGGCCATCAACGATTCGAGACGGCCGCTTCCCTGGCACTCGGGGGCCTGCTGATGGCCGTCGGCCTGGCCATGCTGTGGTCGGCGTTCCACAAGATCCAGACGCCCGAAGCCGTGGCCACGGTGCACAGCATCGCCCTGTGGGCCGCCGGCGGGGCACTGATCGCGAAGGAGCTGCTGTTCAGGTACATGCTGGCCGTGGCCAAGCGGGTGAAATCCAGCATGCTGGTCGCCAATGCCTGGCATGCCCGCTCGGATGCAGCTTCTTCGCTGGTGGTCGGCGTCGGCATCGCCGGCAACCTGGCCGGCTACCCGATCCTCGACCCGATCGCGGCGTTGATCGTCGGCTGCATGGTCACCAAGATGGGCTGGACCTTCGGGTGGGATGCGCTGCACGACCTGATGGATCGGTCGATCGACGACCAGGAGGTCGCCGCCATACGCCAGACGCTGGCCGAGACGCAGGGCGTCAGCGACGTGCACGACGTGCGCACCCGCAAGATGGGCGACATGATCGTGGTCGACGCACACATCGAGGTCGATGCCGGGCTCACCGTGGAGCAGGGGCACGACATCGCGGTGGAGGCTCGCCGGCGTGTCATGCAGCGCCACCGGGTGCTGAACATGATGACCCACGTGGACCCCTGGCGGCGGCCCGACCTGGATCACGCCATCGGCCCCGGGCACAGCGCTTCCTGAATCCGCACCGACGGACCGCCACGCCGTGCCCCGCGACTGACGAGGATCAAGGCGGGATCACCGGACGTGCCGACACTCGGTCCGGCCCCGCATCCCGATGGCAACCCGATGCCCACCGGTGAAGCCGGCCCCCTCCCCCCATGACCGCCCCTGAACTGCTGGCCCTGATCTGCGCCACCCTGCTGCTGCAGGTCGTGGCCGGAGCGGGTGTGGCGCTCTGGCGCAGGCGTCGCGGGGCGGAGTCGCCCCCCGAGGCGGCGATTGCGAACGCGGCGCCCGCGCCGGCAGGCGCCTGGCCGGGCTGGCGCGATTTCCGCGTGGCGCGCCGCGAGTTCGAGGATGCCGCCCAGTCGCAGTGCTCCTTCTACCTGGAGCCGGCAGACGGGCAGCCCCTGCCCGCCTTCAGGCCCGGTCAGTTCCTGACGTTCTCGCTGCGGGTCGCTGGCGATGCCGTGCCTGTTCGCACCGTCACGCGCTGCTACTCGCTGTCGGACTGCCCCGATCCGTCGCACTACCGCATCACCGTCAAGCGGGTTCCGGCACCCGCCGACCGGCCGGATCTGCCCCCCGGGATATCGTCGACACACCTCCACGATCAGGTGCGCGAGGGCGACGTCCTGTCGGTGAGGGCCCCCGCCGGTCAGTTCTTCATCGATGCCGACGCCAGCATCCCGGCGGTGCTGATCGCGGGTGGCATCGGCATCACGCCGATGATGAGCATGCTGCGCTGGTGCCTGCGAGAACAGCCGCAACGCGAGGTGCATCTCTACTACGGCCTGCGTCGCAGCGACGAGCACGCCTTCAAGTCGCAGCTCGAATCGCTGGCCGAGGCCCACGCCAGGTTTCATCTGAACGTGGTCTACAGCCGCCCGGACACCGGCGATGTCGAGGGCCGCGACTACCAGCACGCAGGGCACGTCGATGTCGACCTGCTGCGCCGCAGCCTGCCGCACGGCAGGCATCGCTTCTTCGTGTGCGGTCCGCCGGCGATGATGAACAGCCTTGTTCCCGCACTGGCCGCCTGGGGCGTGGCCCGCGAGGACATCCACCACGAAGCCTTCGGTCCGGCCGCGCCGCGCGGCGCACCGGGTGTCCCGGACCGCCCCGCGGATGCCGCGGAGTCGATCGAGATCCGGTTCGCGCGGACCGGTCGCACGTTGCTCTGGTCCGGCCAGGACGCGTCCCTGCTCGATTTCGCGGAACGCAACGGCGTGGCGGTGGATTCCGGTTGCCGCTCCGGCAGTTGCGGCAGCTGCGAAACGAAGCTCGTCAGCGGCGAGGTGAGATACGCCGACACCCCCGACCACGTCATCGCTGCAGGGCATTGCCTGCTTTGCGTCGGCAAGCCGTCCTCCCCACTGGTGCTCGACGCATGACCTCGATGAAGGCCCGCCTGATCAGCCGCGAAGTGGTGCCGTTCCTGCTGGCGTTCGCCGCGCTGGGGGCGTCGGCATTGCTGATCGACGGCATCCTCCACCTGCTCGACGCGGTGTGGATCGGGCGCTACCTCGGGATTCCCGGCACGCTGCTGATCATCGGCTCGTTCGGCTACTCGATGCGCAAGCGCAAGCTGATCAGCAGCGGACAGCCGGCAACGCTGCTGCGCCTGCATGAGCGGATGGCCTGGACAGGTTCATTGCTGGTGCTGGTGCACGCGGGGATCCATTTCAATGCGATCCTGGGCTGGCTGGCGGTGTGGGCCATGGGCATCAACATCGCCAGCGGACTGGTCGGCAAGTACCTGCTCAAGCGTTCAAGGCAGCGGCTGGACGAGGCGCGGCAGAGGATGCAGCAACAGGGCCTGTCGGTCGACACGCTCGAGGACCGGCTCTACTGGGACAGCCTGACCTTCGATGCGGTCAAGCAGTGGCGGGTCATCCACTTCCCGATCTCGCTCGCGTTCGCGGTTCTGGCGGTGGCCCACATCGTCGCCATCTTCCTGTTCTGGGGCTGGAAATGAAGCGCCCCTGGCTGATGGCCGTGATCGTGGCCAACCTGCTGGCCCTGGTGGCGCTGGTGTTCGTCTACCCGCACCTGATGATCAGCCCGGGCACCCTGGTCGGCGCGCACGCCGAACTGGCCACCGACTGCTTCGCCTGCCATGCAGCCCTGCGCGGCGCGTCCTCCGAGCGATGCACCGCCTGCCATGCGACGTCCGACATCGGCTTGCGCACGACGAAGGGCGTGCCGCTTCCGCCCGCGGCGGGCCACGTCGCGTTCCACCAGGAGCTGATCGAGCAGGACTGCATGGCCTGCCACAGCGATCACCAGGGACCCAAACTCACCCAGCGCAGTCGCAAGCCGTTCTCGCACGCCCTGCTGCGTGCCGAAACACGCGATCGCTGCGAGTCATGCCACAGCGCACCGAAGAACAACGTGCACCGGGACCTGAAGGCCAGCTGCGCCTCCTGCCACTCCACCGATCGATGGACGCCCGCCACCTTCAAGCACGAGTTGCTGTCCCAAGCCGTGCTGGCCGCCTGCGAGGCCTGCCACAAGGCGCCCACCGACAACCTGCACCGGAAGATCACCGGCGAATGCTCGCAGTGCCACACCCCGAAGGCCTGGAAGCCCGCGACGTTTGATCACGACAAGCACTTCGTCCTCGACGGCGACCACAACACCGCGTGCGAGACCTGCCACACCAACAGCGACTTCAGCCGATACACCTGCTACGGCTGTCATGAACACACGCCGGCCAAGGTGCGCGCGGAGCACGAGGAAGAAGGCATCCGCGATTTCCAGAACTGCGTGAAGTGCCATCGCAGCGCCAACGAAGAGCCGACGCGAGAAGGTTCGGGTGGATCGGGCGATCGCCGCGAGCGCGACTGACCCGGCAACTTCACCGCCGGCGATCCCGCCACCTGCGTTTCTCAGACAGGTGCGTCAGTTCGTCAAAGGGCACGACATCGATGCGGGATCGCGCTCGACGGCAGACCGAAAGTCTCGGCGGGAAGGCCCTACCGGGCGTACTCGTACAGCGGCTTGCCCTTGTCCACGACATGCACCGTGAACAGCTTCAACGACGCATCGCCCACGATGGTGAAGCCCGCATGCTTGACGTCGCGCTGGTTCAGCAACGAGACGCCGGTGGGAATCTGGGTCGCGTCCTTGCCCGGAGCCTGGACCTTCGCGCCCTGGATCACGTAGACCGCCTCGGCGCCATGATGCAGGTGCAGGTCGATGGTCTCGCCCGGCTTGTATTCCGCCGTGGAGACGATCACTTCCATGTCCGGGGCACCGACCAGGTCGCTGCGCTTGTGCTCGACACGCTGCGCAGAGTCGGTCAGGGTCTGCGCGAAGAAGCCCGCGCCCAGGCCGATGGAAAAAAGCAGGCTGCCGATGATCGCCTTTGAGAGGGAATTCGGTTTCATGTGGTCCTCCTGAATGATCTGGTGTTATCGCAGCCTCAGGCGCTGCCGGCCTCGCGAACGGCGACGAATTCACCCTGGAACCGGCCGGCCGGCGGGCCCGAACTGCCGACGACCGCCAGCACCTGGATTCTGGCCTTGCCCCTGGCTCGAATCGCATCGACGAAGTGCCGCCAGTGGGCCCCGGGTGGAAGCGAAGCCGTTGCGGTGAAGCGACCGGCCATCGGCGCCTCGTACTCCATGGCACTGCGCTGCACGACGAGCTTCACGTCGATTCCCTCGACCATCAGCCGCGTGTGCAGCAGCGACCAGGCTGCCAGCACCGATAGCGTCGCGGAACTGCCGCCAAAGACGGTGCCGTGCTGATTGATGTTCTGCTCGAACGGGGCGGCCAGCACCACGCTGTCGGGCGTGATCGCTTCCACGGCCACGCCCATGGCCCGGGACAGCGGCACGCTTCGATGCAGGAATTCCTGCAGTTCAGTGGGTGACAAAAGGCTCTCGATTCAGACGGATGATTTTCGGGCGCGACGCAGCCGAAGCGCGGGGCGGGGCCGGGTCAACACCCTGGATGGCGCAGGCAGGCGCGCTGGCCTTCACTGGTAGGTCTGGCCTGAGTGCCTGAGCCATCCGGCTTCATGGCGGCCGCTCGGGTCGTGATGTGTCCAGTGGACAACCCCGCCCTTGGCATTCCACTCGTAGACGCCGTTGAACGAGACCGAATCTCCTGGCTCCAGCGAGTCGATGCGGGGTGCCAGATCGATGTTGTGGGCGACCAGGACGGTCTGGCCCGAAGCCAGCTTCAGGATGAAGCGCTGGTGGCGGCTGCCTTCGGAGTCGTCCGCCAGCAGCTTGGTGACGACGCCTTTGCCGGTGACCTGGGTGCCGCTGTCCCTTTCGGAGAAGGCAGCGCGAATGTCGTCGGCCCGGCTGGTAGCCGGTGCCCGGGTCTCGAGGTCGGGGACGCCGGCCCGCTGGTGCAAGCCCTCGGTCTGGCCCCAACCGACATACAGGGCCGCGACGGCGACCAGCGCAAGAAAGAGCTTCTTCATGTGCCCTCGGTCCTTCGTCCGCGATCGGCGTGTCGCGGTCGCGCATTCTAGGTAGCGCGTGCCATTCGACCCGAGGTGCTGCTGGCTGCCGGCACGCCTGCGCGGCTGCGCCGGGCCCTCAGGCGAACGTGGCCGATTCGTCGAGGTTGAAGACCCGGATCGCCTTCACCGGGTCCTGGGCCTGGGCCTGGGCCTGGGACTTCAGGCCCTCGGCGGCGGCGGTCAGCTCGACCAGGGCGAAAAGTGCACGCCGCCGGGGCCAGGAAGATCACTGGCTCGAGTAGCCCCCGTCGATCGCGAGCGACTGGCCATTGAGCAGGCTCGACTTGTCCGACGCCACGAACAGGATCGCCTGCGCGATTTCATCAGCGGTCGAAGCGCGCCTGGCCGGCATGGCCGCGATGAAGCCGGCCTTGGCGGCTTCGCTGCCACCGGTGAAGCGGTCGAGCATGCCGGTCTCGACCGGACCCGGCGACACCGCATTGACGCGCACGCCGGCCGCGGCCCCTTCGAGCGCGGCACACTTGGTCAACCCCTCGACCGCGTGCTTGCTCGCCACGTAGACCGCGGCGCCTGGTATGCCGACGCGGCCCAGCACCGACGACAGGTTGACGATGTTGCCGCTGCCCTGCGCCAGCATCACGCGCATCTCGTGCTTCATGCTCAGCAGCGTGCCCAGCACGTTGGTGTCGAAGGTGCCGGCGTACTTCTCGGCAGATGTCTCGGTAACGACGCCGGGCTGGCCTTCGGTGCCGGCGTTGTTCACCGCCACATCGAGTCGACCGAAGCGCGCGACCGTCTTGTCGACGAGGTTGCGCACCTCTTCCTCGATGCGCACATCGGTCCTGACGAATTCGGCCTCGGCGCCGAGCGCGCGCAGCTCGGCCACCAGCTGGGCGCCTGCGTCATCGTGACGGCCGGAAACGACGACACGCGCGCCTTCCCTGGCGAAGGCCAGCGCGGTGGCACGTCCGATGCCCGCCAGGGCGCCGGTGATCAGGACTACGGGTGCATTCATGTTGTGTACTCGGGGAAAATGGAGGGGAAGCGACACTAGCGCGCATCGAAAAAACGGAAGAGCCGCATGCGGAAGTTGCCACTGTACCGATCGTCGTGCCTGCATGTCGTCGCGCCGATTGTCATCGGCGAGCGGCCCGTGTACATCCACTCCAAAACCCGTTTCGAGGCGGACCGGGCCCAACCGGCACCGCTCGAAATTCGCACGCCCGCTCGCTGAACATGGAACAACCGCGAAACCCGCTGCACGGACTGACGCTGGAAGCCATCGTCAGCGCGCTCGTCGAGCATTACGGCTGGGCCGGCCTGGCCGAACGCATTCCGGTGCGCTGCTTCACCAGCGACCCGAGCGTCGCGTCGAGCCTGAAGTTCCTGCGCAAGACGCCCTGGGCGCGCGAGAAGGTGGAAGGCCTCTACCTGTTCATGCTGCGCGACATCAGGCGTGCGGCGCCCCGCGCCGCGAAACCCGAAGCAGGCTGAGCAAGCACGGGGCGTTCCCCGCAACGCGGCGGGGGCCTGTCGCCATCGATCGAGGGATAACCGCCACCGAAGCACGTTGCAGCCACTCGTAGACTGAAAAGCGTCATCGTGGAGGACTTTCCGTGCATCTGAATACCGCCAAGACCGGCGCGAACACACCGGCCCGGCCGAACAAGATCGTCAGCGCCGCCGAGGCGGTCCGACTGATTCACGACGGCGACACGGTGGCCACCGGCGGCTTCGTCGGCATCGGCTTTGCAGAAGGCATCGCGATCGCGCTGGAAGAGCGCTTCCTCGCCATCGAGGCCGAGACCGGCAGCGGCTCGCCGCGCAACCTGACGCTGGTCTACGCCGCCGGCCAGGGCGACGGCCAGGATCGCGGGCTGAACCACTTCGGTCACGCCGGACTGGTCAAGCGCGTTGTCGGCGGGCACTGGGGTCTGGTGCCCAAGCTGCAGGCCCTGGCGCTTTCAGGCGAGATCGAGGCCTACAACCTGCCGCAGGGCGTGATCTCGCACCTGTTCCGCGACATCGCCGCCGGCAAGC
>ENA-UOWO01002740-UOWO01002740.1-activated-sludge-metagenome-genome-assembly--contig:-NODE-2740-length-21464-cov-4.964875_pt1 | contig 21464 bp, 19 predicted proteins | sample MGYA00238148_ERZ761564 | MGnify/ENA primary metagenome ERZ761564 (study PRJEB28885, sample SAMN05720194) | activated sludge metagenome | isolation source: Anaerobic digester | place: USA... | reverse complement strand
GATAATTTTGATGTCTATTTGGATTTGATTTTTCGAGCAACAGTCAAAACAAAGTTTATATATTATAGCAAACAAAAATGTGAATGCAACTTTTAATTCGGCAGAAGGTGCTTATAGGAAAAAAAGTTACGACTTTAAAAAAATCTTTTATTATTATATTATTCTCTCCTCGACAAATCAAAAAAAATTTTTATAACACCGTTAAAACATTGCTTTTTTATTCTAAATTAAAATGAAAAAACTTGACTAAGCTTAACCCTATGTTATAATTGTCCAATTATGAAAAAAGGACTCACAACCCCTACAATATTAAAAGGAAAAAGAACTCACGGCTTTCGAAAAAGGATGTCAACTGCCGACGGCCAAGATGTTCTCCGTCGACGTCGCGCAAAAGGCAGAATTCGTCTCTCCAAGTAATTTTTCGGTAGGGCATTTTCTAATGATTAGATTGTTATCGGTATTGATAAAATCTTATCAAAAGGTAAGCCGTATTTTTTTCCCAAGTACTTGCCGTTATTATCCTTCATGTTCAAATTATGCCCTTGAAGCCATTCGCCGTCATGGATTTTTCCGAGGAATGGTTCTGTCTGTATGGCGTATAATGCGTTGTACACCTTTTTCTAAAGGCGGCTACGATCCTGTAAGGTAATTTTATGGAAAAAAGACTATTACTTGCTATAAGTTTATCCTTTTTTGTATTATTTTTTTGGGCCCTAGTTAATCCTTCTTCTACCCCCTCCCAAAATAAAAGACAAGACCTTTCTTTAAAATCTAAAGAAACTCAAGATAATTTATCGAGTTCCTTGTCTTCGGCTCCGGATGTCCCTTCTGCCGAGAGCCAGCAGTGTGAAGAATTAGTTATTTTAGATAATAACAAATTGACGGTTATTTTTTCCAACATGGGGGCCCGGATTAAACACATTGAGCTTAAAGAGTACAATGTTTCTTTGCCAATAACAGATATTAATCAGGAAGATTTTTATAGTAATAGCTGTTATCGGGTTTTGGAAAAAACAGATTCTTTTGTCAAATATTCTCTGGAAAAAGAAGGACGTCAAATTATAAAAAAATATTTACTATCTAATAATGATTATTTAATAGAAAATAGTATTAATATTAAAAATAATAGTAATATTAATATTAAAGGATTCAGTTTGGACGTTGGCAGTTTGGACAAAAATGTGATTAAAGCACAGGATAAAGCTTTATTAGAATATTCTGTGGCCTCAACGCAATCGGTGGCGCGAAAGGCCAATGCGTATAAATTATCTAATAAAGACGAGGTTGATTTTACGGAAGAGGTGGCCTGGATTGGTTTTCGGGACCGATATTTTTGCGCTATATATAAACCATTATATAAAAATAAAGGATATTATACAAAATTTCAAAATAATAAATTAGAGTTTATAATTAAGGGCGAAAATATTTCTGATAGCAGCGATTTTTCAACTTTTGATTCTGTTTTGTTTTTTGGACCACAAGATCTAACGCTTTTATCTTCCTATCCTTATGATTTTAAAAAGATTGTAAGATTTTCAAATTTTGGAATTTTGAATGAGATTTCTAAAATAGTATATAAATTCTTACATTTTCTTTATAAAATAATCCCGACTTGGGGCGTTTGCATAATTTTAACCGCAATTTTTATTTATCTTATGATGTATCCATTATCTATAAGCGGCATGAAATCTATGAAAAAGATTCAGGCATTGCAACCCGAAATTTTAAAAATAAAGGAACAGCATAAAAATAACCCACAAAAACTCCAAAAGGAAACAATGGAATTATATAAAAAGCATCAGGTTAATCCTTTTGGTGGATGTTTGCCGTTGTTGCTACAAATGCCTTTTTTTATAGGTGTTTATCAGGTATTATGGAGATCCGTTGCGTTTAAAAATGCCAAATTCCTTTGGATAAAAGATTTGTCTCAGCCCGACCATCTTTTCGCTTTTCCGACGGCATTACCTTTTGTTGGGGAATATTTTAATATTTTACCAATTTTAATGATAATTATTATGATTGTACAACAGAAATTTTCTATTAAAAACATGGTCGTTTCTGATCCGGCTCAAGAATCTAGTCAGAAAATTATGATGTTTTTCTTTCCTTTGATGATAGGTTTTGTGTTTTATAATGTTGCCAGCGGACTGGCTTTGTATTTTACTACATTTTATTTTTTGTCTAGCTTTACTCAATGGAAAATTTCGAGAATTACTTAAAAATATGAATAATTTTTCAAAAAGCATTGATGTGGAAGGGGCCACCGTAGAGGATGCCATTAAAAAGGCTTTAGACATTTTAAATGTAAGCCGAGAGGAAGTTAATATTAAAATTGTTTGCGAAGAACAAAAAGGGTTGTTTGGAATGGAAGGTGCTAAGCCGGCCAAAATAAAGGTGTCTTTAAAATAGAGGAGCTTCAGGTATAAAATATTATAGAATTTTCACGTGAAAACAGCGAGAATTAAAAATGGCTAAAATAATATCTGTCTGTAATCAAAAGGGTGGTACCGGAAAAACAACGACTAGCGTGAATCTCGCATATGCTTTGGCTTCTTATGGTATAAAAGTTTTGTTGGTTGATATGGATCCTCAAGGAAACTCGACAAGTGGGGTAGGCGTTAACAAAATTGCTTTAGAAAATACTGTCTATGAAGTCTTGTTGGGAAAAGCGAACCCGGAACAGTCCATTGTGAAGGATGTTTTTCCATGTTTAGATTTAATGCCGTGCAATATTAATCTTACTGGCGCAGAAATTGAGCTCGTGGGTATTTTGTCCAGAGAAACACGGTTGAGAAAAGCTTTAGAAAAAGTAGAAAAAGAATATGATTATATTTTTGTGGATTCACCTCCGTCGTTAGGGTTGTTAACCCTGAATGCCTTGGTTGCCTGTAATTCGGTGCTTATTCCCATTCAATGTGAATTTTATGCTTTAGAGGGAGTTTCACAATTATTAAATACGATTAATTTGATTCGTGACAATTTAAATCCAAAGCTCGAAGTGGAGGGTGTTGTTTTAACGATGGCGGATTTTAGAACGAATTTAACCCATGAGGTTATTGATGAGATTAATGGTTATTTTTCTAATAAAGTTTATTCTTCTGTTATCCCAAGGAATGTTAAGTTGAGTGAGGCTCCGAGCTTTGGGAAGCCGATTATGTTGTATGATCCGCATTGTATAGGGGCGGAAAAGTACAAAGAATTATCGATAGAATTAATTGGTCCTGAAAAATACGCAGATTTGGTTGGAGCTGACCCCAGAGAAAACACGCATGCGATAATTAAGCAGGAAATTGGAACATTCGCAGAGGACCGCGAGAAAGGCTTGGATGTTGTTTCCGATGAAGATAAAAAAATCGTTGATAAAAACGATTTTAATAGCGATGGAGTAGCAGATGCCTGGCCAACGGTTAGCGAAGTCGACAGCACGACAGAAGATCTACATTTAGAAGAAGGCGACTCGGGGACATGGATGACAGGGGAGGCAAGTATTAAGCAAGAAGTGGAAGAAGGGTCGAGCTATTTAGAAGATAATCGGGATTTCTAAAAGCTTCCCGATTTTTAAGGAGTTTTGATTATGGAAAAAAAAGTTCTTGGAAAAGGATTGTCGGCGCTAATTCCTGAGAAAATATATTCTGGGAATGAGGAGAAACGTAAAGAAGAAATAGCTTTTTTAAATGTGGATGTCATCCGGGACAATAGCCAGCAGCCAAGAACAAATTATGATACAACAACAATGGAGGAATTAAAGTCCTCCATTAAAGAAAAAGGCTTGTTGCAACCATTGCTAGTCAGGCCCGTTGACGGGGGAGGATATGAGGTTATTGCAGGAGAGAGGCGGTTGCGGGCAGCTCGTGCATTGAATCTGAAGGACGTCCCCGTTGTTATAAAGAACGTTACGAATGACGAAGCCCTGATTTTGGCGCTTATCGAGAATATTCAGAGAGAAGAATTGAATGCTATTGAGGAAGGACTTGCGTATAAAAAGTTGTTGGACGAGCATCATTTGACATACGAACAGGTAGCGCAATCCGTTAGCAAAGATATTTCTACTGTAAGCAACATGATTCGCTTATTAAAACTTCCTGATGACATTCGGGAAAAAGTTGTTTCCGGGGAAGTCAGCATGGGCCATGCTAGGGCGCTTGTTGGCGTAGACAATGCTCAGGTGCAAAAGGAATTATTTCTTTTAGTTCTAAATAAAAAAATTTCTGTAAGAGAATTAGAAGCTTTAATTAGAAATGCGGCTACGGTTAAGAAAAGCAAAAAAGATACGCACAAAGACCACGAGATTGTTTATTTAGAAGAGGAGCTGCAGAAATTATTAGGGACGAAGGTTAATATTCAGTCGCATAAAAAGCGAGGGAAACTAATTATTGAATATTATTCTGTAGATGACTTGGACAGAATTTTAAAAATAATTAGAAATAATATAAACAACGCATCTTAATTGTTTGCAATTAAATGAGTTGCGTGATTTTGTTGGATTTTTTGTGTTTAGAGGGCAATTTCAAAGAAGAGAACTTTGTTTAGTTCGACAAGAAAGAGGAAAGATATGCTTGTAGGTATGACTGGGTATGGAAACGTGCCGTTTTCTTTTGGACAAATGAAAGGCTTTTTGGAAATAAAAAGCCAAAATCATCGTTATTTGGATTTTGTTTGTTATCTGCCTGTTGGGTTTGGGGCGGTAGAGAATAAAATTAAAAATATTGTCCAAAAAGAAATTTCTCGTGGCCGAGTGACGGTGTCTGTTAAAATTACTGAAAAATCTGCCCAAAATGTCCAATTTAACCAACGGGTTGTTCAAGAATATCTTAAAGAAGCCAAAAAGTTACAGAAAGACTTTAGTTTGGACAATACTTTAACAATAGCAAGCCTTGTTGTTCTCCCGGGAGTTGTGGAAACGAAAGAGGCTATTTTAGATGTTGATAAATTTTGGACAAGTAGTCTTAACATGTGTCTTCAAAAAGCAATGAAAAGTTTAATGTCTATGCGCAGAAGTGAGGGGAAAAGCCTAGAAAAGGATATTGCACATATTTTAAAAAGAATGAGCGCACAGGTCAACAATATTGAATCTCGGACGAAAACAATTTTGCGTGAAAACAAAAAAATTTTAAGCCCGGAAGAATTTCCGTCTTTTCAAAAGGGATGTGAAATTAATGAGGAAATTACGCGCTTGAAACATTATGTTGAAGAATACAAGCTGCTGTTAAAAGCCCAGGTTCCCGTTGGGAAGAAAATGGACTTTATCGCCCAGGAAATGCAGAGGGAAACCAACACAATAGGATCAAAACTGCAGGATCAAATTGTTTCAAATTCGGTTATTGCTTTAAAAAGCAAAATAGAAAGGTTGCGGGAGCAGGCACAAAATATTGAATAAGCGACCAGAATGAAACAAGGAATACTTTTTATCCTCTCCGGGCCCTCAGGATCAGGGAAAACCACTCTTACGAAAAAATTGTTGGAGAGCCGCGAATTGCAGGGGGTGTTGGTTAAATCCGTTTCTGCGACAACCCGCGGGCCACGACCTGGAGAGCGGCACGGGCAGGATTATTTTTATATCAGCGAAAAAATGTTCCGTTATAAAATACGGGCAGGACATTTTTTGGAGTGGGAAAACGTTTTTCATTCCTATTATGGGACGCCGCGGAAAAATCTTTTTTTGAATCTCCGTCGTGGGAAATCCGTGATTTTATGCATCGATGTTAAAGGAGCCAAAACGGTCGCCCGCAAGTTTCCAAAAGCGTGCCGGATTTTTATTCAGCCACCATCGATGGCTATTTTAAAAAAGAGATTAGAAAACAGGAAAAGCGAGTCGTCCAAGGAGATGACCCTGAGATTAAAAGCGGCGCGGGTTGAAATGAAAGAAACCCGTTTTTATGATCTCGTTGTAATTAATGATGATTTAAGTGCCGCGTACCAATTTTTAGTAGAGTTTATTCGCTGTAAAATTAACGACAGAGATGGATCTGTGTCAAAGGGGAGTCGCACCGGACGTTGGGGCGCGAAGAATCATTTTGACAAGGCCGTGGGAATGTGATATAAGTAACATTTCATCTGTTTCTTAATAAGATGATATGATGGAATAACTTAGCATATTAAAACAGAGAAGGTTTTGGGAGGGATTAAAGATGGGATATCCGCCGTTGGAAGATTTATTGCCTAAAACAGATTATAGTATTTATAAGTTGGTTCGCATGGCCTCTAACAGAGCTGTTGAATTAGCAGACGGCAAACCCCGTTTAATTGAAACGCCGTCTTTGATGAAAACGACGACGATTGCTCTGGAAGAAATTCAGAATGCAAAAGTTGTTTTGAAAGATGTGGCCGAGAGATTTTTGCCAGATCAAACGCATGGGAAGAAAACAGGCGGGGAACCCGCTGAGGCCTAATTATTATGGCGGTGCGGCGTTCTGGATCAAATATTGTTTTGGGAGTCACGGGAAGCATTGCGGCGTATAAGTCGTGTGACCTTATCCGGCGGTTGCAAGAGGCGGGATATTCTGTTGCTGTTGTGATGACGAAAGAGGCGGAGGCGTTTATTTCCCCGTTAACGTTGGAAACGCTTTCAGGGCAGAGGGTTTCCAGGGAGATGTTTAAGGGGGCGGCGGACTCGTGGGAAATAGAACACATTGGATTGGCAGAGCAGGCCGATCTTGTGTTGATTGCTCCGGCCACAGCACACATTTTGGCTAAACTGGCGAATGGATTGGCGGATGATTTGATTTGTTCAACGGCCTTGGCCTCTTTGGCACCCAAACTGATCGCTCCGGCTATGAATACGAATATGTATGGGCACCCGGTGACTCAGGCAAATATAAAACGATTGAAAGAGATAGGATATCATTTTATAGGTCCCACGGAAGGCCGGTTGGCCTGTGGAACAACTGGTCTTGGTCATTTGGCCGATGTTATGACCATTGTGGAAGCCGTTAACGCTATTTTAAAATGATTTATGGCGTGGTAGCCAAGTGGTAAGGCAGTGGTCTGCAAAACCATTATTCACCGGTTCGAGTCCGGTCCACGCCTCCAATTCGTTGGAATCCGGATTTCGAAAAAGTTGTTGCGATGGGTTTTAAGGAATTGGCTTTTTGGGGCGGGCGTCATTGCGTGAATTTGGGCAAGTGGTGGAATGGCATACACGCAGGACTTAAAATCCTGTGACCGCAAGGTCGTGTGGGTTCGACTCCCACCTTGCCCATGTACGTGAGCATTCTTTGCGGGCATAAATATAAAACAAAGGCATAAAATTTTTGTGGGCGGTTAGCTCAGTTGGTTAGAGCGTCACGTTGACATCGTGAAGGTCACAAGTTCGAGTCTTGTACCGCCCACCATTTTTAATCATGTGTAAAAATTCGTCTATAGAACCATTGAGGCACACCTGTTCGCATGTCATGGCGCAAGCGGTTAAAGAGCTTTGGCCAGACGTAAAGCTAGCTATTGGCCCGGCCATTGAAAACGGTTTTTATTATGATTTTGACAAGAGAGAGCCCTTTTCAACGGAAGACCTGGAAAAAATCGAACAGCGAATGCAGCGCATCATCAATCAAGATTTACCCTTGCGGCAAAGCGTGCTGCCCAAAAATGAGGCGATTGCGCTGTTTAAGGAATTAAAGGAAGATTATAAATTAGAGCTGATCGAAAATCTTCCGGACGAAAAAATTTCTATATATAAAACCGGTGATGGTTTTGTGGATCTTTGTAAAGGCCCTCACGCGGAAAGCACCGGGCAAATTAAAGCGTTTAAATTATTGTCTTTAGCCGGGGCCTATTGGCACGGGGATGAAAACAATGCCATGCTGCAGAGAATTTATGGAACGTGCTTTGCCAGCAGGGAAGAGTTGGCGCAGCATCTGCAGAATCTTGAAGAAACACAGAAAAGGGACCACCGCAAGCTAGGCACCCAATTAGATTTGTTTAATATTTATCATGAAGCTGCCGGGGCGGGGTTGGTTTTTTATCATCCAGCCGGGGCGATGTTACGAAAAAATATTGAGGATTATGTCCGAGCTCAGCACATGAAACGCGGGTATGATTTTGTCATGACCCCGAATATTTTAAAGGGCAAACTTTGGGAAATGAGCGGCCACGCGGGGTATTACCGTGAAAATATGTATTATTTCTCGGTAGATCAGGAAGAATATGCGGTTAAGCCCATGAATTGTCCGGGCCATATGCTGATATATAAATCCAAAATGCGCTCGTATCGTGACCTGCCGATCCGGTTTTTTGAGCTTGGGACCGTTTATCGTCAGGAGAAAGCTGGTGTCTTGCACGGGCTGTTGCGCGTGAGAGGGTTTACGCAGGATGATGCGCATATCTTTTGCCGGCAGGATCAATTACAGGCCGAAGTGATGGGCGTTCTTGATTTTGTTTTTTCGATGATGAAAGATTTCGGGTTCACGGAATATGAAATTGAGCTCAGCACCCGTCCGGAAAAATTTATCGGTACGGTGGAAAACTGGGAATGCGCTACAGAGGTCCTTCAGAATTCTATGAAGAATAAAAACGTGTCCTTTCATATTAATGAAGGAGACGGGGCTTTTTACGGACCGAAAATTGATATTAAATTAAAAGATGCTTTAGGCCGGTCTTGGCAATGCGCGACGATTCAGTGTGATTTTGCCCTTCCGGAGCGGTTTGATTTAACGTATGTTAATGAGCAAGGGGAGAACCAGCGTCCGATCATGATCCATCGGGCTATTTTGGGGAGCGTGGAGCGTTTTATCGGCACCTTGATAGAGCACTATGCGGGGGCGTTTCCTCTTTGGCTGGCACCTGTTCAGGTAATGATTATTCCCATCAAAGATAGTCATCAGGCATATGCACAGAAGGTAAAAGAGAATTTGCAAGGCCAGGGGCTGCGCGTTATAATTGACGCGAGAAACGAGAGTTTAAATAAACGTATCCGAGAAGGAACCCTGCAAAAAATACCGTATCTTCTTGTTGTGGGAGACCGGGAGGTTTCTTCAGGCCAGGTATCTGTCCGCAAGAGGCAGGCGGGAGACCAGGGCAACAAAACAATTGAGGACCTTTCTTCCCAGTTGCAGCGGGAGATTGCTTTAAAAGAATAAGTTTTATTAACGAAAAAGATGTTAGGAGGTGATTGTTATTCAAAAGAACATCCGTGTCAATGATCGCATTAGGGTCCCGGAAGTCAGGGTGATTGGCCCGAATTCCGAGCAGTTAGGTGTTGTGATGATTAAACGAGCCCTCGAGTTGGCAGAGGCCAATGAATTGGATCTTGTCGAGGTGGCTCCAACAGCGAAACCGCCGGTGTGCCGGATCATGGATTTTAGCAAGTACAAATATGATCAGGAAAAGAAAGAACGGCGTGTTAAAAAGAATCAGAAAATCACGCATCTTAAGCAAATTCGAGTCAAGCCCCATATTGATGAAGGGGATTATCAAATAAAATTGAAACAGGTTAAAACATTTTTAGAAAAAAAAGATAAAGTAAAAGTAAATCTCATGTTCCGGGGCCGGGAGCTTTCGTTTAAGGAGCAGGGCCGGCAAATTCTGGAACGTTTTATCGCTGATACCGCTGAGCATGGCCTGCCGGAGAAGTCCCCGATCATGGAAGGCAGGATTATGTCGGTTGTTTTTTCTCCAAAGTCAGATAAGAAATAAGCCATCATCCTGTGGGGTGTCCTGTATGGCGGAGAGAATGTTTGATATTTGCGAAAGAAGAAAGTTCAGCAAGAGGTTGGCGCGCGTCGCCTCTTAGCGGTGAGGGTGAGGAGGGATAAAGGAATGCCAAAACTGAAGACAAACAGGTCTGCCGCCAAAAGGTTTAAAATAACCAAAAGCGGTAAGGTTAAAAAAGTTGCTGCCGGAAGAAAGCATATTCTTGGCAAAAAGACACGGAAGAGAAAACGAGCGTTGAGAAAAAGCGGGTATTTATCTGCTGCGAATGAGAAGAAGATAAGGAGGTTGTTGCCTTATGGTTAGAGTGCGAACGGCGGTTCCGTCGAGAAAGAGAAAAAAACGGGTGTTGAAGGCTGCGAAGGGGCAATTTGGCCACCGGAGTAAGCATTTTTCGCAGGCGAAGCGGTCGATCATTAAAGGTATGGCGTATTCATACCGGGACCGTAAAGTTAAAAAACGGGAGTTTAGAGGATTGTGGATCATTCGTATTAACGCGGCCTGTCAGGAAAACGGGATCATGTACAGCCGGTTTATGAACGGGCTGAGCGTTGCCGGTGTTGATATTAATCGGAAAATACTTGCGGACTTGGCGGTTCATTCTCCTGATACTTTTAAGGAGCTTGTGGCTGTCGCCCGGAATGCGGTGGTGAATAAAGCCGGGGCATAAAACAATTTGCGTCTTGCGGGGAGAAACCTTAACACGATTTTTTGTTTATGTCGAACCAACAGACATGATTTTTTTCAGGGCCCTAGAATATAGGGTCCTGTCTTTTTATGAGAGGAAGGATAATACAATCAGGCGTTAGCCAGCATAACGCAGGAAGAGCGAATAATGAAAATTATTGTCGTCGGGGCAGGCGAAATCGGCTCTAATTTGGCACGCTTTCTCACGGAAGAGAATCACGAAGTTTTTTTAATCGAGCAGAATGAAGAGACGGTCCGGAAGATCCAGGAAAAAATGGATGTTAAAATTGTGACCGGAAGCGGGGCGGATCCCGAAATACTCAAACAGGTGCTGACTGGGGGCGCGGATCTGGTTGTTGCGGTCACGACGTCAGATGAAGTTAATTTAACTGTGTGTGTCTTGGCTTCTTCTTTGGGCGCCAAACGGAGGATTGCCCGGGTGAGGAACAGTTCTTTGAGTAAAGAGCTGTTACGGTCGGGCCTCTCTCTTTTTCATCTCGATGAAATTATTAATCCGGAAGAGGTCGCGTCCCGGTCTATCGTGAGAACAATTGAGACACCCGGAGCGCGGGAAGTCGCTGATTTTGTCGATGGACGGATATTATTGAGAGCCTTTGAGCTTCCGGAGAGCTCTCCGTTATGCAATATTAAATTAGAGGAAGTTAATCCAAACGATTTTCCTTGGCCGTTTTTGATTGTTTTTGTCATCAGGGACGGGACGGTGATCATTCCCAAAGGAGCCAATACGCTTAAAGTCGGCGATCGGATTTATGTTCTGCTTCCGGCAGGTTCTTTAGGCGAATTTCTTACGTTTGTGGATCCGACGATCCGAAAGCCCAAGAAAGCGGTGATCTACGGCGCGTCTGATATTGGCATACGCGTTGCTCAAGGTTTGACCCCGATCATCAGGGATATTGTTTTGCTCGACGAAAATGGCGCTTTAGCTGAGAATGCCGCCAGCCTCTTGGAAGAGACCCAGATTATCAATGGCTCTGCCGCGGAACCCGATATGCTGAAGGAAGCCGGCATTGAAGCGGCAGACGTCTTTGTCGCGGCTTCTTCCCAGGATCATTCAAATCTGATCAGCTCTGTGCTGGCGAAAAGAATGGGCGCGAAAACCACCATTATCGTCAGCCAGCAGCCGGCCTACCTGTCGATTATTGATGCGTTGAATATCGATGTGATTATTACCCCGCGTCTTCTGGCCGTTCAGCAAATATTGCGCTTTGTTCGTGGGAAGGGCGTTCGTTCTATGATCAAGCTTTTGGATTGCAAGGCTGAGGTCCTGGAGTTTGTCCCGGACGCGGGTTCTCCGGTGACAAGGGCCCTGATTAAAAACATCTCTTTCCCAAAAAATTCTATTGTTGGTGCGATCACTGTTGGAGGGGAGGCTTTTTTAGCCAACGGAGAAACGCAAATTAAAGCCGGCGAACGCGTGATTGTTTTTTGTCAGGATAATGCCGTTCAAAAATTGACGAAATTATTTGTCAAACAAAAGGCATAATCGCCGTGCACAAACGCCTTGTTTTCTCAACGATTTCCCGGATGTTCTTAATTGTTTCTCTGTTCCTCCTGGCCCCGCTCGCATGGGCCTGGAGCGATGATCCATCCAGCCTGGAAGTTCGAGCGTTTCTTTTAACGATTATCGTCGGGCTGGTCATATCCTTTCTGTCCCGGCGTTTATTTCGGTTTAAAAAAGAGGAATACCAGAAACTTAACGCGAAAGACGGACTGGCGATTGTCGGGCTTTCGTGGATTGGGCTTTCGTTTTTTGGGGCGTTGCCGCTGTACTTCAGCGGCAGCGTTGAGGGATTTACAGACGCTTTCTTTGAGGCTGTCAGCGGATTCACGACAACGGGAGCCACGATTATCACAAATGTCGAACGCTTGCCGCGCGGCGTGCTTTTTTGGAGAAGCCTGACGCAGTGGTTGGGAGGAATGGGTATTATTGTTCTTGATCTGGCGGTTCTTCCGGCTTATGGACAAAGCTCTTTTCGATTATTTAAAGCGGAATTTTTCGGCGGCACAGCCGAGCGTATCCAGCCGAGCGTCAAGGAAACGGCAAAAATCTTCGGGGCGGTCTATTGCGTTCTTTCCTTGGCGGAAATCGGCCTGTTGATGCTAGGGAGGATGTCCTTTTTTGACGCGCTCTGCCACACGTTCGGCACCGTAGCGACCGGCGCGTTTTCTACCCGGAACGCGGGGATCGGCGCCTTCGGATCTTATGTGCAATGGGTTATCCTTGTGTTTATGTTTTTAGCAGGGACAAATTTTATGTTGCATTTTTGCGCTTTTAGAGGGGAGTTTAAAGCGTATTTGAAATGTGAGGAATTCCGGGTTTACGCTGGGGTGACGTTGGTCGCAATTTTGACCTTTGTTGTTTTGGGCTTTGCGGGCGGGGCCGCATATCCAGTTCGGGACACGGTTTTTCAGGTGGTGTCTTTATTAACAACGACGGGATTTACGACGGCGGATTTTGACCGGTGGCCTGTATTTGTGAAGTTTAGCCTCCTGCTCCTTATGTTTTTCGGCGCTTGCAGTGGTTCTATGGGCGGTGGCTTTAAAATGGGGCGTGTCGTCCTGGCGGCCAAAATGGCCTGGGGGTCCTTGACACAGGCTCTTTTTCCCAACGCGGTGCTTCCCGTGAAGATAGACGGCAAGCCGGTTCTTCCTCATTTGACTTCCGGTATTTTGGCGCATTTTTTTATTTTTGTTTTTTTGTTTTTCCTGGGCGGACTGATGTTGACGATAACAGACCAATGTGATCTTGAGACTGCGTTTTCCGCCTCTTTGTCGAGCTTGAGCAACGTCGGCCCGGGGTTGGCCAAAGTCGGAGCCGCGCATAATTATGCCTGGATTTCCGTGCCGGGCAAATGGATGCTGATGCTCCTCATGCTGGCCGGACGATTAGAGCTGTATTCCATTTTGATTTTACTGGTCCCCGCGGCATGGAGAAAATGATGGAACTGTCAGTGGCGCAGGAAAGGGCTTTTCGGACAAATAAAAAGATGGTATAATGGACCATTATTTTTTGTTGAGGAACCAAAAAGATGTGGAATTTCGACGATATTCAGCAAAAGGCTTTGCAGGAAATAGACGCTTGCCGGGATTTGGATGAGGCGGAAGCCCTCCGGGTCAAGTACTTGGGGCGAAAAGGACTGTTGCCGGAAATTTTTGCCAGCCTCTCGCAAGCCTCTCCTGAAGAAAAACCGTTGATCGGCAAAGGGGCCAATCAGTTGCGTGCTCGGATAACCGAAGCGCTCGAGGGCATTAAAAAGCGGGTGCAGGAGGAAACTTTCGATCCGACACAACGGATTGACGTGACTTTGCCTGGGGTCGCGCCTGTTTTGGGGCACAAACATATTTTAACCCAGATCATTGACGATATTTGCCAGATTTTTGTCGGGTTGGGTTTTGTTGTCCAGGAAGGGCCGGAAATGGAAACGGAGTTTCATAATTTTTCCGCCCTTAATATTCCGGTGGACCATCCCTCGCGCGACGCCTTTGATACGTTTTATTTGGAATCTAAGGATCCCGGGAACCCGGGCCGGCACCTGTTGTTGCGGTCTCACACCTCTCCGGGGCAGATTTGTATTATGGAAAAATACGCGCCCCCCCTGGCGGTGGTGATTCCTGGAAAAGTATATCGGCCTGACGCGGTCGATGCTAGCCATTCCTTCATGTTTTATCAGATAGAAGGGTTGTTGGTAGATGAGCACGTGAAATTTTCTGACCTTAAAGGGCTTTTAACGGTTTTTTGCAAGCGGTTTTTCGGTGAAGAAATCATCATGCGGTTTCGTCCCCATTTTTTTCCGTTTACCGAACCCTCCGCCGAAGTGGACATCTCCTGTTATATCTGCAAAGGAAAAGGCTGTTCCGTTTGCGGGCGCAAAGGGTGGCTGGAAATTTTGGGTTGCGGCATGGTGAACCCTAAGGTGTTTTCCGCCGTCAACTATCCAAAAGGGAAATACACGGGACTGGCTTTCGGGCTGGGGGTTGAACGGATGGCGATGCTTAAATATGGCATTCACGATATCCGAATCTTTTTTGAAAACGACAACCGGTTTTTAAATCAATTTTAGCGAGAAGACATTCCCATGAAGATCAGCATCAAATGGCTTAAAGATTATGTGTCCTTTCAGCTCCCGGCGGAAAAATTGGCGCACAAATTAACGATGGCCGGCCTGGAAGTGGAAAAAATTGAAGACGCCGGGGATGATGTTATTTTGGAGATGGAGGTCACGCCCAACCGCCCGGATTGTTTGAATTTTCAGGGGATTGCCCGGGAACTCTCGGCGGTTTTAGACAAGCCTTTAAAGCTTCCTAAAGTTAAAAAATTGCTTTATCCTAAGACGAGATGCGATATTGAAATCGCCGATCAGAAAGACTGCGGCCGGTATATTGGAACGGTCCTTGAGCCTGTGCAGGTGAAAGCCTCCCCGGACTGGATAGGAACCCGTTTGTCTGCTTTGGGTGGCCGGTTAATTAATAACGTCGTGGATATTACTAATTTTTGCCTCCTGGAAACCGGGCAGCCGTTGCACGCTTTTGATTACGACAAATTGATTGGGGGAAAGATTGTTGTGCGCCGGGCGAAAGCTGGAGAAAAGATTGTGACCTTGGATGGAGTGGAGCGCGCGTTGGACCCGTCGGTTTTGGTGATCGCTGACGCACAGCGCCCGGTGGCCATTGCCGGAATTATGGGGGGGCTGGCCACGGAAGTGACCAACCAGACCCGGAAGATTCTTCTGGAGAGCGCTTATTTTGATCCGGTTTTAATCCGGAGGGCGTCGAGGCTGCTCGGCCTTAAGAGCGACTCCTCGTATCGTTTTGAGCGCGGCGTGGATTTTGCCACCGTCGAAGCCGGGGCCGCCCGGGCCGTTTCTTTGATCTTGACTGAAGCCGGCGGGGGCGTTGTCGCCCGGAGGGACGTTAATCCTGGCCGGGTGCGGGCCCAGGGGAAAAGCGTGACTGTTAGCTTGATGGAAATCAATGAGTTGTTAGGCTCCGAATTGACCGTTGCGAAATGCCGCACTATTTTAAAAAAGTTGAATTTTCGGGTTTCTGCCGGCGGGCCGGGGGTTTTAAAGGTCGTTGCCCCGTCCGTGCGTGCGGACATTAAAGACCCCGTTGATGTGATTGAAGAAATCGCTCGGGTCGTGGGGTATGACAATCTGCTTCTCACGCTCCCGTTGGTCCGGGCGCAGAATGTCCTGCCACAGCCGGAATATCCTTTTGCGCATAAGCTGCGGGATATTTTTATCGGACAGGGATATAACGAAACAGTTTCTTATTCTTTGCTCAGCCAGGGTTCTTTGGATAAGAGCGGGCTTTCCGGGCTCCCGGTTGTCCGGGTCAAAAATCCTTTGTCTTTGGATCAGGAGGTTATGCGCCCGTCTCTCTTTCCGAGTTTATTAGGGATTGTCCGGAGCAATATCCATCGCGGACAGAAAGACAATAAAATTTTCGAAATCGGAAAAATTTATTTAGGGCAAGCCGAGTACAAGATGCTGGCTGTTATGGGCAGCGGAACGAGGGACAAGGACTGGAGGGCCCTGCACAATCGGGCGTGGGATTTTTATGATCTTAAGGGGGCGTTGGATCAAATGTTTGCGCGCCTTGGCCTGACGGCCGTTGTCTATGAGGCATGCGAAGACCCGTTTTTTAAAAAGGGGACGGGCGCCAGTATCCGGGCCGGGAAAACGGCTCTGGGCCGCGTCGGAGAGGTGGACAGGGGCCTGTTGCAGCAATGGGACATTAAGCATCGGGCGGTGTTTTATGCTCAATGTGATTTTGAAGCCCTATATAAGCTGGCAAGCAAGAAGCCCTCTTTTAAGAAGTTTTCGGAATTCCCGGGCGTAACGCGAGACATCAGCCTCGCCGTCAAAGAGGATGTTTCTTTTCAGAAAGTGAAAGAGGTTATTCTAAAACAGGGAGGAGCGCTTTTGGAAGACGTTGCTTTCCTGGAAGAATACCGCGGTGAAAAAATTCAGCCGGGGTATAAAGGGTTTATTTTTTCCATCGTCTACAGATCCTCTCTTAAAACTTTAACCGAAGAGGATATTTCCATCGCCCACGGGGATATCGCGCAAGCCTTGATCGACCAATTGGGTGTCGTCATGCGTTAATACCCTGCCTTCTTAGCTTTTGTTTTACAAGAGACCTAATGATGGTATAATAACTTTTGCCCTGCTGTGTACGTTAGTGGCTCTATAAATTGAACCAACACATTTAGGACGGGACGCTAAACTTCTGGGAAGTCCTTGGATTTTCCGGAGAGGTTCCCACTTAGGGAATGGGTTCACCGTTTCTAAAGCCCGACGGCATGGTGGGGTTTTTTATTGAAACGAACATGTTTGATCATGAGAGAAAAGGCCCTGAACGAAAACGCCGGCGATCTTTTTGTTGAGCGACCGAATGACTTTCCTCCACAAGCGTCCCCGTTAAGTTATCGGATGCGGCCGTCCCGGCTCAAGGACATTGTGGGCCAACAACATATCCTTGGCCCGGGGAAATTGCTGACCCGCGTTATTGAAGCCGATCGCTTAAGCTCCCTGATCCTCTACGGCCCCCCGGGGGTCGGGAAGACAACCCTCGCCGCCTGTATTAGCCACACCACCACGTGTCCATTTGTACGGATTAATGCCGTTACGTCCAATGTCGAGGAGTTGAGAAAAATTCTTGCCGCAGGTCAGCATCGCTGGCACAGCAGCGGCAGGAAGACCATTTTGTTCATTGATGAAATTCACCGGTTTAATAAAAGCCAGCAGGAAGTGCTCTTGCCGGACCTGGAAGAAGGGCTCATTGTTTTAATCGGGGCCACGGTTTTTAATCCCTATTTTTCCCTGGTGGGCCCGTTGATTTCCCGCTCCCTGGTTTTTGAACTTAAAGCATTGAGAAATGAGGAGATTGTGTTAATTTTAAAACGGGCGCTGACTGATAAAGAAAAAGGCTTGGGAGCGCTGCGCGTGAAGGCCGATGAGGATGCGCTGCTGTTTTTGGCGAAGATGAGTGACGGGGACGCGCGTAAGGCGCTTAACGCCCTGGAAATCGGAGTCTTAACGACTCCTTCGTCCCCTTCTGGGGAGGTTCTTTTTCCCGTTGATGTCGCCCGGGAGTCTGTTCAGAAGAAATTTGTGTATGACCGGGATGGGGATGCGCATTATGACACCGCCTCTGCGTTTATCAAATCCATGCGGGGGACTGACCCGGACGCGACCTTGTACTGGCTGGCAAAAATGATCGTTGCCGGGGAGGACCCGCGGTTTATAGCCCGGAGAATCTGTATTTGCGCGGCGGAAGATGTTGGAAACGCGGATCCGCATGCGCTTATAGTGGCTAGCGCAGCTATGCAGGTTTCGGAATTTATTGGCATGCCGGAAGCCAGAATCCCCTTGGCGCAAGCCGCTGTTTATGTCGCGTGCGCGCCTAAATCCAATGCCAGCTATATGGGGCTGGAAAACGCTTTAAAAGATATTAAAACCCATAGGACACAAGAAGTTCCGTTACATTTGAAGGATTCCTCCTATCCCGGGGCACAAAAATTAGGCCGGGGAGAAGGCTATCAGTATGCTCATAATTATGCTAATCATTTTGTTGATCAAGAGTACGTTTATTTAAAGAAACAGTATTATTTCCCGACTGAAATGGGTGTTGAAAGGAAGATTAAGGACTGGCTGGCCCGTCTTGAAAAAGTAAAAAAAGACGAAAAAAACTAATCTCCGTGGCGAAGGCTTTTGGGGCAATTTTGACTTGCCTGGGGGAAATTAAAGTTGTATATTTAAGTAAAAAGTGATACTATGAAAAGTCCACAAGATATGGATTGTATGTGTGTGTAAGAGAAGACATTAGGAAAACAAACAACCTGCCATGTGGGTATTATTGAAGTGACAGAGCGTTTAAAAAAGGAGATTCGCAAGCAGGTCCTGAACGATTTAAGAAACCAAAAGGAGGAAGAAAGGCTTAGAAAAAGCTTGGTGATTCAGGAGAGGCTTTTTGCTCTTCCTGAGTTTTTTAATTCTAAGACAATACTTTTTTATGTATCCTTTGATGGAGAAGTGGAAACGTCAGACATGATGAAGCAGGCTAAGAATATTGGAAAGACGATAGGGCTGCCGTATATTTTTAAAAAAACAAAACAGCTCATTCCCGTGCTTATCGGAAATTTAGAAAATCTGGAAGTGGGCCCTTACGGTATTAAACAGCCTTCTTATGATCCGGAGTTGTGTTTAGTTCCGGAGGAGATTGATCTCTGCGTGGTTCCAGGAGTGGCTTTTGATCGCGCCCGGCATCGTTTGGGCCGGGGAGCCGGGTATTATGACCGGTTTTTGCCGACTTTACCTCCGCGAACGCATACGATAGGCCTTGCTTTTCAATTTCAAGTCTTTGATTGCCTGCCGACTCAAGACCATGATGTTCCCGTTTCTCATCTTATTTACGATTGAATCCAAGCTGTGCCTAATAATCCCAGTATCTAATTAGCGAGACAAGTGATTTTTCTTGTCTCTGGAATAGAAGGAGACGTGCTATGTTTGACAGTGTCACAATGCAGAGTTTGGTTTTATCCACGCTTTTTCTGGTAGGGCTGGCTATCGGTTATTTGTTAAGAGCGTTTTTTGCCAGCAAGACGTTAAAACAAGCGGAACAACGGGCCAAGGATTTGACTGTTTTTGCGGAGAGGGAGGCCGAGAGCCGGAAAAAAGAGGCGGAACTTGCGGGTAAAGACCTCATGTTAAAGTTGAGGCAGGATTTTGAGAAGGAAACCAAGGAAAGGCGGGAAGAAATTTCCTCGGCGGAAAAGAGGATTTTGCAGAAAGAAGAGAATTTAGATAAACGGGTCGATCTTTTGGAAAAGAAAGAAAAGGACATTAATAACCGCGTGGCCGCATTAAGGCAGGAAGAAGACGCGATTAAGAACAAAAGAGAAGAATTGGCTAAACTTATTGAAGAGGAAAAGAAACGGCTGCAGGAGATTTCTTCGTTAACCGAAGAGGACGCCAAACAAATATTGTTAGCGCGGTTGGATGAGGAGCTGGTCCAAGAAAAGGCGACGAGGATCCGAAGGGCCGAAGAAGAGGTAAAAAGCACCTGTGAAAAAACAGCCCGGCAGATTGTGGGCACCGCGATCCAACGGTGCGCTTCGGATCACACGGCAGAAACGACGATCAGTGTTGTCCCCCTGCCCAGCGATGAAATGAAAGGCCGTATTATAGGGCGGGAAGGCCGCAATATCCGGACGTTAGAAATGGCGACCGGGGTGGATATTATTATTGATGACACTCCGGAGGCGGTGACGATTTCCGGATTTGATATGGTGCGGCGGGAAATCGCCCGTATCGCGTTGGAAAAATTAATCGCAGACGGACGCATTCATCCGGGACGCATTGAGGAGGTTGTAGAAAAGGCCAAGAAGGAAATTGAAGAGCATATTAAAGAGGAGGGGGACAAGGCTGCCTTTGATTTGGGGATTCACGAAATGCACCCGGAACTGCTAAAGCTCGTCGGTCGGCTGAAATACCGGACCAGTTTTGGCCAAAACGCTCTTGTTCATACCAAGGAAGTTGCCCGGCTGATGGGGTTGATCGCGGTGCAACTGAACATTGATGTCAAGATTGCCGTGCGGGTTGGGCTTTTGCATGATATCGGGAAAGTTGTTTCCCAGGAAGTGGAAGAAGGGACGCACGCGACTGTTGGCGCGAATTTAGCCCGGAAATACGGTGAAAACGAGATTATTGTTAACGCCATCGCCTCTCATCATGATGAGGTCGAAAGCGAAAGCCTTTTCGGCGTTCTTCTCTGCGCGGCCGACGCCATTAGCGCAGCGCGTCCGGGAGCCAGGGCGGAAACGCTGGAAACGTACGTCAAACGGCTGGAAAGCCTGGAAAAGATCGCGAATATATTTAAAGGCGTTGATAAGGCGTACGCCTTGCAGGCGGGACGCGAGATCCGTATTATGGTCAGCCCGGAGAAGATCAACGATGACGAAGCCATTGTCCTTGCACGGGATATCCGTAAGCGCATTGAACAGGAGCTGGAGTATCCGGGGCAAATTAAAGTGATCGTTGTCCGGGAAACCCGGGCGGTTGAGTACGCCAAATAAAATAACGGCCGGCAAGGAAAGAACGGTCGTCACGACCGGGCGGAATCGGTGTGGGGATTATGAAAATTCTATGTGTGGGAGATGTCGTTGGGAAAGCCGGCCGAACCCTGCTGCATGAATTGCTTCCGAAATTGAAAGAAGAGTTCGCTCTCGATTTGGTGGTCGTGAACGCGGAAAATGCGGCGGGAGGCTCGGGCCTGACACCTAAAATTGCGTCGCAGCTGTTTTCTTACGGGTGTGACGTTCTGACCCTCGGCGACCATGTCTGGGACCGGGTTGAACTCATGGAATACCTGAAGGAGAACCCCAAAATTCTCCGTCCGGCCAATCTTCCGGAAGGCGTTCCGGGAAAAGGTTGGTGTGTTGTTCAGACCACCTCGGGAGAAAAGGCGGCTATAATAAATCTTTTAGGGCGGGTTTTTATGCGTTATAATGTGGACTGCCCGTTTCGCGCTTTTGAACGTCTGCTGGGTTCGATTCAGGAAGAGACTTCGGTTGTGATCGTTGATTTTCATGCGGAAGCGACCAGCGAGAAAGTTGCTTTTGGAAAGTTTGCGGAAGGGAAAGCTTCCCTGGTTTTTGGGACGCACACGCACATTCAAACTGCGGACGACACGATTCTTCCTCAAGGCACCGCGTATATTACGGATCTGGGCATGACCGGGCCGTATGATTCGGTGATTGGGCAGGATACGCAGAAAATTATTCGAAGGTTTTTAACAGGAATCCCGGAGCGGTTTGAAGTTGCCAAGGGCAACCCGTGGTTGTCCGGTGTTTTGGTCGAAATAGATGTCCAAAGCGGTAAAGCCACAGACATTACACGTTTACAAAGGAGCCTTCCATGAGCGCTTGGGATGGAATTAATCGGCGAAAATTCCCCCGGGTTATGTATCCTTGTTTGGTGACGATCCGTCATGATAAAGGAGAAAGGGAAGTCTTTTTAACGCACACGGAAAACATCGGAATTGGGGGGATTTGTGTTATTTTAAAAAATAATATCAAGATGTTTGCGCCGGTTGAGGTAGAGCTGGACATG
>ENA-UOWO01002739-UOWO01002739.1-activated-sludge-metagenome-genome-assembly--contig:-NODE-2739-length-21465-cov-6.739888_pt1 | contig 21465 bp, 17 predicted proteins | sample MGYA00238148_ERZ761564 | MGnify/ENA primary metagenome ERZ761564 (study PRJEB28885, sample SAMN05720194) | activated sludge metagenome | isolation source: Anaerobic digester | place: USA... | reverse complement strand
GTTGCAAAAATGCCTTGGCTTTCGCAATTGGATCTGAACCGCCTGCCAAATAGGTAATTGGCTCACCAAAAGCTCTATGTGGAAGTTGGGTAAACTTACTAAATGAAGCGCCCCATGATGGATGTTGTTGAACAAATTGCTTCCATGCCGCTTGCTTTTGCAAATGGGATGTGGTTATATTATTTAAAGCGTCTTTCGCATCGTTAAATGGCGTTATATTCTTGTTTAACTCAATATGATGATGATGATCATCTTGAGCCTGAGCCACATTCAAAGTTAAAAGTGCTAATAAGGAAATAGCTAATTTTTTCATCTAGAATTTTTTTTAGAATGATGAAAATAAAGCACGAAACCAAATCAACCTAAATAATTGAGGTAAACGGCGATAGAAAATCGTTATACCTCAGTGTTTTTCATGAACGAATTAGTTTTTTAACTAGTTTTTTTCCTGAATTGTTTTGAATCTTCATGAAGTAAACTCCTTGTGTGGCATGATTTAATTGAATACTTAGATGGTGTTTGCCAGCTACTAAATAAATTGGTTCTTGCCGATCATATACTACATGACCACTTATATCTGTAATTGATATGTTCACTTTTTGATCAAATTCTAAATTTAGATCTAAGTAAACTTGATCATTCATTGGATTAGGTGAAACGATGACATCAAAATCATTTTCATTTGTTTCGTTTAGTAAATTTGGTGTGCACGAAATAGGATTTCCATTTGCTGAATTAAAACTTCCGTTCGAAATCCACCAATTGAGCCAAACACCGCCATTGTTTAAATATGTTGGAGATGCTCCAAAATTTCTTAAATCAAAATATTGTGTTCCGCTGCTGTCTGATTGAATTTTATATACTTTTACAACACTACTATCTTGCTTCCAATTAAGAGGTGATCCACTTACACAATTTTCAATTGAATTATTTCCTTCACAATCAACACGAACAAAATAGGCATTATCATCATACGAAGGACCACCACCATAGACGGTTGCTTTGTAATTGGTATCAATAAACACTGAAGTATATTCGTCGCAGGCAATACCATTTATTTTAACACCTTTGTCTTTCCAGGTTCTTGCAATAAAGGTCATCAATCGACCACGTCTGTCAGGGTTATCAAAATGCGAATCTGTGATTGTATTCAACATTAAGTTATTATTGATAAAATCTGAATTGCCAATAGTAACTGTTGAATGATATGGATTTGCCAATACAGTTGATGAGACTGCACTGCCACCTTGGGCCGAATTATAATACTCACCCATGATAGCCATTCCCGCACTTGTACCACCTATTGGCACATGACGAACATTGATTATATGATTGATCGCTGAATTTAATGCTGTCCCTTTCCAATTATTTACATAGGTCCATTGATCGCCACCAGCAATCCATAATGCTTCAACATTTCGAACAGTTTGCACAACAAACGAATCGTTCGCAGCCGCCACAGTTGTAATTAATAAAGTTTGAACTGAATGTACTTGAATACCCAAATCTGAATAAAGATAATTATTATATCCATCCGACCCACTTGTTCTTATTACAACAATATCGCCATGATTCGCATATTGAAGAAATTTTTTCATGGCTTGATCGTCTTCTGTTGCACCACCCATGAGTAAGGTACATGGGGTTGTGGCTGTTACTGTATCTGTTGGGTTCCCTCTTGACCAAAGCGTATACGTTTGTGCATTAACAACTAGTATGTTAAAATAACAAATACTAAAGATGAGTATCCATTTTTTCATAATATAAATTTTTGCTAAGCTACATGATGAAATGATATTCGTATATAAAAGAACAATATAACTTTCCAAGAACGATATAAAAAATACCGCTTATCCAATTTTATTGATTACGCTATGATACACTAACTATTCTTTTTAATATTGTTCTCTATTTATAAAACTATCATTTAAACTTAAACTTATTAAACATGAAAACACTTGAACAAATTGAAACAGATCAATCAACTTTTTCAATCGGCCTAGCCCTATCGCAAGGTTGGGCATATGTATCTAAAAATTTAGTGTATTATATACTTGGTGGTATTATTTCTTTCTTAATTGGTGCGGCAGCTGGTTTTATTCCTATTTTAGGTTCTATTGCAAATTCATTAATTATAACTCCATGCTTAATGGCAGGTGCTATTTATGTAACATGGCAAATTGCTAATGGCAAAGCTTGGACCGATTTTGCCGATATGTTTAAAGGCTTTAATTTTTTAGTTCCTCTATTGGTAAGTTCTTTAATTCAAGCTCTCATTGTGGTAGGCTTGGCTGCCATCGTGTTATTTAGTTATATTCCTGAAATTGTTGAAATAGTCAAGCTTTCATCTGGTGGTGGAGCATTTACAAATAAGGATGAGATTAGAGATCTTGTACTTAATTTTATTAGTGTTAAAACGGCACTTTTAATTTCTCTTGTGGCTATTGTTTCACTATTTATTACTATTATTTGGGCATTTAAATCTCATTTCATTGTTATTTTTAAATTAGAAGCATGGGCTGCTATGGAAGCTTCTCGAAAAATTGCAATGCGTAATTTCTTTCAAGTTCTGGGATTGTTTTTAGTTCTTGGGTTTGTTATATTCTTAAGTGCAATTCCTTGTGGGGTTGGATTATTTTTTACCTTACCTTGGATGATAGGCGCAACATACAGTGCTTTTTCACAAATAACACAAAGTGATAATGCAATGGATATAACCAAAGAAGGTTTTGACTTTTTAGCTGAAGAAGAAGAGTCATTATAAGATCAGATATCTGTAAAAATGCATTAGCGTTAAGATTAGACCTATGCATTGCATAGTTATAATGGGATTTGAATAAATATGAGAATCTTGATTAGATATGCATTGGTAAGAGGTCATCAAAACTTCTATTAAAAAAGGTTAGATCAATACCGACGATTTAATTAGTTTATTCTCTTGATAAAAATTGAATTGCCTTAGATGTCAATCAACCTGATATCATTCGTAGTACACTAACCCATATCTTATTTATAAACTGGATATAATGGAAAAAGAAAAATTATTACAATCCGTTTTAGAGAAAGTAGTTGACGGAAAAAAAATATTTGGAACCACATTTGCACTTAAAAAAAATGATGAATATTGGATTGGTGCTTCAGGGAATATTTCGAAAGACCAACCCTTCTTTATCGCTAGCACTACTAAATTATTTACAACCGCAATTATACTTCAATTACAATCTGAAGAAAAATTAAAACTCTATGATCATATCAATAAATACTTAAGTCATTCCATTTTAAAGGATTTACATATTTTTAAAGGAATAGATTATTCTAATCAACTTACAATAAAACAGTTACTTGCTCATACTTCTGGTTTGCCAGACTATTTCCAAAACAAAAGTAAAAACGGAAAAAGTTTGGAGGATGAAATTAAAAATGGCCATGATCAAGATTGGACATTTGAACAATGTATCGAAAGAACAAAATCAATGAAACCTTTTTTTGCGCCTAATACTAAAGGAAAAGCTCATTATTCAGATGCAAATTTTCAATTACTTGGTAAAATAATAGAGTCTGTTTCAACCCTGACCTTTGCTGAAGCTTGTAATCAGTATATTATCAAACCACTTGGTTTATCTTCTACCTATCTCTATCAAGATGTGAGTGATAAAACACCCAAATTACTTTACTTCAAAGATAAAGAACTTGATATCCCTAAATCAATGACTTCATTTGGTGCAGATGGAGGAATGGTTTCAACAACAACCGACTTGCTAATTTTTATCGAAGCCTTCATAACAGGAAAATTATTCCCTCTAAATTATATACATGAATTACAAGTATGGAATAAAATATTCTTTCCTATGCAATCTGGCATTGGTATTCATTTATTTAAGCTACCCTGGCTATTTAATCCAACTGGTGCGGTGCCATACTTCATCGGTCATTCAGGTTTATCGGGCGCTTTAGCATTTTATAGTCCGAAAGAAAATATTTATGTGGTTGGCACAGTCAATCAAATAGCACATCCCGATATCTCATTTAAAACAATGATTAAATTAGCTCAAATCATGAAAAAGAATTGAGATATAGATCAAGCCATCTCTTTTGAAACCAGATTTTAAGTCGAGAATAATCCCGAAGTTTCGGGAGACATTATGAACAGACTCTACCTAGTTCACAAAGCACTGAAACGTTAGATCAATATCCGATTCACCGGGAGTACAAGAACCTGTTTTTATATCAGGTTGATGACGAAGAACTATCTGTGAACTTCCTGTACTCATATTCCCTGTTTTCCATTTTGATTGCAAACCAATTGGCAGTCCGTTTAGATCGGTATCGGTAGCCACAGTTGTTATATTCACTCCATTTTGAGTAAAACAAAACAAATGGTCAACACCTTCTTCAAGTACCTCATTGCTAATAGTATCTATATCAGCTTTTGTTTCATCCAATAATAGAATATTAGCTAAATAAGTTGTGTTGGCTTTTAAACGAATGCTATCCCAAGTGCTTGGTGCGTTACCTCCATCACCATCAATATCTCTATAAATTGCTGTAACATTGGGCTCAACACCAGCCGAATCTATAAATATTATTTGAAGAGTTGTTATTAATTCCTCTTCATTCGGATTAGGTGGAGGTGTGGTTTTTTTCTTGCAAGAAGAATAAGAAATTGCCATTATAAAAATAGCTATAAGAATTGTTGTTGCTTTTATTGTATTTTGATTGTTTTTCATTTTTAAATATATTTTTTTGTTTTTAAATTTTGTTTGACTTTTCATTGTTGGTTGAATGTGTTGGAATTAATTCTAGAGGAATGCTCAATCTGAGATATATATTTCTACCAATCTCATTTGCGAAATATCGGTTTCGATTCATATAATCTCTATACTGTGTATTGAGTAAATTGCTTATTCCCAAATTAATTAATACGTTGGTTTTTGCAATTTTATATTTAGCTTGTATATCAGTATGTAAAAGAAAATAGGCATTCGGTGAGGGTACATAATCTGCTGTATCATTGATTCTATTTTGTCGAAAAGTATAAGATGCGCCTAAACTCCATGAAATTTTATTTTCATCCTTTTGAAAAAGTGTTAAATCAATATCTGATTCAAGTCGAGCTGGTGGAATACCTATTAAATAAATTTGATTTTTTATATCCTTTGCTAAAGTGAGATTACCTTTTACAAACCATCGAGCAAATGAATTTAATTTTATAGAACTTGAAAATTCTATCCCTTTAAAATTGGCATTCGTTTGTGAATATTGAAAGGTAGGAAATGCGCCTCGAATGGTTAAAGTTGCAGGTAATACAGGTTGAAGATTAATATAATCATTGATATAAGTATTAAAAAAAGTCAGCTCTCCATCTATCTTATTTTTATAATTAAAATCAATTGTCAACGCGGTATTATAACTTCTTTCTCTAGTCATCGTTCGATCACCGATTTCAAATGAAGCGGCGCTGTGATGAACACCATAGCTGTATAATTCATTTACAAAAGGAGCGCGCCAAGCAGTACCCATATTTAAATGCATAGTGATATATGGAAATTGATAACGTAAAGCCAAGGTAGATGCAAATCCGCTATAGCGATGTGAAGGACTAATTAAAATATTATTCTCCCATTTTTGAATGTTGAAATGATTGATATCATACCGGGCACCTACCTCCATCGAAAATTGATGCATGTGCCATTTTTCGGTAATAAATAAGCCTCCGGTAAACTTCTGATAGTTAGGAATAAAATAGCTTCCATAATAATTGTTTGTTTGATAAAATCCATTAATGCCTATCGCGCCAGTCAATCTTCGAATTTCATTGTGCTCAAATGTCAAATCATAATTATGCGTGTTTAACAAAAAGTGAAGAGTGGGTTTATAAGTGCCGTCATCTTGTTTAGTTTTCAAGTTTTTATCAAACTCTTTTCGTGTATTGATTTGATAACCATATGTCAATTTCAAAACGCCAATACTATCCAATGTATAGGCCATCTTAATTTTATTTAATTGATGAACAACATCTTGGTATGGGAAATCAATATTGTATGAAAAACCAGCGCTATCAATAGGTTGCGTTGCATTGAATGCATTATAGAGATCGGTTAAATTTCCAATATGCGAGCCGGCAAAAATGGCAATATCAGTATTGAAATAACTATGAAATAATTCAATATCAAATTTCTTGTTTTGATACCCAGCACCCAACGAATAATTTAATTCACGCATACCCGTATTTTTTAAATAATAGGTTGGTGTTTTTGCATTGCCAGCTTGTTTATAGGTTCCTTGCGCTCGCCATGAAAAACCTTTCCAAACTTTATCGCGACCTTCAATTAAAGCAGAAACGGCACCAGATCTTCCATTTGTAAAACTAGCAAGATTGATTTCGCCTTGCACACCCTTAATTTCACTTAATGGGTTCGGATTAACCAGAATCAAACCACCAATGATATCACTTCCATAACGAATGGTTTGAGCACCTTTTACCACCTCAATACTTTTGGCTATAAACTGGTCTATTTCGGGTGCATGCTCATTTCCCCATTGTTGACCTTCTTGTCGAATTTCATTGTTCAATATTAAAACGCGATTACTATGCATACCTCTAATCACCGGTTTATTAATATTATTTCCAGTGCTTAAATTATATACGCCATTTACTTTTTCAAGTGCTTTACCTAATGATAAACCACTGCTCTGAAACAAATCAACGCCTTGTACTTTATTTACAACGGTTATATCTTCCCAATGTAACTTGGCTCCTTTCACAATCAGTTGATGTAATGAATCAGTATGGCAAGTCATATAAATTGTTCTTTTTACATGATCTCCTTTAAGCAAAATGGTCTCTTGCTTTGCTTCATGATTCAAATGCTGGCAAATTAAAGTATAGGTTCCTTCACATAATCCGGTGATCATATACTCTCCATTTACAAGTGTATGACTCCCTTTTTGTTGTTCCTTTATAAAGATAGTTGCATCTTCAATTGAATTGCCAGTTGTTGCATCAAGCACCTTACCTGAAAGTGTAATTTGACAAGACTCGTTTTGAGCAGATGTCTTCAAAGCGACCACTGCAAAGCAGAGTAACGCTATTATTTTTTGCATGAAATTATTTTAAATAATAATCAATGTCATCATTTTGACATTCATAAATATTAGACTCTTTATTAGATTTTACAGTAACAGGTAAATGCTAATCTTCACTTATTAGCAAATAGAATTAAACAAGAACAACTGTAAAATTTGGGTTTAAATAAATGACGGCGGACCTCGGAGATAATGAGTAGACGAAAATTGATGATTATAATTCTCCTCTAATAATAAGCCATTGAATGATACATAAAAAGCTGGTTTTAATTCGAAATCATGATATGGAATTTCAATATTAAAGGCAGAAAAAGATTGATCTATTTTAAGTAATTCGCAATGATGATGTTCATTTGAAATTTGCAAACCATCCTTATCACTCAGCGTTGTATGAGATGAATCGTTATGATGTGTAAACGCATGATAAACTTCCTTGGGTGTTATATACAGAAAAAATACACCAAGGAAAATTAAAGCCAATATGCGTTTAGCCTGCATTTTCATGAAGTGCAAAGGTAGTATTAATTATAAACCAAGTATAATTTTTTATTATCATAACTGCCAAAGCGAATACTTGGGTTCATGGTAAACCCTATCTAGCGCATCTATAAATCTCTACTTATATAAATTATCATCAGAATGACTTACGAATTATAGACAACTGAATTCAACCTACTTTCTTTTAAAAAATAAATTATAAGTTTCTTTTGTAAAATATTGGTAGAATTTTATCTCAAGCGAATTCTTATTTATTAAGTTTAATGTACAATCGTAGGGTGGCCAATTTGCTGCAGTGCCATTTACAAAAATGCTATCTCCATTTTGGGTAAAACCATAATTTCCAATACCTGGTTTTATCCCCTCAATAAAAACAAAATAATCTCTGTTTTTTATAAAAGAGATTTTAGTCTTCAACGAATCTTTAAGATACCAATCTCCTAAAATATCAGTTGTAGCAATTTTCTTATTTATGTTTGCTTCTCGAACCTCTAATCCACTTGATTGAGCAAATGATTGCATGCTTACTCCCAAAAGAATTAAAATAAAGACAAGGCTGAAGATTCGTTTCATGTGGTAATGCTTAAAGATGAAAATTGGTTTATTACAAAATATTCATGCTCGCTAATAATTTAACCAATGATAATGCTCATCTAAAAAGTGAAATATATTTCCAATTCCATGTGCAATAATAATTGGCCAAAGTTTTCGATATCGAAGATAATACAATCCAAATATTAAGGCCAATATAAAAACCATGATTAAATTAAATAATCCTTGATAGGTATGAAATGAAGCTCTCATAATAAAGCTTAGCAAAATAAGTATAGCAGGATGAAAATCTTCGAATCGTTTATATAAATACCCTGTTAGTAAAAATTCTTCATAAATTGAATTGACAATCACCATTATGATAGTGCTAAATAAACTTGTTTGCAATATGATATTGGGTTCATTTGATAGGCTAGGACTTAATCCGCTAATGGCTCTTATACTATGATGAATCAGATAACTCATTCCCTCGCGCAGGCATACTAAAAGCATGGCAATACCAATCATTGAAAATGTAAAATCGAGATTAAATTCCTTTACTTGCCATTTCCTTTTCTTTAAATAGAAGGCTATGATCAATAAAATGAGAATTTCATAAACGACAATAAAAATAAAATCAACACTATTATAGTTTTGTGTAGAAGATGATTTTTTAAACTCTAGAAAAGAAATTGTTGATGAATAGATAAACAAACCAAATCCAAGAAACATGACAATAATAAACTCAATAATTTTGTCAAAACATTCTCTAGCGTTCGAAACAGCTTTTTGTTTAACTAACATATGCTAATTAAATTTAGATTGAGAATCATTGTAGGTTTCAAAAATCATTCATCCCAATATTCATTTCCAATTATCTTGGAATTTCAATTCCTTTAATAATATCATTGATAATATCATCTGTGGTAATACCTTCCATTTCTTTTTCAGCACTAAGCGAAAGACGATGACGCAATGCAGGTACCGCTACATAAATAATATCTTCTGGCGTAACAAAATCTCTACCTCGTAAAGCTGCCAATGCTTTTGAAGTGCCCAAAATGGTAATTGAACCTCGAGGCGAAGCTCCTAATAATAATCCGCCATGGTTTCGAGTTTGATGAATAATGGTTGCAATATATTCGAGCAATTTATCTTCAACACTTACTTGTGAAACCAATACACGTAATTCATTTAATAGATTCGCATCAATCACTTTATCAACTTTATCTAATAAATGATGAAGTGAAAATTGATGTTGATGTCGATGTAAAATCTCAACTTCCTGACTATGAGAAGGATATCGAACAATGAGTTTAAAAGCAAAACGATCGAGTTGCGCTTCGGGTAATTGATAAGTGCCTTCATGCTCAACAGGATTTTGCGTGGCGATAACCATAAATGGCGGCGGCAAATGATAAGTATGTCCATCAATGGTAATACTTCTTTCTTCCATCACTTCAAATAAAGCAGATTGTGTTTTAGCAGGTGCTCTGTTAATTTCATCTATCAAAACAATATTACTAAAAATGGGTCCTTTTCGAAATTCGAAGCTTGTGTTTTTAGGATTAAAAACATTGGTTCCCATTACATCACTTGGCATTAAATCGGGAGTAAACTGAATCCGTGAAAATTCAACATCAATCGTTTTTGCAATGAGTTTAGCCGTCAATGTTTTTGCTACACCAGGAACACCCTCTAGTAGAATATGTCCGTTAGATAGAATGGCAGCCAGCAACATCTCAATGGTTTCTTCTTGACCAACAACAACATTGGCAATTTCTTTTTTTATTCTAGCTACCGTACTATGAATTCGTTGAATATCAATTCTATTTTCAAAAATATTTTCTTCCATTATATAAATTTTTGTAGTTGATGATAGAGATGTTGAATATCAATATCAGTGATCGTTGCTGAATCGCGAATATACTGTAAATAGGCCATAAAGGAATTGGTCTCCTCAAAGCTATGATTGGTTCTTTGCGCCAATCGAATTACAAAATCTTGATCCAGTTCATTCGTTTTTAAATTGTGTTTCGTTCTTATATTTTCTAAATAATGCGTTATCATTTTCTCTGAAAGATTTCGATTATCTTTTTTATTAAAATAAAGTAAACCTACCGTTTCGGTAAACTCGAGCGATGAATTAGTATTAGTTGGTAATATTGGAATATTGCGTTGTCGGCGCTTTCCTTCAAATAATGTATAAAATAAAAAGAGGGTGGCTAACATTAAAAAAGCATAAAAAAGTGGTGGGAAATTAATTAACCACGACCAATCAACTTCAGTTTCATCACGTGCATTTCGTTCAAGCGTACTATACCATGTAAGATGTGAATGATACGAACTAAAAAATGACATCAAGTATTCAAAATAATTTCGATTATTATTTTGCAATAAAAAATGATTGGTCATTGTAATCGGATTTCGACATATCATAAATGTACCTTCTTCGTCTGAACTAATTAAACTTGAAGGTGTATCAATATTGTTTGAATAGGTTAGATAGTAAATTTCCTCATCGTAGGTTGAATCAATTGTAAAATCATATTGAACTGGTAAACCGGAATATAAATATTGATATTTACGATGATTAAAAAAGATAAATGTTTTTTGATTTTCGATCGTATCCTCTTGTCCGATTGAAAAAGATTTTATGGACGAATAAACTGTATTGGATTCAGCATGAAAATAGGAGAAAATATTTTTACTATAATTTTCGGCAAATATCAAAATGGTATTTCCCTTTTTAATGTAACGAAGCATTTTATCTAATTCTAAACTATCAGCTTCAAAGCGTTTACACACAACAATACTCATTCGCCCAATACTTGAAGCTAATTGAGGTTTATCTAATGAAGAATTGATTTCTTTAAAAATATTTCTGCCTGATTCAATTTTGGTTTCAGGAAAAATATCTTTCAATAAATGATAAGCAATATAACAACCATAAGGTTCTTTGCTATTTTTATCGAATGTTACACGCCAATCTGTCTTCTTCTCTTGCGAGCACGAAAACATCAGGTTGATGATAACGAATGAGATGATATATAGAATACTTTTTCTCATCTAATTTCGTTTTGAAAATTTCTAAACTTCGTTTCGATCAATTGATATCTATCTTGATCAATATTAAAATGACCATACCAGATATAGTCAAAATAGATTGTCAAGGCTGAAAACACTTTATGATGAATGGTTGATGAAAGTTTTTGAACATAATCCCAATTGGTTTTTTCTTGTTCAAATTCAATCCATCCATTTCGGTTCATGATTTGAAGGGTTTCTAAATATAAAACTCTAACGGCAAGTCGATAATCTTTATTGATCAAGGCCTCTTTCAAAGCTAGGTCCCATTCTGAAAACACTTCTATATTCTCGAATGAGGTTTCAAATGAAGTTGATTTTTTTGATTTTCTTGATTTCCAATATCCATTTTCGCCAGTAAAAAACAAATGATAAATAATAATTACTAGTAATATCCCAACGATTAAAAACATGATCGCTTTAAAAAATACACCTCCTAAAAAATCCGAAATGCCTACTAATGGTTTAATATCAACACTTGATTTTTTCTTTGGTTTCTCTTTTTCTTTTTTATATACAAAGGCTTTATCCTCTTTTATTTTTTGCCAATTATTGTCAGATATGGTTCTGAGGGTGCTGCTATCTACTCCTTCTTCTGCTTCTTCGTTATCTTCCTCAATACTGTCCTCTTCATTTGTATCCAATGAGTCTATCTCGTTTTGTAATTCATGATAAGGTGTATCAACTAAGCTTTGAGAATAGGATACCTGATATGAGTAAATCAGAAGAAAAATCAAGATTTTAAAAAGTATCTTCTTCATATTATGCAGGCCAAATAATTTTTCCTTCTACAACTTGAATACCACTACGTTTTAATAATACAGGATAAATAATAAAATACCATACAATAAAACCTGCCGATGTCAACAAAATAAATGAACTTAACCATATTGGCATTTCGGTATGTCGAGTAACAAAACCTTCAAAAAAGGCTGCTAACAAAAAGAATGGTATTAAACCAAAAATAATTTTAACTGCATCACGAGCGCCAAGTTTTAATGATTCAATTCGCGTTAAAGTACCTGGAAATAAAAACGAATTTCCAAGTATGATACCCGCAGTGCCTGCAATTACAATGGCTGAAATTTCGAGTGTACCATGAATCCAAATTACAAGAACCGATTGCCATCCTAAACCTTTTGAAAAAAATAAATGTTGAAAAGTACCCAACATAATGCCATTTGTAAAAAGCATATACAATGTACCTACACAAGCTAAAATACCCATAGCAAAAACCATTAATGATACACGAATATTATTGGCCGCTATGGTAATAAACATTCCAAACTCATTCGACTTTTTATAAACCCCAAACGGATCGCCTTTTGCAATATTTTCTTCTGTCATATCAACATAACCATCTCCTAATATACTTCGAACAAAATCTTGATTATGCATACTTGCAATTACACCAATAATAACGCAAAGCAAGAAAAATGAAAATGTGAAAAGATAGATTCGATGATACTTTCCAAATAGCAGTGGTAGTTCAAACTTCCAAAATGTATAAAGACGACTATAGTTTTGCTTTTTATTTTGATAGAGGTATTGAAATTGCTTGGCTGCTAATCCATTAATAAATTGAGTAGTTTTACTTTGAGGATAAAATGTTTTTGCATAGCTCAAATCATCGATTAAGTGTATAAATCGATTTGCTTGTTCATCCGGATCATCAGTAGTTTCAAGATAGTCTTTCCAACGATCAACGTTTTTATCAATGAATTTACCCTCACGCATTTGAACACAATGTAGTATTGTTTTAATTCTAATAAAAAAAATTCTACTACTTTTACCCTGTGGCATTACTACAAGTTAAAACTTCATTTAATATTGATTTGCAATTTGAAACCTCTCCCTTTCATTTGCGTCTCTTTGCTTGGATTATTGATTTTGCCTTACTCATCATATTCTGGGTGGTTATGTCTAAAATTTTAGATAGCACTTTTAGTATAAGTGATGCCTCTGAATTTGGGCTAACTGAACTTTTCTTAGTCACCCCATTTATTGTGTATCATTTTATTTTCGAGCTTTTTTTTAATGGTCAAAGTCCTGGTAAAATGTTACTTAAAATAAAAGTGGTTGGTTTAACCGGACAAAGTGCAACTGTAAGTCAATATCTTTTAAGATGGCTATTACGTTTTGTAGATTTTGGTATGATATGGGGACTTATTTTCCTACTATCTGGTTCAACTTTTTTAGGTGTGGTGCTATTTGTTGGCAGTATTATCGCATTTATTTTATTTGTTTCAACACCTTATCATCAGCGAATTGGCGATATGGTTGCCGGAACAACAGTGGTATTAAAAAAATTACCTTACCAATTAAGCGATACTATTTTTCAAGAATTAGATACCAAAGGATATAAAGTTTTATTTCCAGAAGTAATGCGTCTTAGTGATAAGGATCTTAATATTATTGATAATATTGTGAAGCAGCATAATAAAAATACCATAGACCGTTATATAGAAACTGTAGCCAATAAAATAAAATCAGTTTTGAATATAAAAAGTGATATGCCCGATGATGTATTTCTTGAAACCTTACTGAGAGATTATAATTATTTGAGTAGAAAATAATTCTCTTTTTAATATGTGTTTGTCAATAGAGTAGAAAGTCTATTAAGAAAGTTCGAGTTCAAAGTGCACGAAGGTTTGAAATTCGACTGGATTTTAAACAATCACAACGAAGAAATCGAACATTATTGACGGACGCTAACTAATGTCCTCTTCCCTCTAAGGCAGCCAAAACACTATCACGCTTTCGTTGCGAAACAGGTATTGAATGACCGCCTTCAAGTATAAGTGCACCACCTTCAGTTTTATCAAACATATGAATTTTATTTGGGTTAGCTAAAAATGAATTATGTGTTCTAACAAAACCTAAGGGTTCAAGCATTGACTCATACTCTTTCAAATTTTTTGAAACCAATATTGGATCATGACCAATCAAATAAAATTTGGTATAAGTTCCTTCAGCTTCACAGTATAGGATTTCATTCACTTTTACAAAATAAACATTTGAAATATCTTTTAATACGATTCGTTTGTCTTGCTCAGGTTTGTTATTGACTTGATGTAATAAAAAATCTATTTGCTTTTTCAGATCTTTATTTTGAATTTGAGTAATCGCTTTTTCAACACTAATTTGTAAAGCTTCTGGATCCACAGGTTTTAGCAAATAATCAATTGCACAAAAATGAAAAGCATCAATGGCATATTTATTATGAGCTGTTACAAATATCAATTGAAAATGTGGATCGATGACCTGTTTCATTAAATCAAAGCCAGTACCATCATCCATTTCAACATCTAAAAAAACAAGATCCGGTTTAAAATTTTTAATTGCTTCTAAACCAGATATGACACCATCTGATTCTGCAATCATTTTTACTTCTGGACAAAATGATTCAAGCAATAGTTTTAATCCTTGCCTCAATTGTGGTTCATTATCTATTAAAAGTGCCTTCATTCATTTTGTCAGTGTAAGTTAGATTTTATTTCTTAGTTCAATACAAGATATAAATTAGGTTCGTGTTTTAGATCAAACAATAATTATACCAATCATTTTTACCTATTTGAATAGATCATAAGATTTACTTTTTTATATCCACTTCGTGTTTGTTTAGTAAAGGTAAAACAATTGAAACGGTTACTCCTTTTTGAGGATGATTATTGATTATAGAAAACCGTGCATTCGTTTTTAGCTTTTTATTCAACAAATAAATTCTGTCTTTTATAATTTGACTCGCTCTCGAAATATGATTATTGCTCTCTTTTTCAGTATTCCCTAATCCCTTTCCATTATCTGCAATTGTGATAGAGAGTTCTTTATCTATAACAGTAAAATTAATTTTTATATCCCCTGAATAGTCGATGCCAGTAAAGCCGTGCTCTATGCTATTTTCAACAAAGGGTTGCAATACCATAGAAGGGATTAAAATTTCATCTATTTCAATTGTTGCTGCACTCTCAATTTGATAGGAAAATTTTTGTGGGAATCTCATTTTTTGTAATTCAAGATACTTATTTAAAAAGTCTGTTTCCTCCTCAATTGATACATATTCTTTATAGGTGCTTTCTAAAGTTTCACGCATGATATGTGAAAATTTTGAAAGATTGACTGCAATCGATTTCCCATCATTTCCTTGTAATGCAAAAGTTTGTAAAGATGATAAAGCATTAAAGAAAAAATGAGGATTCATTCGAGCACGGTTCAAACGTTGTTCGGTTTCTAAAATAGTTTGTTTACTCTTTAATGAAATTTGACGAATGAAGAAAATTAATGTGACCAGTGCTAGTAAACCTGCTATGGCTAACAATAAATAAATTCGTTTTTCTTGCGCCAACTCAAGAATCGTTTTTTCGTCCTTAACCTTATTATATTTGAGTTCTAATTCACTGATAGATTTTGCTCGATCCACGGCAATAATACTATCACGGATATCATGGTAATTATTCATATTTTCTACAGCCGATTTATAATTTTCGGCACCCATATTGATTTGATATAAAAGGGCATAAACATTACTAATTTGTTCTGGATGATTGTTTAGTTTATGATAGTGCAAACTTGAGTCGGCAAACCTTTTTGCTTCAGAAAAGTTTTTTAATTCCATCAAAATGTTAGCCTTGTCACCATAGGTTGTGGCCTTCATGTTATTGTCTTTGTTTGTTCGAAATAATCGAATACTACTATCGATATATTTTAGCGCTGTTATGTAATTATGGTTTTCATAGGAGATACCATTCATTCGATTATAGGCAGAAATTAGCATAGAGGTATCATTCATTTGCTTAGCCAGATTTAATTGCTCATTACTAAATATAAAGGCCGAATCTAATAACTCTTTCGCATCTGTGTCTTGAAATCGCCAAAGATACCTAGATGAAATTTTAGATAACACTTCAGATTTTTCATGTTTATCTACAATTTTCTCAAGAAGTTTTACAGCACGTTGAGCAAATTCTAATCCTTTCCCAGATCGCTTGGTTCGGTTAAAACAACTCGAAAGCATTGTATAGCATATGGCTTGTTCGTAATATCGACTATTGGCTTCAGCAATGGGTAAATATTTAAGACTGGTTGCAACACTTTGTTCGTACTTTCCTTGGTTATGATAGTATAAAGAAAGTAAAAGATAATACTGCAAATAATATTCTTCTGGGCATTTTTTTTCAGTATAAATCTTCAAGGCTTTTTGAAGTAAACTATCTACTACTTCAAATTTTTGTAGCTCAGCATGTTCGAGCATATCTTGTGCAAGCAATTCAAATCTTTTAGCATGACAAACTATATTGGAAGAATTTTCTAATTCATTTAGAAATATTTTCTTCTCATTTTCATTTTTGTTTCTTAAAAGTTTATGCGATTCATATTCAGGGTAATTACAAAATTGGGCATACCCATTTTTACTTAGTATTCCAAGTAATAACAAACATGCCAACAAATAATATACATTAGGCCTTCTATTATTTTGTGTATTGCAAATTACCATAAGACAATAAATGTACATCAAGAACATTAACTATTACTCATATAAAAGGCACTTTATAGAGTTTGATAAAAAAGCCAAATCACTTATTTATTGAAAGCTCTCGTTTATAAAAGAAATCGTATCGACTATTAATCATGCTTATTTCATATTGTTTTTAAAAGATTTCATTTTAACCCAAATTAAGTAATAATTTTAGCGAAATAGAAGAATAATGCATTCGTTGAAATTATCCAGATTAGAAAATTTTATCGATTAAATGGATAACAAAAAAGTCGCCCTATATTTCTATAAAGCGACTTCTATTCATGTAAAATAGGTTATGAAAACATACTTAGTTTTTAACCAATTTCTTCATATGAATTTTGCCTGTTTTATCTTTGACACGAAGCAAATAAATTCCTGCTGGCATATTCATTAAATCAATTCCGAAAGTTGAAATTTCATTCATGCTATTTTTCTGAACCATTGATCCATTCAAATTCATTACTTCAAAATAAATGGCTTCATGTTCGTTACTCATTTGAATTGTAAATTGTCCGTTCGATGGATTGGGATTTGCTTGTATCTCTTCTTCAACATCTAATTTTTCAGCCATACGTAAAGGTGGCGGCGCAATTAGATTTACAGTAAAATCTTCGGTCTCACCCAAAAATCCAGTTAAACAAGGTGATGATAAACCATTACTGCTTCGTCTTAAAACAACCCTCATACCAGCGGTTCCAGGTGTAGCTGTGGTTGGAATAATTAAGGAATACGTATTATTGGTTGTATTGGTAAAACTTCCAGATGCTACTTTTTCGCCAAGATCTCCGTAAGAACCATTTCTATTAAAATCGATATATACAGCAAAATTTTGTTGATTAATTGTGCCTGAAATACCTGCACTTATTGTACCTGTTCGAGTGGAGCCAATCTCTAAATTAACGGTTTGATTTCTTAAGGCATAGCCGCCAATTTCTTTACCAGACGATTTGTAAAGTGAACCTATATTAAAATAATCAATCCATTCGTTGTTATTGATTCCACTTGATACACAATTTAAAGTATTAAAAACAACGGATGGAGAATACGGGCTATATGTTGAGGCTCCACATCTTGTGCGCATTCTAAATTCATAAGCTGTATTCATAGCCAAGGAATTAATTGCAATGCCTATAGGACTTGTTCCTGAAAAATTAGACCATGATGTTGATGAGAGTTTTTTCCATTGCACTTGGTAACCAATTGCACCAGTAATAGGAAGACAATTTAAAACTGCACTTGTATTGCCAACCGAGGTAGCATATAATCCGGTAGGTACTATACATCCATTGGTACCAGACGTTGTAAATTGTGCATTGGCATAAGGACTCATATTTCCATTACAATCGGTTTTAACACGCCAATCGTAAAGCGTAGATGCAGCTAATCCTATAATCGTAATATTGGTTGAATTTGTTGGTGACAAACTTAACCATGTAGTACTAGTACTTGGTTTATACTCAACAGTATAATTTACAGCATTTGCAGACGCATTCCAATTTAATCTTGCCTGTGTTGTTGATGTATTATCATTTATTAAACCTGTTGGAGCATAACATGAAGGTAATGTGGTAAATTGCCCCATACTAGTGGGGCTATTAAAATATGGGCAGGTTTGCATTACACAATATTCATAGGTGGTGGCTGGTTGCAATCCTATAATGTTTTTAAAGAAGTCAAAAGTATGACCGAGCGAAATCCATGTTGATGTTCCTAATGCTCTATAGCTTGCAACAAAATCTGAAAGCATTGCATTCATTCCTGTTGCTGGCGACCAGTTAATAGTTGCACTTGTTACATCTAGATTTGTAACGTTTAAAGCTTGTGGTTGTGGACAAGGAATAGTAAGGGTTGAGACCGTTGATATACTTGTTCCTGCTATTCCGCAATTACAAATAACCCGCCATTCAAATGTGGCACTTTGATAAATATCATTCACAATTAATGAATTTGTTGGTGTTGTTTCGGCAAACTCTAAATTTTGCCACGAATAACCTGGGTACTTAAATTCAACCGTATAATCATCTGCACCCGCAACAGCATCCCATGTAAATGTTGATACCGCATTATTATACGAATGATTTAAAGAGGTAGGCGGATCGCACTGTGCATCAGCAAAATGGGTTATCATCATCATGAATGATAACAAAAGAAGTTTGATAGTTTGTTTCATTGTTTTGTTTTTTTAAATGTGATGAGATGGAAATAATAAAATGGTACCATGAATTAATATATCCAAACTCGAATAGTGTTTAATACACAACAAACTTACATGGGCGGTACGCATCTAAATTGTTGCATAGGCAATTGAACCTATCTAATTAATAATTGCATTCATTGCATTGATACTTGATTCAATAAAATAGCCTAAATATGATTTGGATTGAATTCAGTATCTAGTTTACAACATAAAATATATAATGATTTGAGCAATGTGTTAAACAAATTCAATGTTAAACATTGTTTGGATGAATGGGATAGATAGCGTAAAGATTCCTACTTGAGTAGAACATTCTTACAATCACAAAAAACAAATATCAAATTGAATGATTAGTTTTGCCATACATAAAATATAATTCTATTATGAAGAAATTCTCTTTATTTCTATTGTTAACCATCACTGTTTTTTCATGTTCTCGTGTTGCATTAACTGGCAGAAAAAGACTTGCCTTAATTCCTGAATCAACCATGCAAAGTTTAGCACTCACGCAATACAAAGGTTTTTTAGGTACAAATCCTCCAGTAAAAAATACCCCGGAAGCCATCATGCTCAATAAAGTGGGTACACGATTAAGTAAAGCTGTCAATGATTATATGAGTTCAAAAGGTTTGACCCAACAATTAGCTGGTTTTAATTGGGAATTTAATTTAGTGAGTAGTAAAGAAATTAATGCATGGTGTATGCCTGGCGGAAAAGTGGTTGTGTATAGTGGTTTACTTCCTGTCACCTTAAATGAAGCAGGTTTAGCAGCAGTTATAGGTCACGAAGTTTCACATGCATTAGCACGACATGGTAGTGAGCGTATGACGCAATCATTAATAGCCCAAGGTTTATCAATTGGTGGAGATATTGCAACATCAAACAATCCAAAAGTAAATAATACATTTAATCAAGCATTTGGAATTGGTGGTCAATTAGGTATACTCGCTTTTTCACGCCAACACGAAAATGAAGCAGATAAAATGGGTATGATATTTATGGCCATGGCTGGTTACGATCCTAAAGAAGCAATTGAAGTTTGGAAAAGAATGGCGGCTAAAAGTGGTCCAAAACCGCCCGAATTATTAAGCACTCACCCAAGCGATGCAACTAGAATTTCGAATTTAACAGCCAACTTAAAAACAGCGATGGTATTTTATAGACCACAATAAAAAGGTAGGTGTGCCTAATTATCTATTGCATATAATGATACCGAATCCATTTCTGTAATGGTCCAATTCCAATTGGACCAAACTCAAATTGTCTCGGTATAATCCATTTCACAATTCAAATAGTCTTTGGACTATCTATCATTAGAAATGGTATAACATCATAATAGAATTATTTATTCTTATTTTTCAAAGGAGGTTTCACACCCGCCTCTTCATCTGTAAAACTATAGTTTAAATGCCAACCTTGAGAGGTTGTGTTTGAATCGGTAACAAACCATATCAATACCTCATTTGTAGTTGAAACAATAATAGGGGGTAAATCGGGTCCGCTAAATGAACCTAATATATTTTCTGGCATTGTATAAATACCATCGAATAATGAAACATAATCAATTTTAGCCTGAGTATCTAATTCGTCAAATTCAATTTTAATTCGTTTTCCAACCGGGGCAGTAATTTGCCATTTGCAATCACAATTGTTTGCATAGTTCGACGAACCACTTCCATCACTTATTTCATCATAAGGATTTTCATAACGACGAGTGTCTTTGCAAAAAAGTTTTGTAGAATCAATGGGCAATGCATCGTATGAAATGATGGAGGCTGAATTTCCTTTTTTACCTCGATATTCAACACGAACCTGAGGCGATTGAATAAATAAATTTATCGGAAATTCTTTCGAAGAATAAGATGCCAATAACGAATCATGAAAGTAAAATTGAATGGGCGATTTCGAATCCTTCCATTCACCTTTTAGCGAAAAATAATAACCTTTGATGCCACCTGTTGAAGCAATATCCCAACTTGTTTTTGATGACGTTTTTTCAATCACAATATCTCCTTCAGGACGTTTCGAATTAAAATATATATCTTTTGATGTTTTTGATATAAGATATTGTGAAGCCTTCTCTAAATCAGGAAAACCTGCACCTAGTTTGCCACTATAAGAGCTATTTAAACTATCAATTGGTTGCGCTGTATTTTTAAGTGCCCTCATTATTTCGTCGGGACTTGCTTTAGGTTTTAATACTTTTAATATCGCTGCACAACCACCTATCATTGAAACTGCGGCAGAGGTTCCATCGTTATATCCATAAGTATTTTCTTTTGATGGATGTGGTGCATACACAAATTCACCCGGTGCTGACAAATCAACTTTTTGTCCATAATTCGCATTTTTCATTTTTTTAAAAAGAGTATCTACAGCACTTACTACATAAACAGTTGAAATAGAAGAAGGTGGATCGCATTGTTCGCTATAAAAATTACCTGCAGCACCTAATATTAAAATTCCTTTTTTTTGTGCTTCAAGAAATAAATGGCCATACTTTTCTTTGTCGTATTTTCCACCACTCCAAGCACAAACTATAATATCT
>ENA-UOWO01002736-UOWO01002736.1-activated-sludge-metagenome-genome-assembly--contig:-NODE-2736-length-21472-cov-4.798898_pt1 | contig 21472 bp, 23 predicted proteins | sample MGYA00238148_ERZ761564 | MGnify/ENA primary metagenome ERZ761564 (study PRJEB28885, sample SAMN05720194) | activated sludge metagenome | isolation source: Anaerobic digester | place: USA... | reverse complement strand
TAAAGAGGTGTCGTATCCTTTACTACCTCTTGAGGTGGCTGTAATAAAATCCACCGCAGGTGAAGCGGAAGATCGCCATGAGGTAGTTCGCAAGATTGATCTGCAGGCCAAACCATCTTCGGCTCCTGTTACCAAAACAGAAGATCCGCCTTCGGTTATTCCTGAAAAAGTAGATAAAGTGGTACCTGAAGTAGCGCCTGAGGTGGACAGCGTAATTGTGGTGGAAGAGCAGCCAACAGCTGAGGTGGCGGTACTTGAAATGACGAGTGACCTTTGGGAGAAAATTGTTGGTAAAACCAAGGAGGAAAATGCCGCTTTGGCGGCACTTCTTCGAGATGCCAAGCCAGCTGATTTGTCGGGTGATACATTGAAGCTCGCAGTACGTTTTCAATTTCACAAAGAAAGAATATCAGACCTTAAGAATTGCAAGATTTTGGAGAGGGTGGCGAGTGATGTTTTGAATGGGAAAGTCAGGATTGTCTGCGAATTGGACGATGGAAAAAAGAAGGCAGTTAAGCCGGTTGGTACAGCAGTGAATCTGGAAGAGGCAGTGGGGGAAATATTTGATATAGAATAGTGTATAACTGATTGCTAATAGCTAATAGTCGATAGCTAGTAGCATTAATCACCAGCTGGAAGCTATAAGCCATTAGCTACAAGCAAGTCCTGGAGGACTTATGCCGAGGGGTAGTCAAAAAACTGAAGAGTCGAGAGCGGCTCAAAAGAAGGCTTTTGCCGGGGTTCGGATTCCGCCGCAGAATACTGAGGCAGAGCGATCAGTTCTTGGTGGTATTTTGCTCGACAAGGATGCCTTTGTAAAAATTTCGGACGCCCTTTCTCCGGATGATTTTTATGATTCGCGTCATGGGATTATTTATGGAGCGATGGAGATTCTTTTTGAAAAGCGTATGCCCGTCGATATCGTCACTCTTTCTGAAACTTTGGAAAACCAAGGGAAGCTTCGCGAGATTGGTGGTGCTGGGTATTTGGCTGAAATAGTGAACTCTACCCCTTCTGCTGCCAACATAGTTCATTACGCAAAAATAGTCCGGGACAAGGGAATATTGCGCCGCCTGATTAGTGCCGGCGCAAGCATCACTGAGCTTGGCTATGATGAAGATGGTGAAATATCCGATATTCTAGATCAGAGCGAACAGACACTTTTTTCCATCTCTCAGAGCTCAATGTCTAATAAATTTATTCCAATTCGTTCAATATTGTCCGAAGCATTTGAACGCATAGACCGGATACATCAGGACAAAGACAAAGGGGCTCTTCGCGGTGTTCCAAGCGGTTTTAAGGATCTTGATAACCTTACGGCCGGCTGGCAGAAGTCGGATCTCTTGATCCTGGCTGCCCGTCCCTCTATGGGTAAAACATCGTTTGTAATGAATCTGGCTGAGAATGCTGCTATCGATGAAAAAATTCCCGTCGCTGTTTTTTCTTTGGAGATGAGTAAAGAGCAGCTTATCGAGCGCTTACTCGCTTCCCAATCCGGTGTTGACTCCTGGAAACTTCGTACCGGCAACCTGGCCGATGATGATTTTCAAAAAATTGGCTATGCTATGGGGGTATTGGATGAAGCCCCGATTTTCATCGATGATTCGCCGGGTGGAAATATTATGGAAATTCGAGCCAAAGCACGGCGCCTGCAAATGGAGCATGGACTTGGATTAATAATAATCGACTATTTGCAGCTGATGTCTGGCCGAAGTAGGGGTGGCGAAGCGAACCGTGTCCAAGAAATCTCTGAGATATCCCGTGGTCTCAAGGGCTTAGCTCGTGAATTGAACGTTCCAATCATTGCTCTATCCCAACTCTCTCGTGCTGTCGAACATCGTGATGACAAGCGTCCCCAGCTCTCTGACCTTCGTGAGTCAGGCTCTATCGAGCAAGATGCCGACATGGTGATGTTTCTTTACCGTGAAGAATATTATCATCCTGATACAGAGAAGAAGGGGATCACTGAGGTCCTGATCCGCAAACACAGAAACGGTCCGATCGGCCAAGTCGAACTCTACTTCAATCCTTCGCAAATGAGATTTGCCAATCTGGAGAAGAAAAGGGTAGAGGGGTAAAATCCAAATTAATAATTTCTAATTTCTAACTAATGACCGGTTGGAAAATTAATATTTTTACAATCTGGGATTTTGTTAGTCATTCCTAATTCTTAATTTGAGAATTGCTGTTGATAATCCTGTGGAAAAGTCTGTGGATAGTACTAGAATATTAGTATAAAATTAGCCGTGATTCATGCTTGAAGTCTGTAGCTCCAACAGAAGCAAAGGACTGTGGATAACGAACAAAAACCGAACAAGTTATTGCTTTCTAAGCAAGTTAGCATTATCGTGGCATTGTATGGGAGATTTAATCCAAAAGTAATAATAAACTGACGATAAAAGCGTGATTAAGGCAATAATTTTCGATCTCAACGGAGTGTTCGTGCAGAGCACCAAGCTGTCCGATCGTTTTGCGGCAGACTTTGGTGTTTCTCCTGATAAGTTTTTACCTGCATTGAAAGAAATTATGGCAGAGGTGAGGCTTCCTGGTGCGAGAGATTGTTATTCTTATTGGCAACCATACTTGCAAGAATGGGGAATCAATATGAACAGAGAAGCATTTTACAATTATTGGTTTAGTGCAGAGAAAGAAATTCCAGAACTGATTGAATATGCTCAGGAGCTGAAACGAAAAGGGATGAAACTGCTTGTCCTTTCCAATAACTTCGCCGAGCGGACGGAATATTACCGTGAGCACTTCCCATGGCTCAATGAAATATTTGACGGCGCTTATTTCTCCTGGGAAACTGGATTTGTGAAGTCAGAGGTTGGGGCATACGAAAACATATTGAAAGAAAACGATCTTAAAGGTGATGAGTGCTTGTATTTCGATGATTCAGAGGAGAATATTGAACTAGCAAGGTCTCTCGGAATTGAGGCTTACTTATATTCAGGTCTTATAGAGGTAAAGAGAATGGTTGGAGAGCAAGTTGATTTTTCTGGGGGAAAGGTTAAAGCAAAATGAACTATCATGCAATTGTTATCGAAGAATCACTTAAAGATAGGGATTTGAAATGATTAACGATTTAATTTTCAAAGAGCTTTTGAAGCGAGGATACCACCTAGAAGGAAAAACGAGAGTTTGGGATTTGGCTGATTCTAAGCTATGGTATCTGACGCCAAGGCAGGCAAAAGGTTTTGTCAGTCTGGAACAGACTAAGGATTATAAAGCGTCGATTATTGATAAGGAGATTAGTCTTATCCGAAGGCACCTCCCGGATTTTCTATCAGAGCTTTCCTCGAAATCTTACAATATTATTGACCTTGGTTGCGGGGATGGGAAAAAAGCGGCTCTTTTCATTGAGGAGTTTACTAAGCATTTACAAATTCGGTATTGTCCAATCGATATAAGTGCATATTTTGTGAATGTTGCCTCAAAAGAAATTCGTAAATTAAAAATTGGAGACGTCCTCGAGTTCAAATGGAATATCTCTGACTTTGAAAATCTTGATAATGTCTTGCCTTTGCTTAGAGTGCCGTCTTTTAAGTACAACTTTTTGATGTTGTTTGGCAATACGATGGGTAACTTTGACAGCGAATATATATTGCATGAAGTCAAGACAAGCATGACTAAAGGGGATGTATTATTGGTTGGTGTCGGCATTACTGACAAAAAGGGAGATTCTTGGATAAAGGAATATAAGGATGAAACAATAAACAAATGGTTAGTTCAGGTGCCAATGCTTCTTGGTATCCAGGAAGCAGACCTTGAATACGATGTTCGGTTTATCAATTCAAGAATTGAGGAGTTTTATACCCTGAAACGAGATATGGACATAACTCATCTCGATAAAACCATTTCTTTCAAGAAAGGCGATGTTATCTTGGTAGCTATTTCCTACAAATACTCCAAGCAAAAACTTGGCAGTATCATGAAGAAACATTTTTCTGAGGTAAAGATGTTCACTGATTCTGAAAACACATACGCTTTAACATTGTGCAAAAAATAATTTGTTGGGTAATTTATGTATCATGCAATTGTAATTGAAGAATCGCTCAAGAATAAATCTGTCTTGGAACAGTACAAAATATTGAAGACCAAGATTGATGGTGATTGGCACCTGAATATTTTGGAGATTGAAAATATTGATCAGGCAATTGCTAATATTCAGCCAGCGATGGTGGCAGAGAAGCCGTATTATTGGCATATTTATGATGATGGAACGACGCTAGATGTAATTTTTCGCGAAAAGATATTTCATCTAGACCCAAATGATAAGTCAACCTGGCGAGAAGCGGCAGAATACGGTGCAGCCAAAATGAATATTCCAGCAGAACAGCTCGATTTCTATCCAGCCAGGTTCTTGGACGAGGCTGAATGGTTGGCTAGTAAAGATTAAATCACAGAGACCAAGCCTTAGCCTGTAACAACAAACTAAAGCTTGGACTTCTATCGTTTGGAGACCACCCTTTAGGGTGTTAGCAAGCTAAAGCTTGCATTACTTAGCCAGGGAGAAATCACATAATTGATTGCCACAATAGTTCGAACTTGGAGCGCTCGGTCAGAGCTAAGGCCGGGCTTTCGATGATCATGATAATATTTTCCCGATATGGGGAGATGTAGGCGACGTTCTCGGCAAAGACGATCGTGGTAAAAGGCAGAGTGAATCCAGCGGGTAAAATTTTGGATACTCTGTTTTCGTCTTTGTCCTTTGCTACAATTTCTCTGGCATACATTGATGAGCTCACGAGCTGGCGACTGGTAATTCCCCGCTCTTTTTTCTCTTCGATAATGCGGCCGGTGATATAATTTTTTCTGACAAAATGAAGCATCTCTCTGGGGTCGGTGATGATCAAGTAATCTTTGACTCCCGATTGAAACAATGTTCGCCAGATCTGTTTGAAACCCTCTTCACTGTCAAAGAATAAAACTTTCGCTCTGGTTGGCTTGTGGTTGCTCAATGCTGCTAACGCTGGCAGTTTCTCTCTGAAAGTTCGGATTCTTTCCTCTTGAGTCCGGAGCAGACTCTCCGGAGGCTCAGCAATGTAAAGAGTTTTGGTCTCAACTTTTGTTTGATGAACGAAGCCGTCTTTATCTAGTTTTTCCAGAACAAAATATGCACTGGTGCGCTTAATGCCAGAAACTTTGGCAATCTCAGCGACAGTTGCCTGATCCAATTCAAGGAGAGCGAGATAGATTTTTGCTTCTGCCTCATCTAACCCAATCTCTTTTAGACAGGTTATAATTGTTGAATTCATTAGACAAATTAAGTTAATCAAAAATATTATAGCATTGCATAAATTGTTGTCAAAATTATCGTCAACTTCTCTTGTAACCTGCTGCAACAAGACTAATATGCAGGTGACCAGTGCTTCTTCGCCATCATGATCTGGCCCTAATATCAAGGATAACGCTCGGTAGCAATCATCATTCATTCCTGCTACGCAGTATGAATCCTTGGAAGGAGGGTCTCTCAAATGAGCAAGCAGCTGGTAGCAATCGGTGGTGCTCGTTACAGCGGGGTGACGAGCATTGCCAAGCGAATATGTGAAAAGGAGCCGGCCTACCACTACCTTGACATGAAGGTGTGCGTGGCGACCTACTACGGCGCAGCCTTAGGTGATCAGCAAGGTTTCGAGGACTGGTTTCTCGAGACGATCAAGCTGCTTCCTGATGGTGTCACAGTCATCGACTGGGGCACGTACGCCGTCAGTCTCGGCAGGGGCCAATTCGAGACAGCGATCACGCCTAGGTGCATCGAGGCAATTGTCAATCTCCCGGAGATACGACAGGTTGCCATGGTCCTGCTGGACGTGGACGCGCTCTCGCTTCAGGCCCGTCGCCAGGCAGCTCCGTTCACCACCATGAGATCCGTTTCCAGTGATCTCGAAACGATCTGCTGGGAGCGGATGGCGGAGATAGTTACCTTCGGTGAATACGTGGACGTCCTTTGTCCGCGCCAAGGCCGAAGTGTCAACTTCATCTACCGCATCGACAACATCACCCTCGAGTTCACGGCGGCCAAGCTCGGCCTCTGGACCAAGATCTTCGAGGGGATCACCACCCGTCGCGAGCGCATGGCTGCATAGCCGGCGCCACGTAAACTATCCTTGCCCGATCTTGTCTTGTGCTTGATCGGGCCCTGTTTCGTTTGTGTTGCAATTGGGTACAGAAAGATAAATAATAATACTGACTAAATAGGATTTACTATGACACGGGAAGAAGCGTTGAAACTGCTTGATGAGTGGGTGCCAAATAAGAACTTGCAAAAGCACATGTTTGCCGTTGAGGCGGCGGTGCTAGCGTACGCCAGGAAATTTGGCCAGGACGAGGAGAAATGGGGGTTAGCCGCACTTCTGCATGACGCTGACTACGAAAAGTGGCCGGAGGAGCATCCGCAGAAAATAGTTAAAAAGTTACAAAGTTTGAAAGTTGAAAGTGAGATCAGTGATGCGATTGCTAGCCATGGCGGCAAGGGGGCAATTCCTCGAAAAACGAAACTGGATCATACTCTGTTTGCTTGCGATGAGCTAACCGGTTTGATAGTGGCGACAGCTTTGATGTATCCGGGAAAATTGGCTGATGTCACAGTCGAGCGGGTGATGAAAAAGTATAAGAATGCCGGCTTTGCCCGCGGAGTCAACAGAGAAGAAGTTGCTAAAGGGGCAGAGGAGCTGGGCGTAGAGTTGCAAGATCATGTAGCACTTGTGCTTGCTGCAATGCAGGCAAGTGCTGGTGAGTTAGGGCTATAAACTAGTTTTTTCGATACTAATAATATAATTATGTTGTCATTCCAAACTTGATTTGGAATCCAGGAAGTACTGGATCCTCGGATCAAGTCCGAGGATGACAATAGAACAGGAGGGTAAAATGATACCGAAGAAAGACACGTCATTTAGAGCAGTGGCGCTCTTTGTAATACTAATGGGGGCAGCCATCTTTGGCTATGGGCTTTTTGCCTTGATTGGCAACTTGCTGGGTTACTGTGATGTCTTTTTCCCGTTCGCAAAGGTGATCGGAGGCTTGGTTGTAATTGCCCTTGGTTATATCCATCTGAACTTGGAGTTGATGAGGCAAAAGTAGTCATATAAATGCGAAGAGGCGGGGGAAACGCTCTGGCCGTCGGCTAGCTTTCGCTTGCCGCAGTCCTTTGCGCTTCCGCCCGCCCCTGGAATGTCCCCTCGCTATTTGGAGTCGGCCGGAGTAGGATGCTACTCTTTTCCGGCCTACAGACAGTCTTGCACGGGGTCTAGCCCCGGCTCCTCCCACTAGTGGAGGATATTACCGACGGCCAGATGACTGGCCGTCAGGTTCCCTCGCCGCCAGTCCCGTAGCCGTAGCCAGGGGACTTAAAACGGCGAGTTAGAAACACCTTTCCCTCTTCCGCCCCGAGTGGGCGAAGGGGACACTGTCCCACCAAGATCAGCGCTCCTGAGAGCGCGAACTCGGTGGGGGTGAAACTTTCCTCCATCCATGCCGGCGCCGAAGGCGCCAAGGGAATGGCAGGACCAAAGAAGAACGTGGCAATCACCCCCTTCCTTCTTCTTTGGATTGTTGGTACAGACTTTAGCACACTTACGCTTGGGATGCAAGGGGTTGGTGGGAAGTGACCCTTGCATTTTTTTCCGAGTTACCGTTGAATGGAAGAGAAGGTAAATATTATTTTCCGTTACCTTGCTAGCGATGGGATTTCTCGCCTTGATTCACCCGCCCAACGGCGGGTTCTCAATGGCTCGAAATGACTAGAAGGGGGTAGGAAATGACACTTTGAATGGAGATACGATGGAATCGCAAAATTTGGAAGAGCTCAAGAAGTTGATGGATCGGTTTGAAAACGATGCGGATAATGTTGCTGATGAGAAGGCACAGCAAGCGCAAGTCAGGAAAGAATTTCTAGATCAGTTTGAGAAAATAAAGCATGAAGTAATCTGGCCGGTCTTGGTGGATGTTGGCAATCAGCTCAATTCATACGGTGAGGATTACCATGTCTCTGAGGACAAGGAGCGTGTGGATGCGACTGCACATGCCGAACCCTCCAGTATTACGTTCAATATCTATCCCAAAACAGTAAACAGGGCGTTTTACAAACCAGAAAGTACCCCATATATTCAGTTTGCTGCCGATCCTTATGCGCATAAAATTGCCGTTAATGTTTCGACAATGATGCCCGGAAAAGGCGGGGTGATGGGTTTACATGGTCTCTTTGACATTGATAAAATAACCAATGATCTAGTTGAAAAAGAAGTTGTAGAGGTGTTAAAGCATACACTTATCTTTCAAAGAGAAAGCTGAGTAAAGCAAAAAGCTCCAGACCCCAAAGTCAAAAGAAAGCCAAAAACGATAAAACATTAAAAAGTTTTTGCTTTGGAGTCTAGGCTTTAGGTTTTAACATTTGGAGGTCTTGTGGATTTAGCTACTGTATCAAAACGAATTTCTGAATTGGAGCGTGTTTCTGAGGAGATTAGAATCTTAAAGGAAATGCTCAAGGGTGAGCTCGAGAATGAGGATGCTTACCTACAGTCGGTCGAAGCAGTGAAAGAGGCTGTAAAACAGCGTAAAACGATCAAGGATGAGATTTTAGCCAAAGGGCCGAATCAAGAGGCTATGGCCAATATTAAGAACCTCTCAGAGGAGGCCGTGACCCTGCGTGAAATCCTATCGGCAGAACTTACAGAACTCTTCAGAGAGAATAACGCCGACGAGATTGCTGACGCTGACGGACAAACGAGAAAGTTTGTTGTCTCTGCGAAAGTCTTGCCCAAGAAGGGGCCTAAAGAGTACAGAAACAATATGGGACAATACGACAAGGGAGAGTGAGCTAGTGCTCACTAAAACCAAGACCCCAGACCCCAAAGAAAAAACAAAGCCCAAAACCAAGACCCCAAAGCCAAAGGGAACGAGAAACAAATGTTTTAGTCCTGATTTTTTTAGAAATTTAGTTTTATTTTTGCTTTGGAACCTTGGTTTTGGATTTTTATAAAAAATACTAATCCAGTAAATAATATTTACATATTACACCACTAAATACCCCTCTTAACCATTGACAAGTTATGGCATAATTGTTATACTAATATAATTTAGTACATTAAAAACTTGAGCGATTGGCCGGAACGAGATGGGTTTATAGAGTGGTCTGCCCCACCTCTCTATGAGTGGGAAGAGTGAATATGTAATCGATAACATAAAGAAAATAACACCCCGAGATATTCCCTCAAATATTTCGGGTAATCTTAGCAGAAATCTCTGGTTGTTATTTTCTTTGATACGCATTGAGTTATCTACTATCGTATCTTGTAATAAGAGGTTGCAATCAATTCTTCTCCCCAGCTCGTTCTTGCCACATACCAGTCGCTTCGCTCCGGTACATGGCAGGCCAACCAAGTACTGGTCTGCGAGTATAGGCAAGAGAAATCAAAAACCTATGAAGCTTGGATCAATTCTTTTAGGAGATGTAAATCTTTTAGAGGAATAATAAATCCTAGCTTCATAAAGAGGGGTGTAGGTTGAAGTGGCCGAGCTATATTTAAAAAATACTATACTCGATCAGTCCATAAATCACTTTCACCCCAAACAAAAAATCCGATTGTATAATATGAACCCTACAATTTAATAAGAAATTATTAAATAAATAGCGGCCCTCTTAAAAACAATCGGATTTTTTGTTTGAACTGGAGCTTTTTCCTTTTTCTTTCGACCACCCTAGCCATCCTACTCCCCTTCGGGGAGACCGGTCTCGAAAAAGGAAAAATCTACCATTTCTTTTTTTAGTGGAGGGCGTTATAAAAAAAGACCCTCTGGGGGTCTGGTTATGCTGCCATTATTTGTTCAAATTCTTCAGCCACCTCGGGGCTTACTACCCGAAGTTGTTCGGTCATCGCCATTCTGGCTGATATTGCGACCATTGCCTCGGGCGTCGGTGCCAGCCCTTGTCCTACACTCTCTGCCAGTGCATGTGTCGCGTCGATGGTGGCCCTGGTTTCGGCAAGTCTTTGATTTTCCTCTTCATTTTTCTGAGGTCGGGGAGCTGATTGAATCACTTTTTCCTGCATGCTCATGAACCGTTCGAGCTCCGCTCGAATTTCTTTCGGCCTGGTCGAGGCCTCTATTTCATAGGGGTTGTATTCTCGTTCTCTCATGATTCTCCTTTCCCTTATGGTTCGAAGCATTATAACTCTGTGTGATAGTTTTGTCAATGATTTTTCGAGGGGATGAGATTATGAAATAACAATGCATTCCCAATATGTTGACACCGTCATTTCTGAGTAATAAACTTATTGCAAGGTTTAAGTAGTTAACGGGAGGTACTATGGTTGACGGACTGGAACGTGAGGCGACACCGGCTGGTTACGATGATGAGTTTATGGCTGGAAGGGATGAGTCTCTTGCTCAGAGCGAGAGCCTTGACAAAGATCCGCTTCTGTTGGAGCTAGATACGAGGGTGCTTTTGCCAGAGCTTGTAAAAAGAATGAGAACACTTGAGAGAAAACAAGGGGTTGCGCTTACTTCTGCCGAAGAGGATGAGCTTGCAGACATTTATGCCCAGGTCCAGACAATCAAAGACACTAAAAAAGAGTTGGAAGCAAAGTTTTCCAGGCAATAGGTTAACCGAGCTTTTCTTTATGCAATGCAAAAAACCACTTACTAAAGTGGTTTTTTGCGTCTTTGGGGTAAATTGGATTATCCTGCTAAAGCAGTGGTCGCCTGAATAACATTTGGGTTATAATTAAGCTTTTCTAACTTGCTTTGCGCCGATCCAGGCTAATTCAAAAATGCTTTTCATGGCGGTGGCGATGGGGGCGCTCTCGATAACCACCGCTAGGAGGTCTTGGTAAGAGGCGATAAAGATTTTATTACTGTAGATATTAATTTGCTCAATTGAGAAGGGGAATTGATCTTTGTTCACTAGTTTGGTGACCCGAAGATCTTGTTTATCGTTTTTTACTAGCTCTTCTCGAGCGATTAGAGAATCTTCGGCAATACAGCGCTGGGTAATGCCACGCTCTGCCCTTCTTTTAATATATCCATGAATCCATTCGCCGAGATGACTCCTGACGTCTGTGTAAGAGGCATACGCTAAAGTCTCTGTACCTGGTGGCAAGAGTAGTGTTTCTTCAAAAACAGTCTTGATACCATCAATCCCATCATACATTCTGATTTTTGGTCTCGAAGCGGAAGAATTATACAGAGAAGCGAGAAGAGGGAGAGCCTCGACTAGCGTTTTTTGGCGATTGTGAATTTTTCTCTCTTCTTTTTCAAATATTCTAGGCAAAAGTTTCGGATCTTCGGCGGTGTAAGTGCGATGTCCTGTCTTTCTGCTAAAAGTAACGAGCCCTCGGCTGATTAAACTATCAAGAACACTGTAAATAGTGGTTCTTTTAAGCTTTGTTTGTTTCATGATTTCTTGAATTGTACCTGAGCCCATTTGTAGAAGGATAAGATAAATCTTTATCTGTTTTTCGTTGAGCTCAAATCTGATCAATAGCTCTTCCAGCTCCATGTTTTCTTTCTGACGTAAATTCGTCGTCATAATTATTGATAAAGTATCATACTATACTTAATTTGTCAATAGTTTGTGCCTGTATTTCGAGAAAATGGCTGATCGTCACAATTACAATGATGACGAAAAAGTATTGACAAATATCTGAAAAAGTGCTAGAGTGTCTAGTTCACGCTTGGCCAAAGGCCATGCTGAAATCAAACAGAGCGGTCGGTGCGAGAGGAGACTAGAATGAACGAAAATCTCAGACTTGTGTTTCTGTTGAAGCGCATTGAAGCGGCAAGAGAAAGGGTGCAGCACCTTGAATTACTCGAGGAAGGGCTGCGCCGAGATCTGGATAGCAGGGAGTCTGATCCGGAATTTGCCCTCGCAAAGTCCTTGTTCGAGCGGAGAGTTCGGGTTGAGCGACCATGCGGGCTCGTTCTCCGTGCGAGCACAGGAAAATGGTGGATCGGGGCTGATGAGAAGGAAGTTGTTAAAGCGATCGCTCGTGACAACGACCTGCCTAGCCTTTCAGAAAGAGCAGTTTATCACTTGGTAAACTTAACTCTGGAGGAGCGGCTAGTAAGTACTTCTGATGTTCCCGAGAGAGAGGTTATCTCCAACCTCGAGTGGTCGCCGGAGGAGTAGAACAAGGAGAGAGCACGGGCGGATCCCAGAAAAGGGATCCGCCCTTTTCGTGTCCGATTTGCCAAAGATTTCATGCAATTTGCCAACTATGTTATAATTATGAAAATGACTAAGACGCAATGGGAAAAATTGGAACAAGCTAGAAACCAAGCTCTTAAGAATCCGCCGACGGAGTTGGCTGACTTGATGATTGACATGAGCAAAAGTAAAAATAAAAAAGGACTAACTCAAATATTATTCGAAATGCGATATGGTGACGGGAAAGAGTAATGAAACACTGCATTCTGGAAGATAGCTCGTTTTTAGTAGCAACAATTGACCCGACTGACCTCTTTCATCGTTATGCTGTCTTGATTTTTAAGAAGATAATTGAGAACAAAAAAGAGGTTAAGGTAGTTATTCCGACATTGGTTTTTTACGAAACGATCATCACCTTGGTAAAGAGGGGTGGAATCCCGAAAGCAACAATCGAAAAGAAGCTTTGGGATTTTTTATTTTCCGATCTGGTGCTAAATGTTGCATTGATTGAAACCAGTGCTTTTAGAGTTTGTAAAAAACTTTCAACTAGCGATATTTCGACGTTAAAAACTCAAGATTTTATCATTGCCAATGTAGGAATGGAATACGAAGCCTCAATTTTGACATTTGATAAAAGGATGAGAACAAGAGTCGGCAGTGTTTACCCTGATATTTACTACTGTGCTTCTTTGGGATTGGATGGCAATTCAATGCCAGGTGAAGATGAAACCCCACGATTTTTAGCCGATTTCTATACAAAACTTGGCAAGAAGATAGAAACATTTGATGATATTCCGTTTTAAATAACCACCCCTGGCCCCTCCTTCAAAAGGCGGGGAATCTAATGGATGATTTACTGAAAAATTTGAATGAACCTCAGAGAGATGCGGTGCTTACTACGGATGGACCGGTTTTGGTATTGGCTGGGGCGGGGAGTGGCAAGACGAAAGCATTGACCCATCGGCTTGCTTATTTGGTGCAGGAGAAGGGAATCTCACCATATAATATTTTGGCGGTGACGTTCACCAATAAGGCGGCCAAGGAGATGGCAACAAGAGTCGCTTTACTCCTTGCTAATAGCAAATTGCAGATAGCTAATAGCCCTGAAAGCAATAAGCCATTAGCCATTAGCTATAAGCTCCCCTGGCTCGGAACTTTTCACTCAATCTGTGTCCGAATTTTACGGCGGGAGGCAGAGCATGCTGGAATCTCGAGTAATTTTTCGATTTATGACGAGTCTGATAGGCTTTCATTGATTAAACGGATCATGCGTGATCTCGATATGGATCCGAAGCAATTTACTCCGAATTCGATCGTTTACTTGATCTCCGGAGCGAAAAACGAGCTGATTGACGCGATGGACTACAAGAAATACACAAATACCCCGGTAGAGCTAGCGGCGTCTCAGGTTTATGAAAAGTACGAAGAATACATGCGCCAGCACAATTCGCTGGATTTTGATGACTTGATCATGCAGTGCGTCGTATTATTTCAAAATAATCCGGAAATACTCCAAAAGTATCAGGAGACATTTCGATATATTCTGGTTGATGAGTATCAGGACACAAACCAGGCGCAGTATCTTTGGACAAAATTATTGGCGGCCAAACATCAAAACCTAATGGTGGTAGGGGACGATTATCAATCAATCTATAGCTGGCGGGGTGCAAATTTTCGCAATATCCTTAATTTCGAAAAAGATTATCCGACAGCAAAGGTGATCAAGCTGGAGCAAAATTATCGCTCGACACAGACCATTCTCGATGCGGCGAATGAGGTGATTAAGTACAACAAGAATCGGACCGACAAGAAGCTTTGGACGGAGAATTCTAAAGGTCAGCCAATTACTGTTTTCCGTGCCCTGAACGAAAAGGATGAGGCCGAATTTGTTATTATGGAGATAAAGTCGCTGATGCAGCGACAAGTTACAAAGTTACAAAGTTACAAAGTTGAAAGTCAGGGCCCTGAAGTTGGGGGAACAGAGAGCAACCTTTGTAACTTAGAACTTAAAACTTTAAACTATTCTGATTTTGCCGTGCTCTACCGTACTAATGCCCAGTCGCGTGCGGTGGAGGAGGGATTTCTCCGTTTTGGAATTCCATATCGGGTTGTTGGCGGTTATCGCTTCTACGAACGCAAGGAAGTTAAAGATATGGTTTCTTATTTGCGATTATTGATTAATCCTTACGATCTGGTTGCGTTGGAAAGGGTTGTGTCGGCACCTCCAAGAGGAATTGGTGAAAAGAGCCTAGCGCAAATAAGAAAAATTCCTAAATCCGAATTACTAATTTCTAAAGAAAATCCAAACTCTAATTCCGAAATTCCCAAAAAGCTTCAAGATTTCTTAGTGATCATAGATGAGATTAGGTCTGATATGGGCGAGAGAACCTTACCAGAGATCATGGAAATTCTGGCTGAGAAAACTGGCTTTCGAAGTTATCTTTGCGATGGGACTCCTGAGGGAGAGGGAAGGTGGGAGAATGTTCTTGAATTGATTGGAGTCGCTCAATCAATTCAAGAAGGCGAAAGTTTAAAGGCGGGAGGCGAAAGGGTCACAACTGCTCAACTTCTCGAGCAATTTCTGGAGCAGACGGCATTAGTGCAGGATACTGACGATCTGAAAGATGATGAGGGAGCCGTTACACTGATGACGCTGCACTCTGCTAAGGGATTAGAGTTTAAATATGTTTTTATTATCGGAGCGGAGGAGGGTTTGTTCCCACATAGCCGAGCCTTGCTCGATGCGAGTGAAATGGAAGAAGAACGCCGTCTGGCTTATGTCGGAATTACTCGTGCCAGAGAGCGCCTTTACCTGATTCATGCCTTCGAGCGCAATATCTTTGGACGCTTCCAGAGCAACCCAAAGTCGAGATTTATTGAAAATATTCCAGAACATCTTTTGGATAGTATTTAGGGGCTAGTATTTAGTATTTTGGGCTTTGCACTATTTTATAATTGTGGTATAACAAAAGCGGAGAAAGGGGGTACGTATGTGGGAATTAATTCGATCTTTCGACGAGCGGCCGTCCTTCTGGCGGCCGATCCTAAGTGTTGTCGCCTTCCCCTGGGTAGCAGGGAGGGCGGTGCTGGTGGCTGTTCTCGGCTTTCTAGCGCTGAGCCAGCGAGCCGAGAGGATGAGGAAGGAGGAGGAGATGTATGGTCCTGACCACCACTCCTTCTCCTGATGGCTAGGTCTCTGCGACAGGCGTGCCTGCGCGCAGAGACCTTACTTTTTGATTTTCTTTATGATAAATATATGTTGAACGTGAGGGATGAATCTACCGAAAACCCCAGTTGACCGAAGACCATCCAGCTTAGTAGCCTATTGTGGGTGAAGAGCAGGATGGCCGGACAACTTGAAGGGGTCACTTCGGTGGTTTCCCGAACCGGACAGCAGACGATAGACTTTCGATTTCTTTGCTGCCCTTCTTTTTTGCTTTGGACCCTTGATTTTGGGTTTTAGTTCTCTCCTGATATAATTATATTATAGAACTATACTAGAGGGGCTTTGGAAGCGCTTTGTTAGTTGATTGAACAAAAAGTGCAAAGCATTATTTTGGATTTTAAATAGAACCATTTTCTGACTACTTACTATGCTTGAATAAATAATAACCCCATCTACGTTTCCCCTTCTCCCACCTCACCTAACCTTCCCTCAGGCAGGGGAGGAACCAAAAGGGGAGGAGAATATGAATGGGTGATTTGACATCGGTCGTCTGCTGACAGTACAATGGTCATATTATGCGATTGAAGAAATACTTTTGGTTTCTTATAATCCCGATCTTCCTGGTCTTTACCCACAGCTACGCTGGAAATAACAATCAAGTTAGCAGTTCTGTTGAGAGGGACAAGAAACCCTATGTTGTTGATGTTATTTTGCCGGATGGCAGCAAAGCCAACGAATATAAAGGTGTTAGTAGCAGTACAACGCCTTTTTTTGTTGCTCGGGATCTCGGAGCCAGCCCTGAATCCGAAGATCGTCTTAGCGCCTTTCCTGATATTGCCATGGGGATGGGTGGTAAAATTACTCTCTACAAAGCTCCGAATTATACAATCTTTGACGGCAAAAGAAAGATTGAAGCAAAGAGCTGGACTAAAACTGTTCAGGCTCTTTTGACTGAAGCACACATTCCCGAACTTGGAGATGATGACAAGGTGACACCACCACTTGCAAGCGAAATTCAATCGGGAGCAACAATAAAAATTACCCGCGTTGCTATCACTCATGTCACCAAGGTTCAGGAGATTGAATTTCAGGTAGTCAAGAAAGACGATCCCAATTCTGATAAGGGCAAGGTAACCGTTAAGCAAAAAGGGGTCAAGGGGAGTAAAAGTTTAACTTACGAAGTAAGAAGAGAGGATAGCGGAAAGGGTATGATGGAAGTTGGCAGGACTTTGATCAAGACAGAGGTGATCAAGACGCCGACGGAGGAAATCCAACTTGTCGGGACAAGACCGGTGATAACTGTTCGTTGTAAGTACAATGATACGGTTTTAGCGGCGGCTATGAAGTATGATTATGATCCAAACAAATTATGTACTCTCATGATGAAGGAGAGCAATGGCAATCCGGGATCAATTTCAGGAGGAGGGCACAAAGGATTGTTTCAATACACAGATGGCTTTTGGGCTGATGCTTCGACCAAGGCCGGATTTAAGGGTGCCGATTGGAACGACCCAAAAGCTCAGATTTTCACTACTGCCTGGGCTCTGACTCACGGATATAGCGGCAGATGGTGAAGCTTATCGCTTATTGCTTATGGCTAATGGCAGCCGCAATCAGCTACGAGCAATTAGCAATTAGCAAAATGGAGGGAAGATGGATTTGACTGAGATTTTATCAATTTGTCTCGTGTTCGGAGCTCTGGGTTTGTTCATGTTTTTGACAAAATACAAGAAGAAACTTGCTTTTCTAATGATGGCAGCAGGGTTTGGGTTTGGTTTGGCCATTGTAATCTTTCAAATCGGGAATTAAGGTAATAATTTGCAAAGTGTGCTTTGGTTTTGGTAAGGATAGTACATGACCGACTTGGCTGATAAAGCACAACTAATTCAATATCTTCAAGCTCATGGACTCTACACAAAAAAGGGTTTGGGGCAGAATTTTTTAGTTGATAGAGGCGCTCTCGAGAGAATAGTGGATTCTGCCGAGATACGGCCAGATGATTGCATTCTAGAAGTAGGGCCCGGACTGGGCACGCTAACTCAGCATCTGGTTGGAGCTCACCGAAGAGTTGTCTCTGTTGAAATAGATGATAAAATTGCAAATTTGCTTGTGTGCCAATTTTCAAGCATCAATGATTCCCGAAGGGACCCCTTCACGGGGCAATTTCCAATCAATAACCAATGTTCAAATATTAAAAATTGCAAAATTGAAAATTCACTGAAAATTGCAAAATTGAAAATTGATAATTCTAGGCTTGATATTGTTAATGGGGACATCCTTAAAGTAAATGTCCCGGAACTTCTCGGTGATTGTAGGTCTTACAAGGTTGTTGCTAATATACCGTATTACATTACTTCTAAAATATTGCGCCTGTTTCTTGAGCAGACGCCAAAAAAGCCGGAAACGATCGTAATTCTAACTCAGAAGGAACTGGCCGAACGTGTTTGTGCAAAGCCGGGCGAGATGTCGTTACTCTCCGTCTCGGTCCAAGCATATGGCAATCCTGAGATTGTTGGTATCGTCAAGCGTGATTCTTTTTTCCCTGCTCCGGAAGTAGACAGTGCAATACTTCGTATTGCAATTATCAATGATCAATTTTCAATTTTCAACGACAAGGAAAAGCTATCACAGAAAGATTTCTTTCGCTGTGTTCGGATTGGCTTTGCCTCGAGAAGGAAAACCCTCTTAAATAATCTGTCTGCCGGTTATCGATTGGAGAAGAAGGTTGTTCTTGATATACTGAGTGAAGCCGGACTTGATGAATATATACGTGCGCAAGAACTATCGATTGCAGAGTGGGAGAAACTGAGTATCTCAATTGTTAAATTGTTTAATTGTTAAATTTCTTTACGAGAGGGGAGACTATGCCAGAGGGTAAAGATCTATTTGAGAAAGCTGCCGAGGCGCCGGCTCGGGTTCTTGAGAAAACAGTCGAGGTCTCCGAGTCTGCAACCTCTTTTATTACCAAGAAAAAGCCATTGCAAAAAGTTAGTGACTACTGGCATATGCTTGGTCCAGGGCTGACTACCGGTGCCTCGGACGATGATCCTTCTGGAATCGCTACCTATTCCCAGACTGGAGCTCAGTATGGAAACCAGCTGCTTTGGCTAGCAGCCTTTACCTTCCCGCTTATGGCAATTGTTCAGGAAATGTGTGCAAGGATTGGTATGGTCACTGGCCAGGGCTTGGCGGCAAACATTCGTAAGTATTATTCAAAGAAAGTGCTTTTTATCTGTACCATCTTGCTCTTTGCGGCAAATACTTTCAATATCGGGGCAGATTTGGGTGCTATGGCAAAGGCAACTCAATTACTCTGGCCTAATGGTGGTTTCGTGCTATTAATCGTTGGGTTCACCATTATTAGCTTGTTGCTGCAAATATTCAGTACATACGCCAAATACGCAAAATATCTGAAATATTTAGCGTTAATTTTACTTTCCTATGTGCTTTCAACGCTTCTGATAAAGGGTCTTGATTGGCAAGCAATAGCCAGAGCTGCTATTACTCCCTCTTTTGATCTCACAAAGGATAAAATTATTCTAATATGTGCGATTTTGGGTACTACAATCTCCCCCTATCTTTTCTTTTGGCAGACATCACAGGAGGTTGAAGAGGAGATACTGGAGGGTAAAACGACTTTAGCACAGAGACAAGTGGTTGACCCTGGTCAGATCAAGCGGATGAGGGTGGACGTATGGTCTGGGATGCTTCTCTCAAATGTGGTTATGTTCTTTATTATCGTTGCCTGTGCGGCGACATTGTTCATCGGTGGCGGCACTGAAATTACAACGGCAGCGGATGCAGCCGAGGCACTTCGTCCTTTGGCTGGAGATGCCACCTATTTACTCTTTGCCCTCGGAATTATTGGAACAGGCCTATTGGCGGTACCAGTATTGGCTGGCTCAGCTTCTTATGCTGTGGCTGAAAGTTTTGGCTGGAAAGAGGGCCTCTTTTATAAGCTCAAACAAGCCTATGCGTTTTATGGAGTTTTGATTGTGGCGATGCTGTTGGGATTGGGAATGAATTTTATCGGATTAGATCCGATGAAAGCGCTAATCTACTCAGCCGTAGCCAACGGCTTGGTCGCACCAATAGTTTTGGTCTTGATTGTGCTCCTCAGCAGTAATAAGAAGATTATGGGCGAATGGTCAAATGGACCGGTTGTCCGTGTTCTCGGTTGGGTAATCACAATTCTCATGATTGTGGCAGGAGTAGCAACGATCGGATCTTTAGTTGTTTAAACAGAATCAGATGACCAAAGAAGCTGAACAAGGTAACACAGATTTGGGCCAGGAAAATTATTTGGAAAATAAACTTCAACATGGTTCCAAAGGATATCCCGATCTTTTTGTTGAGGTATATAATAATCCTTCCTTGCTTGATTCTTCTTGTGATAGCAAAACCAAGGAACTTTTGGTTGAAAAAATTTGTGAGGAAGGTGACAGGGGCTTCCTTTTTTTAAATGCGCTGATTGATTTCTCGGCTAGAAAAAGCTTAGAGTCAGACACATCAAAAGTAAAGAGTAGGCAACTTGAGGATTTTTTGAAAGAAATAATTCGATATTTTTTTGATAGCACTCAATTAATAGAAAGCCTTTCTTTGCAAGAGCTTCTTCTTTCATGCTCCCGGGCCACACAGGTGCCAGAGCTTCGCGGATGGCTGGGAAGAAATCTAATTAGTGCTTTGGTGTGGAGAGTTGATAGATATGACCCCGACGAAGTATCAGAGCAGCTACGCGATCTCTTAAAAGGATGCCAAGTAGGCGATGTCTTGGATCTTATTAATCTTTTCCCCACAATTCTTTCTGTAAGTTACGCAGAAACTGGTAGGTGGAGTAAGCAATCCAAAACGATAGAAAATTTCTTCGAGCTAACCAAAGCATACTTTAAGCAACCTTTTGTTCAATATGCGCTCAAATTAAGTTTGGCAAGTTTAGTAAAGGAGCAAGAGGGTTCGTCTCTTGGTATATGGGCGAGAAGGGGGGATTTAAACGAGGGGCGGTTATTAGAAGGGTTGCCAAAGGAGGAGCACCGAGGAAATAGCATTCTAGCAGCTCAAATCAGACCGAACATTCGCTTGTTACCCGGATTTAAGGTTGTAAAGAGTGCATCAGATACCATAACAGTGCTAGATCAGAGTAATCATGCCAGATACTATGGTCGCTATGATCACACATTGGTAAAAGGTGAAGATGAGCCAATTGTTCCAATTCCAAGATTGAACGAAGCAATCGAATGGGTTGAAAGCATAGAACAAGATGTACAGAACAGTATTAAAATCAGAAGATATTTAGAGTATTTCAAGTTAGGGATAATTATCCCTTATGCGGGGATAGCCACGAATGATTATCAAAATATTGCAGAAAAGTTTAGCTCCATCTCAGACGTTCTAAGTAAGAAAGAGTGGCAAGAGCTTATTTATTGTTATGAACAGTATGCGATTTTCATAAAAAAGGTGAATAGGTACTCAGAAGAGGTTAACGATCAAATTCAGATCAAAAATAATGAAATCATCGCCGTCTTTTTGGAGCACTTTCAGTCTCAAGTATCGCTCTTGGGCAGGAAAGAAAATTCAGAGTCAGGTGACCATACAAACAAAGAGCTGCAGGAGCATATAAATGAAGGAAGACACGGATATGCTTTGGCTGCGGCTGAAGCAATTATCCTGGGCAAGATCGAAAAAGATAAAGCTGCATCAGTACCAACTAATCAAAAAAACGAATTGTTTGGCTGGAGCCACCTATATGAGCAACTGGTTCAATTAAAGAAACAGTTGTCCACTAAAATTGTTGACAAGGAGAAGCTAATAGAGAAATATGCTCTCCAATGTTTTAGGGAGAGTGCTAAAATTATCAAAAGAATGAATGCTCTGGAGGATAAGATTATTGAGCAGAATGGTCGCCTTGCTTTGCACTTAAAAAAAACACTCCTTGAGATTAGAAATGTGGAGTTAGCCGGGGCACAGAGGGTTGATTTTAAGCCTTACCTAGAGATTTCTGAAGATAAAAACGCCCTGCCTTTCTATGCAGATGATCCAGACTTGCCACTGCTGTTGACTCATCTTCACCGCCCCGCTCTTCGTAAGATGATTGAAGATGATCTTGGCGTGAAACTTGAAGAAATCCCCTTTCGCTCTCAGGTTCATTTGCTTCGTTTCTTGGC
>ENA-UOWO01002733-UOWO01002733.1-activated-sludge-metagenome-genome-assembly--contig:-NODE-2733-length-21478-cov-11.178360_pt1 | contig 21478 bp, 10 predicted proteins | sample MGYA00238148_ERZ761564 | MGnify/ENA primary metagenome ERZ761564 (study PRJEB28885, sample SAMN05720194) | activated sludge metagenome | isolation source: Anaerobic digester | place: USA... | reverse complement strand
CCGGGTGGGATCGAGGCCGCGGATAAAATCGACCACCTTGCCGGATTCGAACTGCCCCCACCCCTCGTTGAAGGGGACCCACATGACGATGCTCGGATGGTTGAAATGGCTGGTGATCATGCGTTCCAGCTCGAGATAGTACTGGCTGGCGGATGCGGTACTGCGCACAATATCGTCATCCTGGGGCGAGATGGAACGATCGCCGCTGGGCATGTCCTGCCAGACGAGCAGGCCGAGGCGGTCGCAGTGCCAGTAAAAACGGCGCGGTTCGACCTTGACATGCTTGCGCAGCATGTTGAAGCCCATCCTCTTGAGCACCTCAAGATCATAGACCATGGCCTCCTCGGTCGGCGCCGTGTAGATGCCGTCGGGCCAGAAGCCCTGGTCGAGAGGACCGGCCTGAAAGAGGGGCTCGCCGTTGAGAAGGAGCCGGGTCACACCCGCCTGGTCCGGACCGATGGCAATGGTGCGGAGGCCGAAATAGCTTTTAACCTCGTCGATCACCTTGCCGCTGCGCAGGAGCTGGACTGTAAGGTCGTAGAGGTGGGGCGAGGCAGGCGACCAGAGCCGGGCCCCGGGAATGGTCAGCCGGAGGGCGGCATCGGCGGCGCCGCTCCCGGAAGCGACCACCCGGGCCTCCTCGAGTGCAGTGACGGCAAGGCGCTCATGGGACCCTGCGCCGGCGATGCGGCAGGTCACAGTGACAGCGCCGGCGGCGGCATCGGGAACAATGCGCAACTCCTTGATGCGGGTCACAGGCACCGGCTCGATCCACACCGTCCCCCAGATGCCCGTGCAGGCGGTGTAAAAGATGCCGCCGGGCTTGAGCACCTGCTTGCCGCGCGGCTGGGTGCCGGTATCGGTAGGATCCCAGACCGCGACGGTGATCACCTCTTCGCCGGCGTATTCAAGGGCGGCGGTGATATCAAAGGTAAAAGGGTCGTAGCCGCCTTCATGATAGCCGACCTCAATGCCGTTGACCCAGACCTGGGTCTGCCAGTCCACCGCCTCAAAATGAAGGAGGACCCGCTCCTTGCGCCAACCGGCGGGAACGGTAAAAGTGCGGCGGTACCAGAGACGCTGCTCCGGTGAGACCGGACGCTGAACCCCGGAGAGGGCCGATTCGACCGGCCAGGGAACGAGGATCTCCCCCTCCCAACCCATCGGCGCCGGTCCCGAACCGGGGAGTGCCTGGGCCAGAATCTGCTCCCCGCGCGGCCGGATAGCGTAGCGCCAGAGACCGTTGAGGTTCATCCACGACTCGCGCGCCATAGCCGGATTGGGGTACTCGGGCCGGGCCTTTTCCGGCCCCGCCTCGGCAAACCAGCGCGTCGCCAGGGGCGGCACAGCTTTCTGCCACTCCCCGGCCTTTGCACTCCGCGGGGAAAAGGACAGAAACAGCAGAATGAACGGCAGCAGCAGACAGCAGCAGGAAAATCTCATTCTCTCTCCTCTCGGGACGGGCTGGATGCAAATCCTCGCGAGCGGTGGGGCGCCGTGCGTGCGCTCCCGCCCTTGGGCATCGCCTAAAAATAATCATCCTGGATATAAAAAGCCAGAATTTTCGACTCTGGCCTGATTATTGTAAAACAGGCTTCGAGGAGCGGCAAATTCAATCCATAATGAATTGTATTTTAACAGGATAGAAATAATACAATTCATGGCACTGTCAAAGAAAAGGGACAAAAGTGACGCTGTTTTATGGCAGGGGAACTGCCTGGGAGCGCCCGACTTTGACCCGGGGAGAGGAACAAGATGAACAGAAGGAAACAAATCGTCGTCCGGGCGGCTGCGGGCCTGCTTCTGATCTGGGCCCTGGCCGGAGAGGCCCAGGAGGGAGGCTCGAGCTTTGTCTGCGCGGAAGGGCAGCAGCTTGAGGTTATCGCTCTCGGTCTGGGGAACAAATCGGTCTCGGCCAGTCCGCAGATCATTTACATCCCCAATCCCGAAACAGTGGACAGCATGCTGGTCCAGGTTGTCGCCAAGGTTCCGCCGGAGTACACCCCCCCGGAGGAGGCTTTTATCGTCACCCCGCTGGAAAAGTACCATCTTGATGTGCCGGCGGTCATCACCAAAGGGTACGGCTATCACTATGAAAAGATGCTCAAGCCCGCCTCTTTCATCAAGGTCTACATGGAGGGGGATGCCAACCCCGGCTACAGCTGCGCCCGCGCAGTGGTCGCCTACCTCTTTCGCAGAAATCCCCAAGCCCCCTTCACCGTCGGCAAGCTCGTCCATCAGGGGTTGTGGTGGGAAGCCGGCGACCGGCCCAATACCTGGAGTGAAGTCCAGACCATACCGGCCACCTTCGGACCGCGCGACGTCCAGATCACTTGTGTGATCACCGACAAGGAGAGTTCCAGCCGCATCGCCCGCCTGCGCGCCGAGGCCGGCCCCCGCGTGGTTGAAAAGAACTATGACGATCCCAATTTCGGTGACGAAGTGCTGGTCGAAACCATCATCCTCAAGGCCGTGCCCGGTGAGGTCACCGAGGTCAAGATGACCATTTCTTCCCCTGAAGACATCGGCGACTCGATCTTCTGGAGCGGTATGGTGCTCGCCACCAGCAAGGGTGAAGTGGATATGGGGGATGCGATGGAGCATGGTTTCCCCACACTGCTCAGCCACGACGGCGCACGTCACACCTACAAACCCGGCTATTTTCTCGGCGCCGCCATTGACACCGAGAGTGATGGCCAGCCCGGCGACAAGGCCGACGGTGATGATACCATCGGCATCGATGATGAAGACGGGGTTGAGTTCAAGAGCAAGTTCTATCAGGGGCAGGCGGGACAGATGGAGGTCACCGCGGCCGCTCCCGGCTACCTCAACGTCTGGTTCGACTGGAACGGCGACGGCACCTGGGACCAGGATGGTGAACATGCCATCATCGATCTCGCCCTGAGCGCTGGCGTCAATCCCCTTTCCGTCGAGGTGCCGATGACCGGACTCGAGGAACTCTTCTCCTTCTGCCGCTTCCGTTTCAGCTCGGTCACCGGCCTGCAGGCCGGCGGTCCGGCGCCGGACGGTGAAGTTGAGGACTATCTGGTCCCCGTCTACACCCCGGTCGAAATGAGCTCCTTTTTCGCCACAGCGATGGGCGGCGCGGTGGTGCTGCAGTGGGAGACCCAGTCCGAAACCAGCAACCTGGGCTTCAACGTCTATCGCGCCACCGAGGAGGGGGGCATCTTCACGCAGATCAACACCAGGATGATCCCGGGGGCGGGCAGCAGCGCGAGCGCACACCGCTACCGCTACGTGGATGAGACGGCTGAGGCGGGCGGGGTCTACTACTATCAGATCGTCGACATTGCCGCCGACGGGATGATGCAGTGGCACGGGCCGGTCATGGTCGAGGTGGCCAAGCCGGCGGCCAACCGCCTTGAACAGAACTCGCCCAATCCCTTCAACGCCCAGACGCGCATCTCGTACTCCATCAAGCAGGCCGGACAGGTTACTCTGGCCGTCTACAACCTGCAGGGACAGCGCGTTCGTCTGCTGGTCTCCAAGCCGCTTGAAACCGGCAGCTATTCAGCGATCTGGGACGGACGCGATGATGCCGGGCACGATCTGCCCACCGGCGCCTATCTCTACCTTCTCAAGATGCCCGACGCCGAGCTGAGCCAGAGGATGACCCTCATCAAATAACTCCTTCCTCTGCTCATCCATTAACCTGCTGTAAAAAGGCGGATCCTTCGGGATCCGCCTTTTTTTTGCCTCAGCACCACAGCACGCTCCGGCCCGGCCGCGAAATCGCTCAATTTTTCTTTAGTTAATGGTAAAACATGTGCGTATATTATGAACTGTTCAATCCGCCAATCATGAGCCGCCATGCTCAAATGCACCTTAACCATGCGAGGCCAGCAAGAGTGAAAAGGACCGCCACCAATCCCCTCATCCGCAATATCGCCATAATCGCGCATGTCGATCACGGCAAAACCACGCTCGTCGACCAGATGTTCCGTCAAAGCGGGCTCTGGCGCGAAAACCAGCAGGTCGAGGAGCGCATCATGGACAACATGGATCTCGAGCGCGAACGCGGCATCACGATTGCGGCGAAAAACTGCTCGGTCAGCTGGGAGGGGATCAAGATCAACATTCTCGACACCCCGGGCCATGCCGATTTCGGGGGCGAGGTCGAACGCGCCCTCAAGATGGTCGACGGCGCCATCCTCCTGGTGGATTCCTCCGAGGGGCCCCTGCCGCAGACTCGCTTTGTCCTCAAGAAGGCCCTCGAAGAAAATCTCAAGATCATCGTGGTGATCAACAAGATCGACCGCAAGGATGCCCGGCCGCAGCAGGTCCTCAACGAGATCTTTGATCTCTTTATCGACCTCGACGCTTCCGAAGAGCAGATCGAATTCCCCATTCTCTATGCGATCGGCCGCCAGGGCGTCGTCCAGAACACCCTGAGCGAGCCGGGAAACGACCTCCGCCCGCTTTTCGCCGCCATCCTCGAGCATATTCCGCCGCCGGCCTACGATCCGGAGGAGCCTTTCCAGATGCTGGTCTCGGACCTCAATTACTCCGACTATCTCGGCCGTCTGGCCATCGGCCGGGTTTTCAACGGCAGCGCCCATAACAACGACGCCCTGATCTGCATCACCGAGGAAAAGGGCGGGATCCCGCTGCGGATCACCCGCATCCAGGTTTACGACGGCGTCACCCTGCGCGAGACCGACCGGGCTCAGCCCGGCGACATCATCAACCTGGCGGGCATCGAAGAGGTCCACATCGGTGACACCATCTGCACGGCCCAGGCCCCCAAGCCCCTCAAGCGCATCACCGTCGATGAGCCGACCATCTCGATGCTTTTCACGATCAATACCTCCCCCCTCTCCGGACGCGAAGGGCGGCATGTGCAATCGGGCAAACTGCGCGAGCGTCTGTCGAAGGAGGTGCTGCGCAATGTCTCGATCCGGGTCGAGCCGGGCGAAAGCCCCGACCGTTTCATTGTCAAGGGGCGCGGCGAATTCCAGATGGCCATCCTCATCGAGCAGATGCGCCGCGAAGATTTTGAACTCTGCGTCGGACGGCCGAGCGTCATCTACAAGAACATCAACGGGGTTCGTCACGAGCCGATCGAGCACCTCTTCATCGACTGCGAGGAACAGTTCCTTGGCATCGTCACCGAAAAGCTTTCCCGGCGCAAGGCGCGCATGCTCAATCTGGTCAACCATGGCACCGGCCGGGTCCGGGTCGAATTCTCGCTCCCCTCGCGCTCTCTCATCGGCTACCGTAACGAATTCCTGACCGACACCAAGGGCACCGGCATCATGAATTTCCTGCTCGACGGCTACGAGCCCTATCGCGGCGATTTCGTCTCGCGCCTCACCGGTTCGATCGTCTCCGACCGTTCGGGTGAGACCGTGCCGTATGCGCTCGGCAACCTCGAGCCGCGCGGCACCCTCTTCGTCGGCCCCAACGAGCCCACCTATGAAGGCCATATCATCGGCGAGCACAACCGGGACAATGATATCGACGTCAATCCCACCAAACAAAAAAAACTGACCAACATGCGCAGCTCAACCAAGGACGAGGCAGTCCAGCTCACCCCGTTCACTCCCCTGACCCTGGAACGGGCGATCGAGTTCATCAAGGAGGATGAAATGGTCGAGGTGACCCCGAAATCGATCCGGCTGCGCAAGGCCATCCTTTCGGTCCAGCAGCGCAAGGACTATGATCGCCAGAACGGCATGGCCGAATCCGCCTGACCGGCCCGGCGCATAAAAACGGGGCCCGGTCCCGAGAAAAGCGGCCGCCGCACCGGCAAGAGACGCAAGAAAAAAGCCCTGACTGTTGAACAGTCAGGGCTTTTTCATTTCACTCCGCACGCGGGGGCGGTTCTCATCCCTGGGCCTTGAGTTTTTCGATCCAGGCGAGCAGGGCTTCGGGATAACTCGCATAGAGAACGCCCTCCACGCTCCAGGTTGCGGGTGTGCCGGGCTGCAGTCCGTTGCCGGCGGCAAGCTGGTCGATCTGGCCCTGGGCGGCGGTAAAGTTCTGCAGATAAAAATGGGCTTCAGCCAGTCCCAGCCGCACCGCTGCCGCGCTGACCCGGGCATCATAGGCGAATTTGTAGGCGGGATTGATGGAGAGCACCTTGTCGAAATCGGCGATCGCCTGAGTGAACTGGTTCAGGGCGAGCCGGACAAAACCGCGTCCGGCGCTCGCATCAGCGTTGACAGCGTACAGCGCCAGGGAGCCGCTGAAAAAGCTCACGGCTTTTTCGAGTGAATCGACCTGCGGATGGGCGTAGCACCAGCCCAGCCCGGTGAAGGCTTCAAAAGATTGGGCCTGCGCCTGTCTGAGCGTCTCGAACATGTCCACCGCCTCGCCGATCTTGGCCTGCCGGTAAAGATCCCAGGCGGCCGCGGCTATGTCGGCGGGCGCCATCCCGGTCTGAAAAGTGCCCTCTTCGGAGCTGATCATGCCCCCCTCGGATCTCGAACGGACGACGAAATAGTAAAGGGTATTGGACGTCAGCGAGGTGAGCGTACGTCTGTGAACAGTCGTTTTCAGGGCGTTGCTGCTGTCTTTACGGGGATAGGATCCGCTCACAGTGCCGAAAAGCACCGCCGAGGTGGCCTCGATATCGGTCGTCCAGCTGATGGTCGCCTGGGCCGATGACAGCTCGCTGACTTCTGGGATATCAACGATCCGGGGCTTGGGCTTGTTGACCGGGTTGGTCCCGTTGTCGCCGCCGCACCCGGCGCTCAACAGCAGGGCTCCGAGCGCTAAAATGAGGAGCAGCCGGCTGCCGCCGCGGTTACAGGTTCTTAATGTGGAGTAACTGGTCTTCATGCTCGTTCCGTCGTTTCGATGTGGGGTTTGCATTCATCGCTCCGGTCTACTGGAGGATGAGCATTTTTCGGGTGAATGAATTGCCGGGGGTGATACAGCGGTAGAAATAGACTCCGCTGGCCACGGCGCTGCGGTTTTCATCGCGGCCGTCCCACTGCAAGGTGTGTACGCCTGCGGGGAGAGTGCCCCGGGTCAGCAGCCGGATGCGCTCACCGAGGAGGTTGTAAACGGCGACCTCGACCTCCTGCTGCACGGGCAGATCGAGATGGAAGGTGGTCGTCTCCAGGCCGCGCCGGAAGGGATTGGGGAAGTTCTGGTGGAGGCCGAACTGGCGAGGGATGACCTGCGTGACAGAGGCCAGGCGGAAAGTGCCCAGGCTCTGTGTGGCGGCCTTGACGACGCCGTTCTCAACCTCCCCGGCCAGGGGCTCCCAGGATCCATCCGGCCGCTTCTGCTCTATATAGTAGCGCTTGTCCTCAGCCGCCGGTACGGCGATGCGCAGCTGCACCGGACGCGCCAGGGTCAGGCGGGCGGGTCCGATTACGTATTCGGGTGCGGTCTCTGCTGCCCCGGCTTTTTCGGGCACCATGGTCAGATAGAGGTCATGGGGAAGACTTTTTTCGCCGATCTGCAGCGAAAGGCGGCCGTCGGGTGAGGAGAGCATGCCGCCGCTCTCCGCGAGCATGAACTGGGCGGAGAAGAGCCGTTCGCTCTGGCCCGCATTCCCGGCCAGATCTTCACCGGTGGCCTTGATCTGCACGATCCCGCTCTCATCGAGCCGGAAGTCGGCTTTGTAGATCAGGGCCTCACCGGGCACGCGCAGAGCCGGAATGGTGCTGCCACCAATCTCGACGCTGGGGTGCCTGAGCAGGGCCTCGGAGGGAAAGAGGTAGATGTCCATGTAACGAGTGAGCACCGGATTCTGGGCGATGCCGATGGCCAGGGCCGGCGGCTGCAGATCCTGAGTTCCAGTCCGGAAGCTCCAGCTGTAGTCATCCGCCGGTGATCCCTCGTCGATGCCGTTGCCATTGCCGTCCAGCCCGCTCCCGCCCTCCTGGGGAATGGTGCCGCTCAGCACGACTGTGATGAGATCTTCGGGGAGCAGATTAGCGTTGACATTAAAGAGGAGGCGGCGCTGGCTCTGATCGTAGGTGATAAAGCCGACGAGGGGGCCTTGAGCGGCGCTGGTGACCTTGAAGGTCGCCGCCGTGATCGAGTCGCTGATCACCCGCTGATCGAAATCGACCTGGATGTAAAAGTCCTGCTTGAAGTAAGAGATCCCCGCGGCATCGGCCTCCGGATATTTGGCGCTGACACGCAGCGGCTGACGCAAGGTTGCCGGCTCGGTCGGGAGATGGATATACTGGATCCGGTTATCGACGGTCGAGAAGCTGCGCATCCAGATCGCGTCCAGCGAGCCCGCTGGCACCCGCCGCGGCGTCTCCGGATATTCATTGGCCACATCATCGTTGCTGATGTTGCCGCCCGAAAGCCATACCTCCTTTTTGCAGAGGGCGAAAAATATATCTCCGTCCGAGGCGGAGGGTTTGGCCAGTGCGGGGCCGTCGGCCGTTTCGGCGGGTGCGGAGATATACCGGCCGAGGGTGGCGGAGCCCTGGTCGTCATGATAGACGAGGTAGAGTACGCCCAGGGAGTCGACGGTCAGGCTGGGGGCGCTGACATTGCCGGTGGCCGACTGGGCCACGGGGACGGGTTCGGACCAGCCGTCGCCGGCATGGCGGGTGTACATGATGCGGATATCGCCCGGGGAGTAGTTGTCCGCATAGGCGAGGTGGACGACCGAGCGGTCGTCAATCACCAGGGAGGGATAGCGGTCATAGAGGACGCCCGAAGTGGTGACGGCGGCGGGAGCGCTCCAGTTCACATGATCGGCGCTGCGGGTATGCCAGACGTGGCGGCTCTCCTGATCAAAGACGCCGTCGGTCCATACCACCCAGATCTCGCCTGCGGGGGTGATGTCGAGGACGGGCACATGGCAGCGCCGGTCGCCGGCGCCGCTGCTGATCATCCTGTTGGCGCCCCATGAGAGGCCGCCGTCCCCGGAACGGGCGTAAAAGATATCGCCGGCATATTCATCATCGTAGAGAGCGATGTTCCAGACCGCATGCGGGTTTCCGTATGCATCAACCGCAATCGCGGCGTAGAGGAGATCGTTTTCATCATCGGAGCCGATGCACAGGGGCGCTGACCAGCTTCTGCCCAGATCATCGGAGCGGCTGTAATAGATTTTAAGCTTGTCTGTGGCCGAACCGGCGCGGGCGTGCCAGGCAACATGGAGGCGGCCGAGGTGATCGGCGGCGATGGCGGGCATGCCGCTGTGAAAGAGGCTCGCATCGACGGGGAGGGCATCGGACCACGTGGCGCCGTCATCGGCGGTGCTCTTGTGATAGATGAAGCGCCTGGCGCCGGAAACCTGATGATAGAGCAGATGTAGGCTGCCGTCCGGCATCCGCGCCATGCTCCGGCCTGAATAGGCATAGGAGTGGCTCTGTTCGACTGCAGCCACAGTATTGTCGCTCCCGAAGGCTGTGCGGAACTGAAAATCGGCACTGTAGCGGGGCCCATTGCCATAGGCATCGGTGGAACCGACCCGGTAGTGGTAGGTGGAGTTGGGTTCGAGTCCGGTGAGGGTGACCAGGTGCGAGGTGACGAGGGCGGTATCGGTGAGGACACTGCCGTAGGCGCTGGTCGGACCATACTCGATCAGGCTGGTGGACTGTTCATCGGTCGTCCATGAGATCGTGATCGAAGTTCCGGTGGGGATCAGTTCCTGCGGTCCCGAAAGGAATGTGGGCATAGCCCGATCGGTGAGATCGCTGGTCACCGAGTAAGTAAAGGAGTTGCTGCTGCCCAGGCTCACGGCGGTGAAAACATCAGCCTCGGCGGAGACGCCGATATTGTTGAGCGGGAACTGCCCGCTGTTGGTCGCATCCAGTGCGATCTCCTGCACGGAGGGGGTGGCTCCCGTAGCGTAGATCCGCGCCCGGAACTCGGCGCCGGGTTTCCCCTGCAGCTGGAGCACGGCGGTCGAGTCCTCGCCGGTGAATCGGTAATAGCCCATCGAGTAGCTGGGCAGGGTCCGGTTCTGCTCTTTCAGCGGATAGACGGCGTGCGGCGAGGAAGCCGGCAGGCTCGGGAGGCGGATCTTGTCGTAGGAGTAGTAGCTGTTCTCGCCCAGGACGGGGTTGTCGGCATAGTTGGCGATGGCGAAATTGGCAAAGATATCTTCAAAGCTGAGGGTGATGCCGCGCTTGATCAGCGCGCTGCGGACCCCATCCAGGCTGTTCTTGGGATCCTTGACGATGGCGCCGATGAGTTCCGGACCGAATTTTTCCGCCAGATAGTAGGTCCAGAGGGCGACCTTCTGATAGTCCCAGAGGTTTTCATCGCTGGCATTGAACTGGGTGAGAGACCGTTCAGGATGCAATAGGTAGTAGGTCGGCATGCGCAGGCCGTACCCGCAGAGCACCTCGCTGTATTCGGAGGCTCCCTCGTTCACCCAGAGACCATTGTTGTCTTCGTCCGCATCCAGACCGTTGTGGATGAGGTGCTGGAATTCGTGGGCGACGGTCGCCAGGGCTCCGGCATGGGAGGGATTCTGGGGATAGCAGTCGACGTTGATGAGATCCTTGCGGTTGCTGTAGGTGCCGGTAGTCTGGTCGGTGGGGCTGAAATAGCCCGCGATATAGACCCGCTTGCCTGTGTCCGGGTCGTAATTGTCCTTGATATCGTGAATGAGAATATAGACATACCCTTCGCCAAAACGGTTGGGAGGGCTGCCGTAGACGCCGGTGACCAGGCTGTAGATCCCCTTGTCGGGATCGAGCGAGCCGGCCGGCGTGCGCGATTCGAAAGCGGTCTTGAAGGCCAGGATATCGGCGTCGCTCACCCGGTCAAAGACCAGCTCCTCGGCGCCGACAAAGATGTAGGTCTGTGCGGTCTTTTCCCTGCAGACCGCCTTGATTGTGGTGTAGGAGGAGGTGCTAAAGTCGACAGTATAAAAGCTGAGGGTATCGCCGACCTCATGGACCACCTTGGCCTCCTTGGCCAGGGAGGCCGGCATCTCCGGCGACAGCAGCCGGGTGTTCTCGATCAGAAGCTGCTGCTGTTGAGCGATGATCGGGGTGCCGCAGAGCCGCCCCTCCTTGTCCTCCAGCACGACCATGCCGCTCTGGCCGGGTTCAGCGGCCGCGCTGGTGCCGGCCGTCATCAGGAGTGCAAGCGCGATGATGTAAAAGGAGATTCGTTTTCCCATGGTATTCCTGCCAGGTGCGATTTGAATGAGAGCCGCTGTTTTATGTTTGATCAAGAAAGGTACGACAATTTGCCCCCCCTCGCAAGATTTTTTTCAACCGGCGGAGGACAAAATCCTTTTTTTCAAGCACTGGAATATGTACATTTATAAAAACTCAGGAGTATGAACGGGGATTCCGGCCGTGATCAATACAGTATTTACACGCACTCAGGATGGATACCGCTGGCTCGATTCGATCCAGCCTGCCAGCGCCGAGCTGGGTTCCATCGCGGAGGCCTATGCCCTCCACCCCACTTCGGTGCAGGACTGCCTGCAGCCGGAGCATCTGCCCAAATTCGAGCGTTTTGACAATGCCTATTTCCTGATTGTCCGCGCCTACGATGAAAAATGCCCCGTTGATGCGGATACCGTCCAGGAGCTGACCCGCAAGATCGCCATCTTCTGGAACGCCCATTTTTTTATCACCATCCACCGCCAGGACCAGCTCTTCATGGAAGGAATGCGTAATCTCTGGAGCGTGCCGGGGGCGCAGATCCCGGCCGAGCCGTCGATCCCTCTTCTCCATGATCTGATCAAGCGGGTCCTGATCAGCTACGAGGCCCCGCTCGAGGCGGCCGACAGCCGGCTCGACGAGTACGAAGAGCAGGTCTTCGTCAGCCAGTCCGAAGCCCGCATCCTCCAGGAGCTCTATCTGCTCAAGCGCAAGGCGACGGTCTTTAAGAAGATGATCTTCCTGACCAAGGATGTCCTCAAGAGCCTGAATATCGAATCGCGAACGCATCGTCCCCTGGTGCAGGATCTCATCGAGACCGCCGACCGGCTCTTTTTCCTCGCCGATCAGCTTCTGGAAAACACCAACACCCTGCTGAGCATGCACATTTCGCTCTCTTCGCAGCGGACCAATGAGGTAATGCGCGTCCTCACCCTCTTTTCGGTCTTTTTCCTGCCCCTGACCTTCATCGTCGGCATCTATGGCATGAACTTTAAGTATATGCCGGAGCTGTACCATCCCCTCGGTTATCCCTTGATTCTTTTCGTCATGCTGCTGGTAGTAGTGGGTGTTTTTCTCTGGTTTCGCCGCAAGGGGTGGCTGGGGAGCAAGGGGGAATAGCACGAGTCCGCAGGGGCAGGACGACAACGGCTCATCCCCACACTATGTGACTGGGAATGAGCCGTTCAGCAATGTCATCCGGATGGATTCGGGCTGCTGCAAGGCGGACAGCGCGGTGGCGTACCACCTCAATCCAGCTCGTCGACCTCTTGCTCGCGGACATAGGCGAGGCGGCCGTCCAGCAGCCTGACCTGGTACCACTCCCCGGCAGAAGAGAGCGTCTCGAGTTCGATGCCGCCGGGCACGCGCACCAGCACCTTGCTGCCGGTATCCGGCTTTTCATATAGGGGAATGCGCTCCGATCCGAGGCCGTTGATGCGGATCCTGCGCGACAGGGTCGAGGAAACCTGTTCCTCGGTGAATGAAAAATCGTATTCCTTCAGCTCCAGCCCCAATCCCTTGAGTTCTTCCCAGTAGAGCTGCTGTTTTTCCACGCGCTGCAGGGCCTTGCGGTATTTCTCCTCCTTGCTGACCAGACTGGCGGCCGTCCGGAATTTCTCCACCGCCTGATCGTAATTGCCTACCACTTCGTGGAGCACGCCGAGGTTGAAGATAGCCGCATGGTTGTAGGGATCCTGCTCGAGGATGGCGCTGTAATTGATAAAGGCGCTGTGCAGATCGTAGCCGTCGACGCTCTCTTTGGCGTCCTCGGCCTGGCGTTTGAACTCTTTGCCTTCGATGCGTGCGAATTCAAACTTTTGCTGCTGAAAGCGGGGCATATAGTAATCGATCAGCTCTTTGGCGATCGCCTGCAGGCAGAGGTCAACGGTCTGGTCGGCCGGAGGCATCTCCGAACTGCTGTTGTCCTCGCAATTCTTGACCTCCTGCTTGCTGCTGGCCTCCCGGGTGCCGAAGAGCTGGCCGGTCTCGACATTGACGATGCGGATGGTCGCGGTGACGGTGGCGATGCGCTTGTTGCACCAGACTTCCTTCTTCTCCTCGGTCTTGGTCTTGCCCGAGCCCTTGGTCGTGGTGCGCGTCTCCGCCTCCCAGATCTCCTTGACGGCAGCGTTGATCTGGCCGGTGAGGATCGCATCCACACCGAGCAGCTTGCCCACCTCCGCCGCCTGAGACTCGTCCACCAGCCCGCTCTGCCCCAGCTTAAGTTCCTCCAGCAGTTGATCCATCCGCTGCCGTTCGACAACGACGAAGACGTTAGTGCGCGCCCCCTCCTGAAAGCTCCGCCCCTCCTTGCGTTTCATGCCGAGGAATCCCGAGCCGACGCTGCGGATGCCGCGGTCGGCCTCCACCATACGGGCGATGAGCAGATCGGCCAGCTTTTTGCCGGCATCGGCGAAGGGCTGCTGTTTGCCCTCCTTGCCGCTCGTGGCGACCTTTTCGATGGTATCCAGGACCTTGTCGATGTTCTTTTTTCCGGAGGGTCTCGGCTGGTATTCGTACCGCGAGGTCACGGAGAAATCGGCGACCGCGACCTGGCGCACACCCGCCAGGATCTGGTCCGGCGGCGTCAGGATGAAGCATTTCAACTCCTGCGCCCTCGCCCCGCCTGCCCAAAGGCCAAAGAGGCTCAGGGTACAAAGGATCATCCCCAGTCTGTGTAGAATAGGCTGTTGTGCCATAATCGCGCTCCCGTTTGATCAGACTTTTACCCGGCAACCTCGAACTATTTCAAAATATCACCCGCGGCGATAAAAGTCAACACTTATTTGCCTCTGTCGCTGGATGCGGCCGGCGTAAAAGTGCGCCAAATTTTGTCTTTTTTCCTTCGCGTAACAGTTGTATATTACATAGAACTGTATTCTAAACCGGAACCATAAAAGGTGAAATCGAGATCCAAGGTAACCAACGTCCTTCTTTCGGCCCTGGTCTGGCTGGTTTTTGTCATCCTCCTCCTTCTTTGGCTGCCTCTGACCACCATCGTCTGGCTGCTGGACCGCGATCCCAGCCGTTACCGCACCGGCCGTTTTTTCCGATGGCTGGCCCACCCCATCGCGGTGCTCGGCCCCTCGTGGCGCGTGCGCATGCAAGCTGATAAAATCGAGAACCCGCGCAGGCCATATGTCATCGTCGCCAATCACCAGTCCGTCCTCGACATCCCGATGCTGGCCCTCATGCCGCTGGAGTGCAAATGGGTCGCCAAGGAAAAGCTCTTTCGCATCCCGGTCCTGGGCTGGATGATGCGGATGGCGAGGGATATTCCGCTCGACCGCTCGAGCACCCGCAGCGGTGTCAAAGCGCTGCAGGCGGCGAGGAACCACCTGGAGCAAAAATGCTCCGTCCTGATTTTCCCGGAGGGAACCCGCTCCGAGGACCGGCGGGTCTACGATTTCAACGACGGCGCCTTCCTTCTGGCCATCAAGAATCAGCTCCCGGTCCTGCCCATCGCCATCGAGGGGGCGAGTGACTGCATGCCCAAGCACTCGTGGATTTTCGGCGACCCTCACGAGATCAAAATCCGGATCATGCCACCGGTGGAAACCGCTGGCCTCGTCAAGGAGGATCTGCCCGAACTGCGCGAACAGGTGCGTGGCACGATCATCAGGCAGATCGCCGCCTGGCAGAATGTTCCGGCTGAAACGGTTGATGCGGCCGGCGTCTACCGCCCGCCCGCATGGTAAAACGAGTCACTCTTCACGAATCATCACCCAGGAGCAGTACATGGAGCAGATGCCCCCATTCTCCCAGACCCAGCAGCAGACGCCAACCGCCGCGCCCCGGCGGAAAAGCCGCTGGTGGATCGTCCTCCTCTTTCTGTTTCTCTTCTTTTTCTTCGGCGTGATCTTTTTCATCGTCGGACTTTTCGCCCTGGTCAAGGGGCCTTTCTCAGAAAAACCGGTTGATATCAAACCCGGCTCGGTGGTCGAGCTGCGCGTGCGCGGCGATCTGGGCGAGAACCTCCAGACCGCCCCCCTGAACCTGCTCGGCGGTGAGACGCAGAGCGCCACTTTTCTCGAACTGCTCAATGGCATCCAGCAGGCCGCCGGGGATGACCGTATCCGTGGACTCTATTACCGCTCCGGCGATCTGGTCTGCGGCATGGCCAAGGCTGTGGAAATCCGCGACGCCCTCATCGACTTTAAGGAATCGGGCAAGTTCTTCCATGCCTATCTCGATTTCGGCGGCGAGTTGGATTATTTCTTTGCTTCGGCCGCCGACTCGATCTTTATGCCGACCGAAGGCATGCTTGAGTTGAACGGTTTCGCGATCGAGGATATCTTCTGGAAAGAGAGCCTGGACAAGATCGGCGTCCAGTTCTATGTCGAACAGTTCGAAGAATTCAAGTCAGCCGGTGAAGCCTACAGCCGGACAGGATTCAGCGCTCCGGCCCGCCAATCCCTGCGTGATCTGCTCTCCCAGCGCCAGGAGATCATGCTCAAGGCCATCTCGGCCAGCCGTAAACTGGACCCCCTCGCGGTCTCGGCGGCTTTCAACCGCGGCGTCTACAGCGCGGACTCTTTGCTGGAACTCGGCTTCATCGACGCCATCCGCTCCGAAGGCGGCCTCCGTGATCACCTCCTGCGCAAGGAATTGCAGCCGGATAGCAGCAAAAAGAGCCCTCTGATCACGATGGCCCACTATGCCCGCAGCGCCGACAAGAGTGGCAAACAAGTCGCCCAGGGCAAACAGATCGCCCTCATCTACGCCTCGGGCGTGATCATGCCCGGCGAGGAGGAGACGATCCCGCTGCTCAACGAGGCGACCATCGCTTCGCGCAAATTCGTGCAATATATCCGTCAGGCGCGCGATAACAAGCGTATCCAGGCGATCATCCTGCGCATCGACAGTCCCGGCGGGTCGGTCATGGCCTCCGACGAGATCTGGGAGGAGATCGAGCGCACCAAAAAGGTCAAACCAATCTACGCCTCAATGAGCGATGTGGCGGCCTCGGGCGGCTATTATATCGCCATGGCCTGCGATACCATCATCGCCCATCCCGCCAGCATCACCGGCTCCATCGGCGTGATCTCGACCATCCCCAATGTGAGCGGGGCCCTGAAAAAGATCGGCGCCCATGCGGATTCGCTCAAGACCACAGAGGGAGCCCTCTTTCTCAATCCCCTCTACCCCTTCGCGGAAAAGGACCGGAAAAAGTTCCGTCAGCTCTCGGCCAATATCTATCAGCGTTTCGTCCAGCGCGTCGCTGACAGCCGGGGACTCTCCTTCGAGGAGGCGCGCTTGCTCGCCCGCGGGCGGGTCTGGACCGGCGAAGCGGCCTATGCCCATGGCCTGGTCGACACCCTCGGCGGCCTGCGCACCGCCCTGAACCTGGCCAAACGCCGCATCGGCATCAGCGAGGATCAGAAGGTGCGGCTGCGCATCTTTCCGCAGCCGCAGGAACCGTGGGATGCGTTCAAAAAGCTCTTCGAGCAGTTGAGCAACCAGAATGCCGGCCGCAGCCGGCTCGAGACCGCCACCTTCGCGGCCGGCCTGCCCGCCTGGCCGCTGCTGCCGGAGCAGGTGCGCAGCCAGCTCGAGTATCTGGCGCTCCTCCACCGGCTCGGTGAACGGGAACGGGTGCTCGCCGCGCTGCCTTCGATAGCCCCGCTTGCCGTAAAGTAAGCGCCCTGCGCCCTCAGGGCGTCCGCACGCGAAATATCCGCCGCCGCATTTTGTTATTACCATAACAGAATGCGGCGGTTTATTTTGAGAGGATATTGAGGATGGAAAAAATACAGGTCAGGATCGAAGGAATGACCTGCGCCGGCTGCGCAGCGCGGGTCGAGAAGAGGCTGAAGAGCGTGCCCGGCCTCAGCAATGTCGCGGTCAACATCGCCACCGGCAAGGCCGCCTTCTCGCTGGCCGGGAACGGGGCCGGGCTCGAAGCAGCGGCCGCGGCGGTGGCTGATGCGGGCTATAAAATGGTGCTGCCCGAGCCGGAAGCCAAGGCCGCGAACGCCCCCGCTGCACCCGCCCCGAGCGAGCGCGACGAGGCTGACGACTCCCTCCGCCGCGATTTGCGCACCGCCCTCCTCTTCGCCCTGCCGGTTTTTCTGATCAGCATGGGGATGGAGCTGCCCCTCTTCCAGCGTCACTGGCCTCTCTCCCATGAGACCACCGGCAGACTCCTCTTCCTTCTCACCACACCGGTCATTTTCCTGCCGGGAGCCCGCTTTTTCAGGAGCTTCTGGCGTAATCTGCGCCACTTCACAGCTGATATGAACAGCCTGGTGGCGGTCGGCACAGGAGCCGCCTATGGGTACAGCACGATGGCGGTCCTCTTTCCCCATCTCCTGGGCGGCGGTGCGGCTCGGCACATCTACTTCGACTCGGCGGCCGTGATCATCACCCTGATTCTGCTCGGGCGGTGGCTGGAACATCGGGCCAGGCAGCGGACCGGCGAGTCGATCAAGGCGCTGCTGGAGCTGCAGCCCCAAAGCGCGGCCGTACGCCGTGGGGAGGTGATCGAAGAGATTCCCCTCAGCGCGCTGGCCCCCGGCGACCACGTCGTGGTGCGGCCGGGCGACCGGATCGCCGCGGACGGTCTGGTCATTTCAGGCGCTTCCGCCGTGGATGAAGCGATGATCACCGGTGAGAGTTTGCCGGTTGACAAAAAGAGCGGCGACCGGGTGACCGGCGGCACTCTCAACACCACCGGCGCCCTTGAATTCACCGTCACCGCTGCGGGGGGTGATACGGTGCTGGCCCACATCATCCGTCTCGTCGAAGAGGCCCAGGGTTCCAAAGCCCCCATCCAGCGGCTGGCCGACCGCATCGCAGCCATCTTCGTCCCCGCCGTCGTCCTCATCGCCCTCCTGACCCTCGCCGGCTGGATGATCTTCGCCGGGGCCTCCCTGGACCGGGCGCTCGTCCCCTTCGTCGCCGTCCTGATCATCGCCTGCCCCTGCGCCCTCGGATTGGCCACCCCAGCGGCGATTGTGGTCGGCACCGGAGCGGGGGCGCGTCAGGGCATCCTGATCAGGAACGGGGAGAGTCTGGAGCGCGCCCACAAAATCGACACCCTGCTCATAGACAAGACCGGAACCATCACCCGCGGCGTACCGCAGTTGAGCGCGGTGGCGGCGGGTGCGCTGCCGGAGCGGGAGCTGCTGCGTCTGGCGGCCTCCGTTGAAAGTCTGTCCGGCCATCCCCTCGCCCGGGCGGTGACCCGAGCTGCGCAGGAGCGCGGCATCCCTCTCTCCCCCTGTCTGGAATTCGCCAGCCATACCGGAGCCGGAGTGAGCGGCCGGGTCGACGGACGGCTGGTGCGCATCGGCCATGAGGAGTTCATGGCCGCTGTCAGTCTGGAGAGCGAGGCCTGGCGGGAGAAGGCGCAGCGTTGGGCGGAGGAGGGCAAAAGCCTGCTCTATGTGGCGGTCGACGGACATGTGGAGGGGCTGCTCGCCGTCGCAGACGCAATCCGGCCCGAATCGGCGCAAGCCATCCAGGCTCTGCGCCGGCGCGGTATCCGGGTGGTCATGCTCACCGGCGACAACCGCGCGGCGGCCGCGGCCATCGCTGCCGAGGCGGGGGTGGAAGACTTTTTTGCCGGCGTGCGCCCGGAGGAGAAGGCGGCGTTTGTGAAACAGGAACAGCAGGCCGGCCGCGTTGTCGCCATGGTGGGGGACGGTATCAACGACGCCCCGGCGCTGGCCCAGGCCGACATCGGCATCGCCGTCGGGGGCGGCGCCGATGTCGCCGTCGAATCGGCCGCGATCACCCTGCTCCAAGGCGACCTCGGCCGGGTGGTCAAGGCCATCGATCTCTCCCGGCGCACCCTGCGCATCATCAAGCAGAACCTTTTCTGGGCCTTCATTTACAATATCGTCGGCATCCCCCTCGCCGCCTTCGGCCTGCTCAATCCGATGGTGGCCGCCCTGGCGATGTCCTTCAGCTCGGTCTCGGTGCTGACCAACTCCCTGCGGCTGCGCTTCGAGCCCGCCCGGAGCGGGGCAAAAAAAGGCGAGGTGGTGAAAAAAGTGTAGCTTTTTATCTAAATTGCCCTTATTTTTGCAGGTATTCAAGCAGCCACAGCCGGGACGGGGGACAATCCGGCGGCGCGGAAAGAGGCTCGGCGGATAAAGGACAAGTGAAAGGATCCTCGTATGCTCAAAGGACATCCCAAGGGATTACTGGTTGCGTTTTTCGCCAACATGGGTGAACGTTTCGGCTTTTACACCATGGTGGCGATCTTCATCCTCTTCCTGCAGGCCAAATACGGCATGAACGCTGCTGCGTCCAGCCAGGTCTACGGTATCTTCATGTTCTTCGTCTACTTTTTCCCGCTGCTGGGCGGCCTCATCGCCGACCGGGTGCTCGGCTTCAGCAAGACCATCAGCATCGGCCTGGTGGTGATGTTCATCGGTTATATGCTGCTGGCGATCCCCTCGCCGATGAATCAGGGCTTCGGCCTGGTCGTCTCCGCCCTGGCCGTCATCGCCCTCGGCACCGGTCTCTTCAAAGGCAACCTCCAGGCGCTGGTGGGCAAGATGTATGAACCCCCGGAATACGCCGCCAATCGCGACCGCGCTTTCAGTATCTTTTACATGGGCATCAACGTCGGTGCGATGCTGGCCCCCACCGCGGCTGAAGTGATCAGCAACTGGATCCTGGCCAAAAAGTCCTTCTTCTATGACGCCCACATCCCGGCCCTCGCCAACCAGTTCCTCAACGGCGAACTCAAGGATCCGGGCCCCTACCTCGCTCTCGCCCAGGTGCAGGATGCCAATGTCACCCTCTCGTCTCTGGGAAATTTTTCCCAGGCCTATATCAACCAGCTGAGCCAGTCCTACCATTACGCTTTCAGCATCGCCTGCTTCAGCCTGATTGTCTCGATGCTGATCTTCTGGATCTTCCGCAAGTACTACAAGGATGCGGACTATATGGTCGGCAGCCAGGCGAAACAGGCGCAGCCCGCCCATGTAGAGAGCCTGACCCCCAAACAGACGCGTGACCGTCTCATCGCCCTGGGCCTGGTCTATTTTGTGGTGATCTTTTTCTGGATGTCTTTTCACCAGAACGGGGTGACCATGACCTACTTTGCACGCGACTATACCCAACCCAGCGTCGGCAAATTCACCAATCTCTGGTTCGATCTCTTCGGGCTGCTGCCGATTTTCTTCGCGGCCCTCGGCGGCTATTTCGCCATTCGCAAGAACAGTTCAACCAGGCTGCGCATCGGCGGCATGGTCGGCGCGGCGATTTTTCTGATTCTGGCCTATCTGCGCTACCGGACCTATGGCGAGGTCAATCCCTTCACGCCGCAGAAATTTCAGCATTTCAATCCCTTTTTCATCGTAGCCCTGACCCCGGTCGTTGTGGGTATCTTTTCCTGGCTTAACTCGCGGGGCAAGGAGCCCTCGGCCCCGCGCAAGATCGGCATCGGCATGCTCATCACGGCCGCCGGCTTTCTCATCCTGGTGCTCAGCTCGCTCGGCCTGCCGAGCCCCAAAGAACTCTCGGGCCAGGTGGCGCCGGTCGCTTCGCTGGTCTCTCCCTATTGGCTGATCAGCACCTATCTGACCCTGACCATCGCCGAGCTCTTTCTCAGCCCGATGGGCATCTCCTTCGTGGCCAGAGTGGCGCCGCCCAAGTACAAGGGATTGATGCAGGGGGGATGGTTTGCCGCCACCGCCCTCGGCAACTATCTGCTCTCAGTCATCGGCTACCTCTGGATGCGGGTGCCTCTCTGGACACTCTGGACCATCCTGGTCGTCTGCTGCCTGCTCTCCGCGACCTTTATCTTCGCGGTCATGAAACGCCTCGAGCGCGCCACCCAGAGTTGAACCTGCCTCCCGTTTCTGCGGCGCCCGGCGCGGTGCCGCAGAAACGAGGGAGGGAATTCCCATGATCACGCCAATCTATATCGATGACGACATCGCGGCCTTTGACAAGCCCCCGGGGCTGGCCACGATCCCTGAGCGTCTTCCGACCGCCGACTCGCTGCTCAGAGCGGCGGAAGCTGCGCTCGGGCAGAGGCTCTTTATTGTGCACCGGCTCGACAAGGAGGTGAGCGGCCTCGTCCTCTTCGCACGCCATGCCGGAGCGCACCGCTACCTCAATCTCCTTTTCGCCGGCCGGGAGGTGGCCAAACGCTATCTGCTCCTGGCCCTGGGACGGATCGATTCCGCGGGGGGGGTGATCGAGGCTCCGATCCGCCAGTTCGGCTCGGGCAGGATGGGCGTCGATCCCGTCGCGGGCAAGGCCTCCGCCACCGGGTACACCCGCCTGAAATGCTATGCCGGCACCACCCTGGTCCACGCCTTTCCCCACACCGGCCGGCGCCACCAGCTCCGGGTTCACTTTTACAGCATCGGCCACCCCATCGCCGGCGACAGCCGCTACGGCGAGAAAGAGCTGCAAGCCGCCTGGCCGCGCCTGCTGCTCCA
>ENA-UOWO01002732-UOWO01002732.1-activated-sludge-metagenome-genome-assembly--contig:-NODE-2732-length-21487-cov-5.112029_pt1 | contig 21487 bp, 21 predicted proteins | sample MGYA00238148_ERZ761564 | MGnify/ENA primary metagenome ERZ761564 (study PRJEB28885, sample SAMN05720194) | activated sludge metagenome | isolation source: Anaerobic digester | place: USA... | reverse complement strand
GGCTGATTGCCTGCCTGATCGGCCTGGGGCAGCCGGCAGAGGCTTACGAGGTCTACCGGCGCTGTCGCCAGCAGCTGTCGGTGGTGCTGGGCATCCGCCCCTCCCCCCAAACGGATGCGCTGGTCGCGAATCTGCGCAATCTTTAAGCCATTTCTAGGACGCCTCCCCTTACCTTCGGGTTCATGGGGGGCTGCCGTAGCTTCCCGCTTCTGGAGGGATTTGAAATGAGCAACACCAACCCGTCACGACGGACATTCCTGAGCGCTTCTGCAGGGGCCGCGACACAGCTCGGGCTCGGCCTGACGGCCTTTACAACGGTTCGGGCACAAACGCCCGTCGACCAGCTTCGCATCCTCTGCAGCGGCCCCGCAGGGAGCATTCCCGACATCGTGGCGCGTCGCGTGGCAGAGCAATTGGCGGGCAGCTACCCCCGCGGTGCCATCGTCGACAACCGCCCCGGCGCTGCCGGTCAGATTGCCGTCAACGCGCTGAAATCAGGGCCGGCAGACGGATCAACCGTGCTGCTCGCCCAGGGCGCTGTCGCGACGGTTTATCCCTATCTGTATGACAAGCTGGCGTATGACCCGGTGGCTGACCTGCAACCCGTGTCACTGGCTGCAGAAATGACGCTGGGGCTCGCGGTCGGGCCGGCCGTGCCAGACAGCGTGACCCATGTACGCGACCTGGCGGACTGGATGCGCCGAAATCCAAAGCTCGCCAATGTGGGGTCGCCCGGCACCGGTACGCTGCCACACCTTCTTGAGGTGATGCTGTTTCAGCAGGCCGGCGTGCCCTGGCAACACGTCGTGTACCCGGGTGGTCCGCCGGCCATGGTGGACCTGCTGGGCGGGCAGATCGCGGCGCTGGTGTTGCCCGAAGGGCTTCTGCGGCAACACCATGCCACAGGACGCCTCAGAGTGCTGGCAACCTCAGCCGCGCAACGCAGTACCTATATGCCTGCCGTGGCATCGCTGGCCGAGCAGGGCTATCCCAACCTGGTTGTGCGCGAATGGTTTGCGTTCTTCATGGCTGCCCGGGTGACGGGTGGTGCCATCGACACCCTGTCGCAGACGGTGCGCCAGGCCATCGCCCGACCTGAACTCGGCGCGGCGTTTGCCGAGTCGGGCATGGTCGCGGCGTCCAGCACGCCGTCAGCGCTCATCACCCGCATTGCGACGGAGCAGCGGTATTGGGAACCCGTCATTCGCGCTGCGGGTGTGCGGAGCGAATCATGAGCACGGCATCCGTTCACGAATGGGATCAGGCCGCCCGGGGCTGGCACAGCCATACGGCGCTGATTCGCGACTGGCTGCAGGACGTGACGCCTGCGATGCTCAATTCGGCAGGCATCACACGAGGCTCGCGTGTGCTGGATGTGGCGGCGGGTGCAGGTGGACAGACTCTGGACATTGCCCACCGCACAGGAACACAGGGCCATGTGCTGGCAACCGATATTTCACCACGCATTCTGGCGCTGGCGCAGGAGAACGCACAGGCTGCCGGTTTCAAGCAAGTCAAAACGCAGCTGGCGGATGCGCAAGAACTGAACCTCGCAGGATCCGGATTTGACGCTGCCGTGTGCCGACTCGGGTTGATGTTCTGCAAGTCACCACGGGATGCATTAAGCAGCATACGAAGGGCGCTCAAGCCAGGCGGTCGGTTCAGCGCCGTTGTGTTTTCGCAGCCGCAGAAAAATCCCTGCGTCACCATCATGATGTCAACCGCGTTGAAAGCCGCGGGGTTACCGCCCAAACCGCCCTTTGAGCCGGGCACCCTGCTCAGTCTGGGCAAGCCCGGCCTGTTGATGCAACTGCTGGGTGATGCGGGTTTTGTCGACATCGATGTGCAGCCTGTGCCGGCACCCTTTCGCGTGCCCAGCAGCCAGCATTACATTGACTTCGTCCGGTCCTCCGGGTCCCCCGTCATGGCGATCCTGGCATCGCTGCCTCCGCAAGCTCGGGACGACGCCTGGCGGGACATGGCCGAACAACTGAATGTCTTCATGACCCCCACTGGCTGGGTCGGCCCCAACGAGTTGCTGCTGTGTGGAGCCACTGCACCACAAGATTCTTAACGCTACAACTTTAATAGCTACTCACGCATATTGCATAAGGTCTGGAGGCCAAAAACACCACCTAAAAGGGCTGCTTTTACCCTTCAAACTGCAAATGCAGCTGCCGGATGCGGCTCATCGCCATGCCGGCCGCTGCGGTGCGGGTTTCCACACCCAGCTTCACGTACACGCGCTCCAGATGCTTTTTGGCGGTGGCGGGGCTGCTGCCCAGTATTTCGCCAATGTCGCGGTTGGTTTTGCCCTTGACCACCCAGTACAGCACCTCGGCTTCGCGTGTCGTGAGTTTGAACGACAGGCTCATGGCTTCAATCACCGCGGTGTCGGACACCTCGCGCATGATGATGAGCCAGTCGCCGCCTTCGCTGTCCGGTCCGCCCGGACCGTCTTGATCGGTGTCACCGGTTCTCTGGTGCAGGCGAAAGCTCAGCCGCTTGGCGCCTTTTTCCACGCTGAGGCGGGGCGGCTCGATCTGCGCGCGCGCCTGCGCCTCGGCCTGGGAGATGTTGCGGCGCAACCAGTCCACCACGGGCTGGGGCGCCACCCCCTGCAGGTGGGAGGGGCCAAAATATTCGCGCAGCAGGTCACGCGCCAGCGCGGTCTGCCACATGAGTCGCCCGTCGCGGGCACGCACGGTGATGCTGGCGTACCCAAAGGCATCCAGCGCATTGCGGGCCTGCCCGGCCTGGCGGGCTTCCTGCCGGGCCTTGCGCGCGCCCTGCAAGTGCACATTCATACGAGCCAGCACTTCCTTGGGCTTGATGGGTTTGGTCACGTAGTCGATGGCCCCAGCCTCCAGCGCCGCCACCAGGTACTCGGTCTCGGTCAAACCCGTCATGAAGATGATGGGAATGTGCGACGTGAGGGCGCTGGCCTTGAGGCGGCGCGCCACTTCAAAACCATCAATGCCGGGCATCATGGCGTCCAGCAGCACGATGTCGGGCAAGGCCTGCGCGGTGCGCTGAAGCGCAGCCTCGCCCGAGCTGGCCACCAGCACGGTGTAGCCGGATTCGTCCAGCGCATCGTGCAACACGGACAGGTTGTCAGGCACATCGTCCACGATCAGCACCACGTCGCTGTTCGCGCGGTCCAGGGTCTGGTTCAGAGCCTGCAGGGGTGGCATATCAGCGGGCCTCGGGTTCATGGTCGGGGACAGATGGCGCACGGGCCAGATACTGGCTCATGGCTTCAAACTGGAACTGGCGCGCCAGTGCCCGCAGGTGCTGCACAAAGCCGGCACAGTCGGGTTGCAGGGCTTCAATGTCGTCCAGCAGGTTCATCACGCCACGGAAGTAGCCCAGACTGACCACCTCGGCCAGCGCTCGCACGCGGGCTGGTGCGGGCCATGTCACCGGTGCGGCAACCGGCGTGGGGTTCGTCGCTGCGGGGGCTTCAGGAGCAGAAGTCTCGTCGGTCCACACCATGGCAAGACGTCGCTCCAGCCAATCCAGCAACTCACTGTGTCGCACAGGTTTGACGATGAAGTCTTCCGGGCGGATACCCACGTCGTTCTCCAGTCCCTTGTCAAAGGCGTTAGCCGACACGATGGCCACATTCACCTGGCTGTGCCCGGCGGCACGAACGCGCCGGATGGTTTCCCAGCCGTCAATGCCGGGCATGGCCAGATCCATCAGAATCACGTCAGGTCGGTAACCCGCGGCCAGCAAATCCAGACAGTCGTGGCCGCTGGCGGCGGTACGTAATTCAAAACCGATGGGTGCGAGCAGCTGACGCAGTAATTCGCGGTCAGGCTCTTCGTTGTCCACCACCAAGAGCTTGCGACGCGGTCCCAGATACCCGCGCGGCTGTCGTCGGGACGCGGGCAGCACGGCAGCTCTGCCCACCACCGAGCCCGGATGCACCTCGGGCAGAAAGAGCTTGATGCGAAACACCGAGCCCTGCCCCGGTGTGCTGCTGACAGTCATCTCGCCACCCATCAAGTCAGTCAGCATTTTGGCAATGGTCAAACCCAGGCCCGCACCGCCCGGGGAACTGGTGCCGGGGGGCGACTGACCCGTTTGTGACCCACGCTCAAACGGGTCAAACACACTGGCCAGCTCGGTGGGGGTCATGCCGGGGCCCGTGTCTTCAATGTCCAGCAGCGCCATCTCCCGCGCGTAACGCACCCGCAGACTGACGCAACCCGACGCCGTGAACTTGATGGCGTTGCCGAGCAAATTGATCAGAATCTGGCGCACACGTTTTTCATCAGCCCGCACGACCTCGGGCAACGTGCCTTCGGGTTCAAACTGGAACCGCAGACCCTTGGCCTGCGCCTGCGGCTCGAACATGTCGCACATCTCGTGCACGCAATCGGCAAACTGCATGGGTTTGACATGGAGCGTGAGCTTGCCGCTCTCGATATGCGCCATGTCCAGCGTGCCCTCAATCAGCGACAGCAAGTGTTCGCCGCCACGGCGGATTACGCTGACGGCCTGCTGGCGATGCGGCGGCACGGTGGTGTCTTCACCCATCAGCTGCGCGTACCCCAGGATACTGTTCAGCGGCGTGCGCAGCTCGTGGCTGATGGCGCTGATGTAACGACTCTTGGCGCGGTTGGCCTGGTCTGCTGCCTCGCGGGCTTCATCGGCAGCCTGCCGGGCATCTTTCAGCGCCTGGTCGGTCTGGCGGTGCGATTCAATCTCGCGCTGCAGCAGGTTGGTCTGCCGATTGGATTCTTCCTGCGCCACCTGGCGGCTTTTGTGGGCCAGCACCAGCCACCACGCAACAATGCCCGCGGCCACCAGCAAGGCCATGTAGGCCTTGAGAAAGCCGGAGCGCAAAGCCGCTTCGGGCGGGGCGTCCGTCAGCTGGGAGCCCAGCTGTGTTTCCGCAACCGCCTGAGCCAGCGTGCGCAGTTCCTGGTAGTACAGCAGGCCAAACACGGTGGCCAGCAGCGGCATCACGATCAGCATCAACAGCATGAAGTGGCTCAGGCCGGTATCCAGATAAGGCCAGACGCGACGCGGCAGCAGCCAGCGCAACGCACCCGACCACTGGGCGGACAGGCTCGCGTGGGGTTTGCACAGATCGCCGCAACGTGCGTCCAGCGTGCAGCACAGCGAGCAGATCGAACCCTGGTAAGCAGGGCAATGCGCCATGTCGGGGCCTTCGTATTCCCGTTCACAGATAACGCAGCGCAGAAGCGAGCGTTCCGCCGCCGGGCCACCCCAGGGCGAAGCGCGGGAGTCATGGTTTCGGGCGATGTAATAACGCCCCTGGGTGGCCCACGCAATCAGCGGCGCGGTGACAAATGCCGTGCCCAATGCAATGACCGCCGAAAACGCCTGAGCGGTTGCCCCAAAAACGCCCAGATAAGCCGACACCGACAACAGGGATGCCAACCCCATGGCACCCACACCAACGGGGTTGATGTCATACAGGTAGGCACGCTTGAATTCGATGCCTTTGGGTGACAGTCCCAGCGGCTTGTTGATAACCAGATCCGCCACCACAGCCATCATCCACGCGATGGCGATGTTGGAGTACAGGCCCAGCACGTCGCCCAGCGCCTGAAACACGTTCATCTCCATCAGCATGAAGGCTATGAGTGTGTTGAACACCACCCACACCACGCGCCCCGGGTGGCTGTGTGTGATGCGCGAGAAAAAATTGCTCCATGCCAGCGACCCGGCATACGCATTGGTCACGTTGATCTTGAGCTGCGACACCACCACAAACAGCGCGGTGGCAGCCACGGCCCAGCCGTAGTTGGGGAACACATACTCATAGGCCGCCAGATACATCTGGTTGGGGTCCACTGCACGGTCCGGCGGCACCATATGGGAAATGGCCAGCCAGGCCAGCAGCGCGCCGCCCAGCATCTTGAAGACACCCAGCACCACCCAGCCGGGCCCACCGGCCAGCACACCAAACCACCAGCGCCCCGTGGTGGCAGGGGTTTTGGCTGGCATGAAGCGCAGGTAATCTGCCTGTTCCCCCATTTGGGTGATCAACGCAATGCCAACCGTCAGCGCCGCACCAAACAAATGCAGATCAAAGCCCGTTATCACGCTTTTCTCACCGATATAGTGCGAAATGCCATCAAACGCACCGGGATCGCGCATCAGAACGTACACAAAAGGCACGACCAGCATCACCAGCAACAAGGGTTGCGTCCAGACCTGCAACCGGCTGATGGTGGACACGCCATGCGTCACCAGCGGGATGACCACCAGTGCACAAATCAGGTAGCCCCAGGTGGGCGGAATGCCCAGCGCCAGCTCTAGCGCGTAGGCCATGACGGCCGCTTCCAGCGCAAAGAAAATGAACGTGAATGAGGCATAGATCAGCGATGTAAGCGTGGAGCCGATATAGCCAAAACCCGCACCACGGGTCAGCAAATCCATGTCCACACCGTAGCGCGCGGCATACACGCTGATGGGCAGGCCGGCCAGAAAAATGATCAGGCCGGTGGCCAGAATCGCCCAAAAGGCGTTCACGAAGCCGTATTGCACCAGCAGGGTGGCCCCGACCGCCTCCAGAATCAGGAAAGAAGCCGCACCAAATGCGGTGTTGGCAACCCGCCATTCGGACCATTTGCGAAAACTCTGCGGCGTGTAACGTAGCGCGTAGTCTTCCATGGTTTCACTGGCCACCCAGCCGTTGTAGTCGCGGCGGATTTTCACCACACGTTGTGGCGCGTCGGTCAGCGGCGGTGATTCGGTCAGGTTTTGCACAGACAGAACGTGCAGCTTTCATGCCATGCACCCGCCATCCATCCGGCATTTGGCGTACCTGCGCACAGAAACAGGGCACGCGCCTTGCTTAATAATGATCAACTCTCCCAATCACTGCTAGCCGCCACACGCCTCACCACCATGGAACTAACTCCGCGCGAAAAAGACAAGTTGCTGTTGTTCACAGCTGCGCTGCTGGCCGAGCGCCGCAAGGCACGTGGCCTGAAGCTCAACTACCCGGAAAGCATGGCTCTGATCAGCGCCGCGGTCATGGAAGGTGCGCGCGACGGCAAAACAGTTGCCCAGCTGATGAGCGAAGGCCGCACCGTGTTGACGCGTGCCGACGTGATGGACGGCATTGCCGAGATGATTCCCGACATTCAGGTGGAAGCCACCTTCCCCGACGGTACGAAATTGGTGACGGTCCATCAGCCCATTGTTTAACCTCTAAACCCTTATCAATTTGCAGGAGTTTCTATGCGTGTCATTCTGAAAAATGCTCTGTTTTTGATAGCTGCTTGCGCAGCATCCACGGGGGCTATGGCCCATACCGGCCATGGAACCGGGAGTTTCATGGCGGGCCTGGCTCATCCCTTTGGCGCTGACCATCTGCTGGCCATGATGACCGTGGGCGTGTGGTCTGTGAGCGCCCTGCCCGCCCGGAACGCCTGGCAGGGCCCGGCCACCTTCATGCTGGCGCTGGTGTTGAGTGCCGTGCTAGGTGCCAGTGGCGTGACCCTGCCCTTCCTGGAGCATGCCATTGCACTGTCGGTCGTGCTGTTTGGTGCCATGCTCATCGTAGCCGCCAAGCCCATGCCCAAGACGGTGGGACTGGGGCTGATTGCCGCCGCAGCCTCGCTGCATGGCCTGGCCCATGGTGCCGAAACACCGGAAACCGGTTTTGCCGGTTACGCCGCCGGTTTCCTGTTGACCACGGCCGTGCTGCACCTGGGCGGCGTGGGGCTGGGCTTGAGCATCCGCCGCTGGCTGGCCGCGCGCAGTACGGTGGTACTGGGCAGCCTGGGCACGCTGCTGGGCTTTGCCGGCGTCTACCTGTTCGCCCAGGTCTGAGGGTCGCACGATGACCCCCGGCGAAATCATCACTGGTGAGGGCGAGCACGCCCTCAACACCGGCCGCCACACCCTGACGGTGGTGGTTCAGAACACGGCGGACCGCCCTATTCAGGTCGGATCGCACTACCACTTTGCCGAGACCAATGGCGCGCTGGGCTTTGACCGCGCTGCGGCGCAGGGCATGCGGCTCAACATCGCTTCAGGTTCCGCGGTGCGCTTTGAGCCAGGGCAGCAGCGCACGGTAGAACTGGTCGACTTCTCGGGCGATCGCATCGTCTACGGCTTTCGCGGCTTAGTGCAAGGGAAGCTTTAATATGGCAACGATTGGACGCCGCGCCTACGCGGAAATCTTTGGCCCCACCGTCGGCGACCGGGTGCGCCTGGCCGACACCGATTTACTGATTGAAGTCGAAAAAGACTACACACTCGCCGCTGGCGGCTACGGCGAGGAAGTGAAGTTCGGCGGCGGCAAAACGATTCGCGATGGCATGGCGCAATCACAGCGCACGCGTTACGAAGGCGCGGTCGATTGCGTGATGACGAACGCGCTGATTCTGGACCACTGGGGCATCGTCAAGGCCGACATTGGCTTGAAGGGCGGGCGCATCGTTGCCATCGGCAAAGCGGGCAACCCCGATACACAACCGGGCGTAGACATCATCATCGGCCCCGGCACGGAAGTCATCAGTTGCGAAGGAAACATCGTTACCGCAGGCGGTATTGATTCACACATTCACTTTATCTGCCCGCAGCAGATTGAAGAGGCGCTGGCTGCTGGGATCACCACCATGCTGGGCGGCGGCACCGGTCCGGCCACCGGCACTTTTGCAACCACCTGCACACCAGGGCCCTGGAATATCGAGCGCATGCTGCAGGCGGCAGACGCTTTTCCCATGAACCTGGGGTTTCTGGGCAAGGGTAACGCCAGCCTACCAGCGGCGCTGCACGAGCAGGTCAACGCGGGTGTCATCGGCCTCAAGCTGCACGAAGACTGGGGCACGACACCTGCCGCCATCAGCAACTGTCTGGATGTGGCTGAAGCCACCGACACCCAGGTGGCGATTCATTCCGACACGCTCAACGAGAGCGGATTTGTGGAAAACACCATGGCTGCCACCAAAGGGCGTGGTCTGTGTGCCTTTCACACAGAAGGTGCAGGCGGCGGTCATGCGCCAGACATCCTGCGCGTGGTGGGTGAAGCCAACTTTTTGCCCAGCTCCACCAACCCCACCATGCCCTATACGGTGAACACGCTGGATGAACATGTGGACATGCTGATGGTGTGCCACCACCTGGACGCGGGTATTGCAGAAGACCTGGCCTTTGCCGAAAGCCGCATCCGCAAGGAAACCATCGCGGCCGAGGACATCCTGCACGACATGGGCGCCATCAGCATGATGAGCAGCGACAGCCAGGCCATGGGCCGGGTTGGCGAGGTCATCATCCGCACGTGGCAGACCGCGCACAAGATGAAGGCTCAACGCGGGACCTTAAGTGAAGACAGCGCGCGCAATGACAACTTCCGTGCCAAACGCTACATTGCCAAGTACACCATCAATCCGGCTATCGCCCACGGCATCAGCCATGAAGTGGGCAGCATTGAGGTCGGCAAATGGGCTGATCTGGTGGTGTGGAAACCAGCTTTCTTCGGCATCAAGCCCGCGTTGATTCTCAAAGGTGGCTTCATTGCCATGGCGGCGATGGGTGATCCCAATGCATCCATTCCCACCCCACAACCGGTGCACTACCGACCCATGTTTGGCTCATATGGCGGTGCACTGGCGCGCGGTTCGCTGACCTTCGTGTCGCAGGCCGGGCTGAATGCAGGTGTCAGGGAAAGGTTTGGATTGGCAAAAAATGTGAGTGCGGTGAAAAACGTCCGCGGCGTCCGCAAGCAGCACATGGTGCACAACAGCTACCTGCCCAAAATGGAAATTGATGCGCAAACCTACAGCGTGCGCGCAGACGGCCTGCTGCTGACTTGCGAACCCGCAGTGAGTTTGCCGCTGGCGCAGCGTTACTTCCTGTTCTGAACGCATGGAAATTCGGATCGACGATCTGCGCGGGGCGGCTATCGCGGCGCTGCTCCAAGCCCACCTGGATGCAATGCACCAGCACTCGCCACCTGGGAGCGTGCATGCACTCGACCTCACGGCCTTGCGCCACCCAGCCATTACCTTTTGGACTGCGTGGGAGGGCGATGCACTGATGGGTTGCGGTGCCTTGAAGCAGCTGACACCAACACACGCCGAAATCAAGTCCATGCGCACGGCCGAAAGCCATCTGCGCAAAGGCGTGGCGCGGGCGCTGTTGCGCCACGTCGAGGCAGCCGCCCGTGCCAGGGGTATCCAACGCCTCAGCCTGGAAACAGGGCCCCACGCCCCTTTTGCGGCGGCACACAAGCTCTACACCAGCGAGGGCTTTGTGGAGTGCGGCCCATTCGCAGACTATGTGTTGGACCCCTACAGCCTGTTCATGACCAAGGCACTCCACTGAACGTGGGCCTGCGCCACAATGTGCGCACCGTCCGGCACATCTGAATTTTTATGCTCCAAGTCTCCAAATGCATTCCCCGAGGCCAAGGCCTGGCCTCTGTACTGCTCAAACGCGCCGCCACGGTCGAACTCGACTGGGATGTGCGCCAGAAAAGCCGCTTTGATGCCACTGACTCCCTGGGTCGCACATTGGGCGTCTTTCTGCCACGTGGCACTGCAGTGCGCGGCGGCGACGTGTTGGTGGCGGAAGACGGCTCGCTGGTCAAGGTGCTGGCCGCGCCGCAGTCAGTGCTGAAGATCACCCACTGCAGTGAGCACGGCTCGCCGTTTGACCTGATCCGCGCTGCCTACCACCTGGGCAACCGCCACGTGCCCATCGAGCTGAAGCCCGACCACCTGAAGATCGAGCCCGACCACGTACTGGCCGACATGCTGCGCGCCATGCATTTGATCGTGAACCCGGTGGACGAGGTGTTTGAACCCGAAAACGGCGCCTACGCCACGGGCGGACACACCGGTGGCCACCACCATGGCCATGGCCATGACAACGCCCATGGCGAAGGTCACAACCACGGACCGGCCCACGCACCTGCAGACCCAGACGCCAAGGGCATGCTGGCCGCCATCACCATTGCCGCGGCGCCCCATGTGCATGGCCCCGGTTGCGGCCACGACCACTGACGACACCCATGCTCGACAACAGCCTGATGCAGCTGATGTGGCTGGCCTCTCCGGCCCTGCCGATTGGCGGCTTTTCCTACTCCGAATGCCTGGAAGCCGCCGTGGAAACTGCGCGAGCCGCTACAGAAAAAGAAGCATGCGCCTGGCTGGTAGACCAGTTGCACCTAACGCTGGCGCGCTCCGACCTGCCTGCCGTGGCCCAAGGCATAGCAGCCTGGCGTGCCGACGACATCGCCCGCGTGGCCCAGCTCAACACCTGGGTGCTGCAAACCCGCGAGAGTGCCGAGCTACGTGCCCAGACCGAACAAATGGGCAAGAGCCTGCTGGAATGGCTGAAAAACCACACCACGGCCACGCCCGATCAAATTGCTGTGCTGGCCGCGCAGTCGCCCACCTACCCCATCGCCTATACGCTGGCCGCCAGCGCCACGCAGGCCCCGGTGCGCGAATGCCTCCTCGCATACGCCTTTGGCTGGGCCGAAAACATGACCCAGGCTGCCATCAAATCAGTGCCCTTGGGTCAGAGCGCGGGCCAGCGCATCCTGTCGGCCCTGACCGCCGAGATTCCCGCCGCCGTCGACCACGCGCTGGCGGTGAATGACGACACCCGACAAGCCTTCAGCCCCATGCTGGCCATCCTGAGCAGCCAGCACGAGGTTCAGTATTCACGGCTTTTCAGGTCTTAATCGGCCTCTAGCCACCGTATCCATTGCACAAGCAGCTCCTAACTTCATAGCAAACCGCCATGTCCACCCTGCACCACATCGCCAACCGAACCAAGCACCTCCCCCCCCTGCGCGTGGGCATCGGCGGCCCCGTAGGCTCCGGCAAAACCACGCTGCTGGAAATGCTGTGCAAGGCCATGCGTGACCAGTACGACCTGGTCGCCATCACCAACGACATCTACACCAAGGAAGACCAGCGCCTGCTCACCGTGAGCGGTGCGCTGCCGGCAGACCGCATCATGGGGGTGGAAACCGGCGGCTGCCCGCACACCGCCATCCGTGAAGACTGCTCCATCAACCTGGAGGCGATCGACCGCATGCTGGTGGACCACCCCAACGCCGACATCGTTTTTGTGGAGAGCGGTGGCGACAACCTGGCCGCCACGTTCAGTCCCGAACTCAGCGATCTGACCATCTACGTGATTGACGTGGCTGCTGGAGAGAAGATCCCGCGCAAGGGCGGCCCCGGCATTACCAAGAGCGACATGTTCGTCATCAACAAGACCGACCTGGCGCCGCACGTGGGCGCCGACCTGAAGGTGATGGAAGCCGACACGGTGCGCATGCGCACGACGCCCAAAGGCCTCAAACCCTTCGTGATGACCAACCTGAAGACGCTGGATGGCCTGAAAGACGTGATTTCTTTCATTGAAACCAAAGGCATGCTGCAAGGCAGCTAAAATGCACCCTCTGGAAGCTTGGCCGAGCGGTTTAAGGCACCGGTCTTGAAAACCGGCGAGGATGTGAGTCCTCCGTGAGTTCGAATCTCACAGCTTCCGCCAGCTGACTCGACTTTGCAATTGTTTTACACATGCTTCGTCAGCTGATCGCCACAATATCCCGTTGTAGTTAGTAACACTGTTACCCATACACTTTTCCTCGGGATTCAGCATGAAAAAACTCTTGATAGCCCTGATGATGATGCTCGGCACGCTTTCGTTGTCGGCCATTGCCCAGACAGACACGCCGGCTAACAGTCGATGGAGCTGGCTACCCTGGTTGAAGGACAAGGCCCCTGCTGTCAGCACGGTCAGCACCGCTTCTGGATGGACACGATACTTTGCGAACCAAGTCGTGTTTTTCCCCGGCATCGGCCCGTTGGCCAACAATGATTGCAGGGTTTACCCGGATTTTTGTGCCCGCGTGCTGCCCGACGGCAGGATCGATGCCCCGGGTTACAGCCCGATCGGTGGATTTGGTGGCCGAAGGATATTTGATGCTCCATCAGGCAACACCCCGATCCCTTACGTGACCGTGGGGTGCTCCAGCCCGAATCCCGTTCAGAACTGGATTGGCCCGATATTTACTGATGAGCAAAAAGCAAAGGGGTTGCCGCCCGGCTCATGGGGTCTCGTGACAAACCCGGCATTTGTCAACTGCGAGACTTCTCGATAAGGTCGACGTTAACCCGCTCGTGAAATCATGCGTGCAGAAACAATGCCTGCAAATCGCTTAAAAAATCAAACCCGCGCACAGTAGGTTTGACGCGATGAAAGTCCCGCTCGATCAACCCCTTGTGCTCTGCCTTTGCCAACCCATCTTGAATGGCGCTGATGGGCAGGCCGGTCCGCTCTGAGAACTGGTTCAGACTGAATCCGTTACGCAGGCGCAAGGCGTTGAGCATGTACTCAAACGGCAATTCAGCCCGGCTGACTTCTTCTTCCTGGGCAATAGCCTGCCCGGCCAGGGCGTTCGCCATGTACAACTGAGGTTCCCGAAATCGGACTTGCCGAACCACACGATGGGCAAAGCTGAGTTTGCTGTGCGCCCCGGCACCAATGCCCAAATAGTCACCAAATTGCCAGTAATTCAGATTGTGAAAGCAGCGATGCCCCGTCTTGGCATACGCTGAAACCTCATAACGGTCCAAGCCAGCAACCTGCGTCAACTCGGTAATACGGTCCAGCATGGCATAGGCCGCGTCATCTTCCGGAATCGGCGGCGGAAATTTGGCGAAATAGGTGTTGGGTTCGATGGTCAGGTGGTAGATTGAGATGTGCGGCGCCTCCAGCCCCAATGCTGTCTGGATATCCTGCTCAACCTGTTGTAGCGTCTGGCCAGGCAGCGCATACATGATGTCGAGGTTGAAGGTGTCAAACGACTGTGCAGCTTCCTCGACCGCTGCCAGCGCCTGAGCCCGATCATGCACACGACCCAGCGCCTGGAGATGCTGATCATTAAAGCTTTGCACACCAACCGAAAGTCGGGTCACGCCGGCACCACGAAAAGCCCGGAATCGGTCTTTTTCAAATGTGCCTGGGTTGGCCTCCAGCGTGACCTCACAGTCGGCCTCAAGGCGCAATCGGGCGCGAACTCCACCCAGCAGACGGTCTATGGCTTCGGGAGAGAAGAGACTGGGAGTACCACCCCCGAGGAAGATGCTGTGGACGGTTCGGCCCCAAATCAGTGGCAGCGCCGCTTCCAGGTCGACCATCAGCGCATCAACGTACCGCTGTTCGGGCAAATCACCGGGGCGCTGCTCATGCGAGTTGAAATCGCAATAAGGGCATTTTTTGATACACCAGGGCAGATGCACATAGAGCGACAGCGGGGGAAGTGACGCGAGCTGCAGCGTGCCGGGCCGCATGTAGTGCTGAGGGTCGCGCCGGAAAGCGGTTTCTGCAGACACCTCAGCTTCGGAAACGATGGGAATCATGGCGATTTCGGCCAGCGTTCCCGAATGAGCTCAACCATCTCACGGGCCGCCCGCCCTCGGTGGCTGATGCGGTTTTTCAGATGGGGGGGCAGTTCGGCAAACGTTTTTTTCAACTCGGGAATCCACATCACCGGATCAAAGCCAAAACCATGCGCACCAAACGGCTTGCGGGTGATTTCACCCGCAACACGGCCAACGGCGATTAAAGGCTCCGGATCATCCGGGGAGCGCATCGCGACCAGGGTGCTGACGAGCACCGCCCGGCGGTTCTCAACGTGCTGCATCTGCTCCAGCAGAGCCAGAACATTGTTGTCATCACTTTTCGGATACCCAAACTGCGTGGCGTAGTAGGCAGTGTCCACGCCTGGCAGGCCGTCGAATGCGTCTACACACAAACCGGCATCGTCGGCTATGGCAGGCAACCCCGAATACTCGCTGGCGTTGCGGGCCTTGACCAGGGCGTTTTCGACAAATGTGCGGTACGGTTCTGCCGCTTCCGGCACACCCAGCTCGGATTGAGCGACCAGTTCCACGCCCAAAGGCGCCAACATGGCCTGCAATTCGGCCAGTTTGCCGCGGTTATTGGAAGCAAGAACAATACGCATGAAATATGGCTTCAGCCCTTATAAATAGTGCGCGAGTAACTATATATTTGATAGTGACTTCGTTTGCAGCACCACCAGTTCGGAAATGCCCTTCTCAGCCAGTGCCAGCAGCGTATCCATCTCTTTGCGCGAAAAGGCGGCGCCTTCAGCAGTGCCTTGAACCTCAACATAATGGCCTGCACCGGTCATCACCACGTTCATGTCGGTGTCACAAGCGGAGTCTTCAATGTATTCCAGATCCAGCAGCGGGGTACCCTGCACAATGCCCACGGAAATGGCAGCCACGTGGCCAATGATCGGTGAAGCCTGAAGCTTGCCGGACGCCAGCAGCGTGTTCACCGCATCCTGCGCAGCAACGAACGCGCCGGTTATGGCCGCTGTACGGGTACCACCATCAGCCTGGAGCACGTCGCAGTCCAGGTGAATGGTGCGTTCACCAAGCTTTTTCAAATCGAACACGGCGCGCATGGATCGGCCAATCAGACGCTGGATTTCCTGCGTACGCCCGCTTTGTTTGCCTCGCGCTGCTTCGCGGTCGCTACGGGTGTGGGTGGCGCGAGGCAACATGCCATATTCGGCCGTGACCCAGCCCTCTCCACTGCCCTTCTTGTGGCCGGGTACTTTTTCTTCAACCGACGCGGTACACAAAACTTTTGTCGCGCCAAATTCGATCAACACCGAGCCCTCAGCATGAATGGTGTAACCGCGGGTAATCCGCACTGGGCGCAGCTGGTCGGCTTTGCGTGCGCCGCTTCGTTCAAATGGACTCATGATTTTTCTCTTGTTGAAAACAATGTCAGAGCAAAGCCCTGAACTCCGCGTGGCCGTTTAGCCCCGTCGGGCAGCCGTGCGCTTGATAGCTTCGTTGATTTCGGCGATGGAGCGCTCAATTTCAGCGTCGTTGAGATCATCAACACCGGTGTCGATCCATCCACCCTGCACGGTGGATGCAAACACGCCTTCGTTGATATTGTCAGTCGAAACCCCACCCAGGGAGGATTCGCTGGCGTCGGGGGTTTCCCATTCAAAGGCGATCACGGTGACGTTGTCACTGCTGTTGCCGGCTTTTGTGAGAGCTTTTTCAACCAGATCAGGTGCAGCCTGGGTAACCGCTTTTTGGCCCAGTTCATACACAATTTCAATGTCGTTCAGGCTTCCCCACAGTCCGTCTGAACACAACAACACCTTGTCGCCCTGTTTCAGGGCAACGGGCCCGGTTACGTCAAACACCGGTTTGGTGGGAGACCCCAGACAGGTGAACAGGATATTCCGGTTAAAGCGCCCCGGTGGCCTCTTGGCTGTGGCCTCGTTGATCGGCTGCTCCATATAGGAATGATCACGCGTGCGGGCCAGCAGTTCGCCGTCGCGCACCAGGTAAAGCCGGGAATCGCCGCTGTGAATCCAGGTGGCGCACCCACCCTGCACCAGCACAGCCACCAGCGTGGTGCGGGGCGTGTCCAGAATGCTCTGCTCAATGGCATACCGGAGAATCTGGCGATGCGCCATGATCAGGGCCGTCTGAAGAAACGCTGTGACGTCCTTAACTTCGGGTTGCGCCTCTTTCTGAAAACTGGCAGAAAACGACTGCAACGCCAGTTGAGCGGCCACCTCACCCTCGGGGTGACCACCCATGCCATCTGCCAAGAGGAAGATACCGGCACCCCGCGTGTAACAGTAGCCCATCCGGTCTTCGTTTTTCGGTCGGCCGCCCTTGCGGCTGAGCTGGAATACCGAGAACTTCATTTCGTCTTGCCGCCAAAAGCTGTCACGTTTTTGACGCTCTTTTTGGTGTCAGACACCATGGTGTCGAATTGCAGACGAACTTTTTCACCGACAGACAGCTTGGTGTAGCGGCGTTCGCCCTCGCGGCTGAGTTCCTTCTGAAGCGCAAAAACGGACTGGGGCCGTGACAAAGGGTCCAGCGCCATACACCACTCCACCACCTCAATCAAATTGTCGGAATAGACGCCGCGCAGCCGTGCCAGCGCAATGGCAATACGGTCTTTTTCAAGTCGCTGGGGGGCTTCGTTGGGCGGATAACCCTGCATGCAGGCGTAAATACAGGCGCCAATCGCGTAAATGTCTGTCCATGGCCCCATGGATGCGTCGCGCCGATACATTTCGGGCGCAGCAAAACCTGGTGTGTACATCGGGCGAATGAAGTTGCCTTCCTTGCTCAACACCTCGCGGGCGGCACCAAAGTCAATCAGGACCGATTTGTTGTCATCCGTGATGAAAATATTGGCTGGTTTGATGTCCAGATGCAACATTTTGTGCTGATGAACGATGCGCAGACCACGCAGTATTTCATCAAACAGGGAGCGAATGGTGGATTCACGAAAGACTTTTTGCTGTTTCAAGTCTCGTGCCGTGATGATGAAATCCTGCAGGGCAGCACCCTCCAGATAGTTCATGACCATGTAGACGGTTTCATTCTCCCGAAAGAAATTCATCACACTGACAACCGAGGGATGCGAAATTTGGGCGAGTGACCGACCCTCTTCAAAGAAGCTCTTGAGTCCCAAACGATAGAGGGACAACTTCTCGGATGCCACCTGCGGGCGCAGCTCTCCGGGCGCACGGGTAGCCAGTGATGAAGGCAAGTACTCCTTGACCGCTACTTTTTGACCTTCAGAATCCAATGCTAGGTAAACCACGCCGAAACCACCCGCCGCCACTTTGCGAACGACGCGGTAGCCGCCAATCATGGTGTCCGGCGGCAACGGAGTAGGTTTGACCTTTGACATATTTTTTGGACTGAACGCTCGTCGGATCAGGTTGAACCGGGTTATTCTCGGAGCCCCTCCGATCTAGAAGAGTACCGCGATGCCAGTTTACAGCATGACTGGTTATGCCAGTGCACAGCACAGCACAGCCAGCAAGACCACCGATAGCGAGGCAAAAGCAGCCCCCGCCAGCCAGTTAGGACTTGAAATCCGCTCCGTCAACAGCCGTTTTCTGGACCTTTCTTTTCGGTTGCCTGAAGATCTGCGGATGTACGAGCCCGCATTGCGTGATCTGCTGATCGGCCAGATCAAGCGGGGCAAGGTGGAGGTGCGTGCATCCATCGAAGCCGGTGACGCCAATGCGATTGCCGACCCGTCAACCAGGTTGCTGCAGCGGCTGAATTCGGTTCAGGACAGCGTCAAGGCATGGTTGCCCGACGCCCGCGCACTCAGCGTCTCAGATGTGATCCGGCTGGCCGCGGCAGAACAAACCTCATCGCGTGACTGGAGCAAATCGGTTTTGCCGCTGGCAGAAAAAGCAGTCAAGGCCCTACTCTCCTCGCGCCAACGCGAGGGAGAACGTCTGGCCACCATGTTGCTGGAGCGCATTGGCCAGTTGCGCAGCCTGGCGTCTCAAGCCGTGCCCATGGTGCCAAAGCTGGTGGAACAACAGCGCCTGCGGTTTCTGGAGCGCTGGAAAGAAGCAATGGCCCTGACAGACGGTACTGTCGCACCCGAAGCGGCACGTGACCGCGCCCTGACAGAAGCCACTGCCTTTGCCATTCGCATTGATGTCGCCGAAGAGATTACGCGTCTGAATTCACACCTGGACGAACTGGAACGTCTGATCAAAAAGGGCGGTGAAATTGGCAAACGCCTTGACTTCCTGATTCAGGAACTTCATCGTGAAGCCAATACCCTTGGGTCCAAATCAGCCGCACTGGAACTGACTCATGTATCGGTTGATATGAAGGTTTTGATTGAGCAAATGCGCGAGCAGGTGCAGAACATAGAATAAGAAGACTGTTGTAAATAGCAAACAAGAGCCCTTTTATGGACTACCCCGGCAATCTTTTCGTTGTTGCCGCCCCCAGCGGGGCTGGTAAATCAAGCCTGGTCAAGGCGTTGCTCGAACTGGACTCTCACGTGCAGCCCTCCGTTTCCCACACCACGCGCGCACCACGAGGGCAAGAGAAGCATGGCCGGGAATACTTCTTCGTTTCGCAAGCGGAGTTCGACTCGATGATTGCGGCAGAGGCATTTGTTGAATGGGCAAACGTCCACAGCCACCGCTACGGCACCTCCAAAAGAGCCATCGAGGAGAGGATAGCCCAAGGTGCAGATGTGATTCTGGAAATTGACTTTCAGGGTGCCCTGCAAATCAAGAAGGTCTTTGCCAACGCCGTTTCCATTTTCATTTTGCCGCCAAGCTGGGAGGAGCTACGCTCACGCCTCGAACGCAGAGGTGAAGACACGGAAGACGTCATCGAGTTGCGGCTGAAGAATGCCGCGGCGGAGGTGGCTCAGGTCCACAATTTCGACTTCGTTATAATCAATGAAATGTTTGACCGGGCGCTTTTTGACCTGAAAGCAATCGTTCACTCCCAGCGGCTCAAATTTTCAGCCCAACGGCGAGCCCGTGCTGAGACTTTCAAAGCCTTGAATATTCCCTAGTCTCCTCAAGGAACCCCATGGCCCGTATTACCGTTGAAGACTGCCTGCTTCAGATCCCCAACCGTTTCCAGCTGGTGCTGGCGGCTACATACCGTGCCCGCATGTTGAGCCAAGGCCACACTCCAAAGATCGAGAGCAAGAATAAACCAGGCGTCACCGCGTTGCGAGAAATCGCTGCTGGCAAAATTGGCGTGGAAATGCTGAAAAAAGTGCCTCTCTGAGCGTTTCACCCCAGCAAGAAAGCACCCGTCAGGGTGCTTTTTTTTGCCCTGACGATTCGAAATTTCGCCTGCGCGCTATATTTGCAGGGTGAATACGCCCGTCAAACCACCTTCTGATACCCTGATTAAGGGCAAGGGAAAGGGCCGTACAGGTGCGGTGCATGTTGCCGCGGCGAACGCGGCGGCGGCAAGTTTTGCCGGTTTGACTGCCCGGCTGGACTATTTGAGTGCGGCAGACATTGAGCAGGTACGACTTGCCTATCGATTTGCAGACGAGGCCCATCTGGGCCAGCTTCGCAATAACGGTGAGCCCTATATCACTCACCCAATCGCAGTGGCAGCCCAGTGCGCAGACTGGCGACTGGACGCCCAGGCACTGATGGCTGCGCTGCTTCACGATGCCATTGAAGACTGTGGCGTAACCAAATCCGAATTGATTGAGCGTTTTGGTTCAGCCGTGGCCGAGTTGGTGGACGGTTTGACCAAGCTGGACAAGCTCCAATTCAACACGCGGGAAGAGAGTCAGGCTGAGTCATTTCGGAAGATGTTGCTGGCGATGGCCAGGGATGTGCGGGTGATCCTGATCAAACTGGCTGATCGATCGCACAACATGCGTACGCTGTCGGACGTACCACGCGAAAAATGGGGGCGGATTGCCTCGGAGACGCTCGAAATCTATGCGCCCATTGCCCATCGACTAGGTTTGAACCAGACCTACAGGGAATTGCAGGATCTGGCATTCCGCCATCTGCGCCCGTGGCGGTACACGACTCTATCCAAGGCTGTAGAGAAAGCCCGCAGCCGCCGGCGGGATTTGATCCAGCGAGTGCAAAAGGAAGTCGAGACCGTCTTCGCAGCCAGTGGTATGGACGTACGCATTGCAGGGCGCGAAAAGTCCCTCTATTCTATTTACAGAAAAATGGACGACAAACATCTCACTTTTGCCCAGGTGAATGACATTTATGGGTTCAGGGTGCTGGTGCCCGAAGTGATTGACTGCTATACCGCACTGGGAATCCTGCACCAACTGTATAAGCCCCTGCCAGGTAAATTCAAGGATCACATTGCCATTGCCAAAGTGAATGGCTATCAGTCACTACACACCACTTTGGTGGGGCCCTCTGGCGTCAACGTGGAGTTTCAGGTTCGTACCGAGGCCATGCACGTCGTGGCAGAGTCAGGGGTTGCCGCACATTGGTTGTACAAGGAAAAGAGCGCGGACGGCACCTCGTCAGACCGTCTTGGTGCCCAGTGGCTTCAATCGCTTCTGGATATTCAGGATGAGACCCGGGACGCCGCTGAATTTTGGGACCACGTCAAAGTGGACTTGTTCCCGGATGCGGTCTATGTGTTCACGCCCAAGAGTCAGATCATGGCACTGCCCAGGGGTGCCACCGTGGTGGACTTCGCATACGCCATTCACAGCAATGTCGGGGACAGGACAGTTGCCGCCAAAATTGGCGGCGAAATGGTCCCCCTGCGTACGGAGCTGAAAAATGGTGATGTGATTGAGATCATCACCGCGCCGGTTTCGGCACCCAATCCGGCGTGGTTGAGCTTTGTTCGAACTGGTCGGGCGCGATCCAAGATACGCCATCACCTCAAAACAATGGCACATACCGAGTCCGAGGAACTGGGCGGCAAGTTGTTGTCTCAGGCACTTCGTTCCGAGGGGATTGAACAACTGCCTGACGATTCAGATGCACGAACCGGAATCTGGGAAAAACTGCTGCGCTTCACAGGCAACAAATCACGAGCCGAATTGCTTGCTGACATTGGTCTGGGCAAGCGAATTGCCAATATTGTGGCGAAACGACTGGTCAATTTACTGGCCGAGCAGGGAGAAAAACCCAACGCCGTTTTGTTGACTCGGGAGCGCT
>ENA-UOWO01002728-UOWO01002728.1-activated-sludge-metagenome-genome-assembly--contig:-NODE-2728-length-21507-cov-5.604186_pt1 | contig 21507 bp, 16 predicted proteins | sample MGYA00238148_ERZ761564 | MGnify/ENA primary metagenome ERZ761564 (study PRJEB28885, sample SAMN05720194) | activated sludge metagenome | isolation source: Anaerobic digester | place: USA... | reverse complement strand
ATCAGACAACAAGGGAGTGGGGAAAAATCAACCGGTTGGTGGCCGCCGACCGAAAATGAAAAAAATGCCCTTTTAAAAAATGGCATGATTGTGGAAATATGCGCGATAAATAACCTAGGAGATATTAAAACTCCGGAAGGCATCGTCTTTGTCGCAAAAAAAATTAAAAAAATTACCTCGTAAGAGTGTAAAAAATACCCTGGCCTCAGCCCGGGTATTTTTATCATAATAAACTATTTTTTCTATTCTTCAAATCCTTTACTCTTGATTGGCAACTTAAAATAAAAAGTTGTTCCTTCGCCCTCTTGAGAGACAAACCACATCGTCCCCTTATGCGATTCTACGATCGCCTTGGCGATAAAAAGCCCCAAGCCAGTGCCGCTGGTTTGCAATTTCATGGTATTTTCTGCTCGGAAAAATTTCTTGAATATCTTCTTTTTATCCTTGTCTGGAATGCCGACGCCATTATCAGAGATACTGAAAATCACCTTGCCATCTTCTTGAAAAATCTCTACAGAGATTGTCCCTCCGCTTTCCTCTTTTATATATTTCACCGCGTTGGAAAAAAGATTTTCCATCACCATGGAAATCCTTTTGGGGTCTACAAAAATAAGAGGGATGTCATCATCGCTTTTTATGCTAACCTTGATATTCTTTTTATCAGCCAAGGGTTGATTTTCCTGAATAATATTCTTGCTTAATTCCACCAAATCCACCTTCTCCGGATGGATTTGAATGCGTTTGCCCTCGATTCTGGAAATATCCAATAAATCATTGACCAACCTGATCATCCGCTGATTGGAGTCGCTGATAATCTTTAAATAATTAATCTGCTCTGGCGTCAGGTTGGCTTGCTTCTTTTTCTGAGACAAAAATTCCACATACCACTTGATAATAGACAAAGGCGTCCGCAACTGATGCGAAGCGATTGACACGAACTCAGTCTTCATCCGGTTGGCCGCTGACAGCTGTTCTACTGTCTTTATGGCCATGCCGCCGATCAAAATAGTGATACCGGCCACCAGAGCCACACTGCCAATAACAATAATCGGATCATTGTATTCTTGAGCCACGAAATAGGTGCCGATCATGGCAGTCATGGTCAAAATGCCCATTGCCACAAACAAAAAAGACGGATTCTCCCAGAATTTTGTCTTTTCTACTTCGGCCGACAAGCGTTCCGGCGACGGCAGACGGCTGACATTTTCAAATTTATTTTTTTCTTTATCCGATTGTGACATAATTATTATTAGTATAACATATCTTTTGTTTTTAGCAAAAAAATGCTATACTCAAATTGTCAACTAAAACAAACCAATCATATGAAGCGTAAAAAGATACTCATTATTGAAGATGAGGCCTCGCTTTTATATGCCCTGCAATCGCAATTAAGCGTTAACGGGATGGAAACCTTGGTTGCCGCCGACGGCGAAAAAGCCCTGTCTCTAATCTTCAAAGAAAAACCAGATATTATCGTCTTGGATATTATCCTGCCCAAAATCAATGGCTGGGAGCTACTCAAAAAAATCAAGGCTAACAAGACGACCAAGAACATCCCTGTTGTCATTATTTCCAATCTGTCCGACGACGACAGCCGGCTGAAAGGCCTGGAATTGGGCGCCAAGGATTATTTGACCAAAATTGATTATAGTATTGCTGATTTGGTGGAAAAAATAAAATCATTTTCCTGATTATGAAAGTTCTCATGCTCTCCAATGATCTGGCTCTTCTGGGCGCCCAGACCAGCACCGGTGATACCATCTCTCGTCATTGCGCCTATGGGCAATTGGTGGAACAATTGTCCATTATTGTTTTGACCAAAAAAGACCGTTTCCAGCCCCTGGCTCTCTCGCCTCAAGTTTCCAGCTATCCCACCGCCCCCGCTACCTGGCCAGGCTCTTATGTCAAAAACATTCTGGCCGTCGCCACTGCTCTTTTCCGAGACAACTATTATGATCTTATCGTCTGTCAGGATCCCTTCTTTACCGGTCTCTCCGGCTGTCGCCTCAAGAAAAAATATGGCTCCAAACTGCTTATTGATTTTCATGGAGATTTCTGGGCCAATCCTTACTGGACGCGAGAAAATCCCTTGCGCCTCGGGCTTCTGGCTTTGAGTAAATTGACTGTCAAAAAAGCCGATGCCCTGCGCGTGGTTTCTTCCGGCCTCAAAAAAAAATTAGTTCGCGCCGGACTCCGTCTGCCCATTGCCGTCATCCCCACGCCAGTCAACCTGGAAAACTTCAAAACCCCTGACGGTCAAGCGGTCTTGAGTATCAAAAATCAATTTTCCGGCCAGAAAATCCTGCTTTTTGTCGGCCGGCTGACCGCGGAAAAAAATCTGCCTTTCCTTCTAAAATGTTTCGCCAATATTGTCCGCCGCCAGCCAAGAACCACTCTTTTGATTATCGGTGACGGACCGGAAAAAGACCGGCTTCAAAAAGTTATCAACACCCGCCAATTATCCAATCAGGTCAAACTGCTTGGACAAATAAATTATCAAAGTTTGCTAAATTATTTCCACGCCGCCGATATCTTTGTCTTGGCCTCGCGCCATGAAAGCTTTGGCAAGGTCATCTTGGAAGCCGCGGCGGCTGGCAAGCCCACTGTCGCTTCAGCCACCACCGGCGCCAAAGAAATCATTCTGGACGGACAAACCGGTTTTCTCGTTCCTGTCAACAACGCCAAGAAGTTCACCGACAAAATAACACTTTTACTTTCCGAGAGCGACCTCGCCCATCAAATGGGCGCGAATGCCTATCAACATGTTTGGCAAAAATATGACTGGCTTGCCAGCATCAAAAATGTTGTCAACTATTGGCAAACAATCATCAGTGCCAAAAAATAATCCAACCTTTAAAACACTATTTTATGCGCTTTCAAGTATCCAACTTACTATATCAAGGTGGCAACAGGCCACCAGGCAATTTCCGAACCGGCAAAAGTGCCACCCCTGGTCAACAGTCAAATTCAGGACTGTCTGGCAAACCCCCGCGTGATTTTGTCAAAGAACTTCTCACAAGTCCGCGGCCCAGAAACAATTTCACCTCCGAAATTATGGGAATTATCAATCCCAAAAATAATAAATCCACTAATCCCCCAGCTATTAAGCAACCAAAACCAGAAAAAATAACCAAGAAAACTTTTAAAAAATCTCTCAATAAATATAAGTATAAATGTCTGCCGACAGCCAAACGTGAAGAAATTATAAAAATGGTCAATCATGGTTCCTATGAAATAAAATCCTGGCAAGCAGAAAAATTGGCCAAAGAAATTATCAATAAAAATGAACTCCCCGAATTCGGCAAAAAAGCAGTAAAAGAATCGCTCGGCCTAAAAACCCAAAAATAACCCTGCTATTTTATTGTTCTCATCAAAATGCCCTCCCGGGCATTTTTGTTTTGTGCTTTTATATTCCCGTATTTTGTCTTTCCGCGTTCTAGCGCCTTCTTTGATTCTTGCCTTTTTACTTTCTTGTGTTAAGATGAGGCCATGTCTATTGCGCTCGTCCATGATTACCTCACTCAATTAGGCGGAGCTGAAAAGGTGCTCGCCAGTTTGGAACGGGTTTATGCCAACAGCCCGATTTTTGTTTTGCTCTATAATAAAAATAAAGTCGGCGATCTTTTCCCTGAACACAAAATTCGCTCTACCTGGCTCGAATATCTGCCCCTTGCCCACCGCAACTATCAATGGTATTTGACCCTGATGCCCTGGGCCGCCAGCCGTCACTGCCTAAAAAAATATGATATTATCATCAGCTCCGCTTCTTCTTTCGCCAAAAATATTCGCGTACCTGAAGACTGTGTGCATATCTGTTATTGCCACACGCCGACTCGCTTTCTCTGGCATGACGCCGGCTCCTACGTTGAAGAGCTCAACTATCCCCGCTTGATCAAAAAAATCATTCCCCTGTTTCTGCCGCGCCTGCGCCATCTCGATTTCCTGGCCGCCCAAAAGGTTGATTCTTTTATCGCCAATTCCCGAGTTGTCCAAGAGCGCATCAAAAAATATTACCAGCGCGACAGCATGGTCATCTATCCGCCGGTCAATACCGACTTCTTTTCTATCTCCAACCAGCCAGGCAATTATTATCTCGCTGGCGGGCGCCTAGTCGCCTACAAAAAGTATGATCTGGCTATCCGCGCTTTTAACAAATTGGGATTGCCCCTCAAAATATTTGGTGTCGGACCAGAACAACGCCGGCTTCAAAAAATGGCCTCCAAAAATATTGAATTCCTCGGTCCCGTCAGCGATCCGGTCAAAAAAGAACTTTACGCCAACTGTCTCGCCTATATCAATCCGCAAATTGAAGACTTTGGCATCACCACTATTGAAGCCATGGCCGCTGGCCGACCGGTTATTGCTTTTGCCGGCGGCGGCGCCCTGGAAACAATCATCCCGGGTCAAACCGGTGAATTTTTTGAAGAGCAAAACTGGGAATCGTTGGCCCATCGCTTGCTCCATTTCCAGCCGGAAAAATATCAACCCAGTCTGATCAAAGAACACGCTTCCCAATTTTCCACTGCGCGTTTTGAGCAACAAATAAAAAACCACATTGCCAGCCTGACTCAAAATATAAAACAACAAAAAATCTTTTCCCCGAAAAGCCCCGTCGTCGAATAGCCACCGTTCTTTTGTTTTTTTGCTTTTTGTGTTATAATAAAGCCAACCAACTAACCCTCTTTTCTTGTGTCAGTAAATTTTTTGAGTCAACCCAAAAAAAGAGTCAGGCATTACTTCATTCCCTGCGAGGCCAATGGCCACAAGCCGCACCTTGTCCGCCACCAAAGCCTCAATTTTTTAAGTGCCTTGATTTTATTTGGCAAAATTTTTACCACCGTACTGCTCTTTATTACTTTTCCCAGTCCGGCCGAATTCTCCACCGTTACTGCCAACCGCCTGATCGAGCTCACCAATAAAGAACGAGCGGCCGCCGGCTTTCCGGTCTTAATGCACAATAGCGCGCTTGATAATTCCGCCGCACTCAAAGCCGAAGATATGCTGGCTCGCGATTATTTCGCTCATGATTCTCCCCTTGGCACCACCCCTTGGGAGTGGTTCAAGCAAGCAGGCTACAACTATACCTATGCCGGCGAAAATCTCGCTATGAATTTTTCCGAAGCCGAAGAAGCGATGACGGCCTGGATGAACAGCCCGACCCATAAGGCCAATATCTTGAATGGCAACTATGATGAAATCGGCATCGCTGTCGCTGTCGGCCAAATCAATGGCCGAAAAACAACCATTGTCGTTCAACACTTTGGCAAAAGCTATGTTGGCTCTGGCCAAGAACAATTTGCCAAGGGTTCTTCCACCGTTGCTCCAGCCATAGCTGGCGTCACCGAAGTCAGCGGCGGCAAAACAGTGGAAGTCGCCTTTCAAGATACCGAGCATAGTCTGACCGCCAATATTGTTTTCTATGCTGAAAAAGTCTTTTTCCTTCTTTTGATTTTTGTCGCCATCAATCTGCTCCTGACCATTTTCATCCGACTGAAAATCCAGCATAAACCAGTTATTCTCCACTGTCTCTTTGTCATCGGGCTCGGACTCCTAGCCATCTTTTATCATTTTCATTTTCTTGAATCAATCGCCGGCGAGGCTATTCAGATCATCTGATCTTGCACCAAATCTTTACCCTGGCTCATCCAGGGATTTTTGGCTTTTATCAGACAAAATACCACCCTTGGCCGAGGATATCGCCCAAGTTCAATTGCCTTGGCCATTACCTACTTTTCCTTGACTTTTTCACCAAAAAATAGTAACTTTCACAGTTATACCAAAACAAAAAACTGAAACGAACATCACCCATAATGGGAGGGCACTTAATTGGGAAAAAAAATTACAATCGCAGTAGTGGTGATTGTCATGGCCGCCGTTAACGCCGAGGCCACTAGAGTCACCCGTGGCCAGTGGGGAATAGATTACCCCTCGTCGAGCTTTTGGTTCGACATCGGGGACTCCACAATGTTCCTATTCTCGGGCATTGGTGACTCGGACAATCACTACTTGTCTCTCTGGAGACGATTGCCAAATAGCTTGGCCAAGGGCGATATGGTCACTGTCACCATCACCGCCCCCGAAGATCAATTCTACCGCCTGAACGTGGGCGGATTCGACAAAACGCCATCAAGCTGGACTACTTTCAATGACTATAGTCCGCCTTATAATGGCGCGAAAAAAATTTCTATACCGGTCACGGCTGACTGCCAAGGCGGAATTCTTATCTTCCTCTCGGTTTCAGCCACTCCCCCATGGCGCTTGGGGGAAAAATTTAACATCGCCATCTCTGAAATCAGAGTTGGCAAATATTTAATTGACGGCTTCAGCCGCATCTCAACTGGGGTCGCATCATCCCCGCTCCACCAACCCACCGAATTCATTTTACGGCAAAACTATCCCAATCCCTTCAATTCCAGCACCACGATTCGCTTCGATCTGCCCGAAGCAAGCGAAGCAACATTGGCCATCTACAACATCAATGGCCAACTAATCCGCACGCTAGCCTCCGGATTCTATTCTGCCGGCGAGCACGAAGTGGTCTGGGATGGTCGAGACGAATTCAGCCAGCCGGTTCCGAGCGGTGTTTATCTGTACCGACTTGTCACCGCCGGCCAGACAACAACCAAAAAAATGAACCTTTTAAAGTGAGGTAACAACCATGACAGACATCGATGAGATAAAAAAATGGACAAACGCCGAGTTCACTAAGAAGAAAATACAAAAAATAACTTCCAAAAAAGCCTTTGTATTTTCCGCCATTGTAGATATCAACTTTGATATTAACACCGACCCAAAACACTTCGTCGATATGACAGCTGACGAGGTCGCCATTTTAATCTCGGACGAATTAGCCAAAAAGGAGAACCCATGAGACGGGAAACCTTAAGCTTGGTGGAAATCATATTCCGTCAAGAAGGTATCACCACAAAAAGAGTACCGAGCGACAAGGCGACGTTAGTGGTCATCCGGTTAAATATGGCCGGTTATCCACTCATCAAGGAAAAAGATATTACTAGAAAAACCGCGCGTGATATCGCAAAAAAAATCAACCCCAACTGGTTAACCAGAATATTCCATTCTCTTCTAAACAAAATCGGGAGGACTCCTTGAAAAAAATTGGCTGGCAAAAAAATAAAATCCGTCTAGTCTTGAATCAATACCAAATCTGCGCTGGAGAGTCGGTCCCTGCCAATAAAGCGGTAAAAATTGCAAAAATGCTCAGCCAGAGGTTTGGGACGGGAATAAAACACCAACAGATAACTGGCAAAACCTGCACCGGCATATATAAAACTTTATTTCCACCAGAATAACCCCCGCCCCCACTTTCCAAGTGGAGCTATGCCCCTCACACCACCAAACAAAATCTCCCCTCAAAAAAATCTCTTCCACCGCCGATTTGCATCCAAAGCAATCGGCGGTATTTTTTTTACCCTCTCTCACAGCTCGGCTGAAGGAGGATTTTATTTAACAAAAATCTTCAACCCGAGTCAGCGCTAAAGGCCGCATTATAAAAATTCAGGTTAAAATTCAAGTAAAGCCAAGCTGGGTTTTGCCACCCAACTGTCTGACCCCGCTCTGGGCCTTGCGGGGGAGTTTTGGGCGGCCAGCTTGGCCGAACGTAGAATTTTACTGAATTTTTATACCGCGGCGATTTTTCTTTCCGTCCGCTTTCTTTTTCTAAAAAAGAAAGCGGACATCAAAAAAATCTCTTCCACCGCCGATTTGCATCCAAAGCAGTCGGCGGTATTTTTTTACCTCTCCCCTCTCCTTAACTATTATAAGAGTCGAGGATGAGGATTGAATCATCAGGCTCCAAGTTTAACTTGGAGCCAACTGTATTTCTGTGTTTCAATTTTCCTGTTTTCATGTTAAAATATAATCATCTTATTACTAAACAAAAAATTATGTCCAAACATCCAATCGGCCGCAAAACAGCCGTCTTTGTCTTAATAGCGTTACTTTTCTCTTTACTGCCAATCAGCCGGCCGGCTCTGGCTGACGCTACTCTGACCAGCGTTGATAAATCAATCGTCAAAATATACAACTACGATCTGGGTGAGGACAACTGGCTCGAAGCCAAAGGTTCTGGCTCGGGCGTGATCTTGAGCCCTGACGGGCTCGTACTGACCAATGCCCACGTGGTTGCGGGCGATGATTCTATCAAGATATCCGATCCCTACTTCGCCATCTGCGTCACCGAACAAATCAACATGGCACCAGTCTGCCGTTATACCGCGCGCCTGATCGCCCAAGATGAAAATATGGATATTGCCATTTTGAAAATGCGCTCGCTTGATGGTGCTGGCGTTTCCGGCCTGAATTATCTGGAATTAGCTTCTAGCGCCGCCGTCAACGGCGCCGCTCTCACCCTTTATGGTTTTCCCGACATTGGCGGGGAAACCCTGACTACCACCACCGGCACTGTGGTCGGACAAGAACAGAGTGGCGGGGTCAACTGGCTCAAGACCGACGCCGTCATCTCTTTTGGTTCCTCTGGCGGCGCCGCGGTCAATGCCGATAATAAAATCGCTGGTCTGGTCAGCCAGGCCTCATCTTCTTCTCTCAATTCTCTGTCTTATATCATTGATATCAATTCCGTCTCCAGCTGGATCAGTCAAAACAGAAACAATAGCGGCCGGCCAAGTATTTTGGAATCCCGGCTCAATACGCTCCTCTCCCGCACCCTGTCCGCCAAGGCCAGCCATGTCTTTTTCCTGTCTTATCCGAAAATCAGTCTCACCTGCCCGAGCGACTTTATCACTGTAATTACTGAAAGTTCTATAGCATGCTTAAACATTGCCGATGATAATTTCTTTGGTTTTGGCGTATATATCGTCAAAGAAGCTTATGAAAAAACTTTTGATGATTTAAAAAATTTAAGTCTAGAATCACTCGTGAGTAGCCTAGGCAGTTTCTCCAATATTACCCAAGAAGAAAGTACTTTTGCCGGCCGGCCAGCCATGAAATATACAGTCACTGATTTCGGTACCCTCTACTCTTTTCCTTTCCGTCAATTCACCGTCTCTGTCATCTCTTTTTACGGCACCGGCGATATCAACAAAGAAGCTATTGACTCCGGCCTGAAAACTTTTACTTTTGATCCAAACTATACCGAACCATTCACGGAACAAACCAGCTACTCCCAGACTGATCCGCTCCTTATCTTCAGTCCCACCGCCAACTGGGTTTTCCTGGAAAAAAATTCTCTTGACGAGCCAGCCGATATCGTCCTCAAACACCAGCCAAACGCCATAGTCACTCTTAGCACCGAGCCGACTCTGCCTGGAGACGACAATCTGGACAACCAAAAATATTATGAACAGAACAACGCCCTGTCCGATTTTGACAGTTACTTTAGCGAAGCCCTGACTGGCCTAAAGCAGGAAACCTTGGACCTCAACTACAATTATACCCTCAACAGCACGATCCAAGATGCTATCAAGATAGATAGAAAAATGATCAACTCCTCTACCGGTCTAGCCAAAATGTACCGCCGCGATATTTTTATCCGGCGCGAAGGCTATGTTATCGAGTTATCCTTTACCTACAATGGCAGTGATGAGGTTGGTTTCAATAATCTCAAAACCGCCAGCGACCAATTGCTCTCTCACCTGACTGTCTCGAGCGAGGGCGTACCGCCAGTCGCGACCAGTGAAAATAAAAATACGCCACCCGTCGTGGCCAGTGAACCCGTAATCATAGAAAATCCCGAGCGCTACACGGCTGAAGAATTGGAATTTTTACAGATGTACGGTCTGACCAAACTGCCCTGGGAAAAAGATATGCCTGAAGTCGTTGAACCCACTCCGCCTGCCACCAGTCAAAACAATATCATCTCCCCTCTGCCTGCCACCGAGCACGATGAAGCCCTGGCCAGCAGACTTTCCGGCCGTTTGCTTTTGTCTGTCGAAGATCACGGTAAAATCTATTATGTCAACCCAAGCGACCATCGTCGCTATCAAGTCACCTTTGGCAATGCGCTCGCGCTCTTCCGCCATTTTGCCATGGGCATCACCACGAGCGATCTCAATAAAATTCCGATCAACCAAAATTCTGTCAGCGCCAATGTGGACACCGACTCGGACGGCTTTAATGATAAAAGTGAAGTCGCGAACGGCTACAATCCGGAAATCGCTTCCAACCCATCTGCCCGCGGCAATGACAAAATGAAATTTGATCAGAGTCTAGCCCAACGCTTCAAAGGTAGATTTTTATTGCAAGTTGAGGATCGCGGCCGCATCTGGTATGTGGATCAAGCCGGCACCCGATGGGAAGTCACTTGGAGCAATCTCATGATGCTTTTCCAATCACTCGCCCTGGGCATCAATAATGACGACCTTGGCAGAATTGATGACCGTACGACAGAGCTGGGTACATTTTAATCTCCCTCTCTCCAACCCCTCATAATTTCTAAAGGCGGCACTTCAAAGTGTCGCCTTTTGTTATTTTAGGACTGCCACACGAAATGAAGTGAAGTGTGGCTAATATCTAGCCAAACTCCGCTCTGCTACTTTTGGCACTCCATGTTTTTTCTCTCGGACTGCCACACGAAATGAAGTGGAGTGTGGCGTTATGTGGCCAACCAAGTTTATTCACCCGCCGTAAAATCAATAATCGGATATTCAGTAAAAAAACTATCCATCCATTCTTTACCTTTTCTGCTCACCCATTGATGATAACTACAATACTGATAATCAAAAACATTATCTTGGCACCCAACATAATGATGCTTGACCGGATTATGATGAATATAATTAAAATGTTTAATAAAATCCTTCTTATCACGAATACCATGATCCCAATATTGATACCACATTGATCTCCCTTTCATTCCATCATTTTTATTAATAGCCCTAGCCGAATCAGCATGAAGATCTTGAATAAATTTTGCTATTTGACTATCCTCTCCAGTTTTTATTAATATATGATAATGATTATCTAAAATCACCCAAGCATAACACTTATACCCGCATTTCAATAATTTACTTTTTAATATAGCCAAAAAAATTTTCTTCCTTGCTCCAGCCAATAGATTTTGGCCCCCTAAAATTCTACCAGTTATAAAATAATTATAACCAGCGACAAAAATATGAGGCGGGCGATGAGCATGGTAAGAAAATCTTGCTTCCATACTTTTATTTTAACATATACTCCCCGGACTGCCACACGTAACGAAGTGGAGTGTGGCTAATATCTAGCAACTAGCCAAACTCCGCTCTGCTACGTTTGGCACTCCCTGTTTTTTCTCTCGGACTGCCACACGCAACGAAGTGGAGTGTGGCTAACAACTCCAATAAAAAAACGACCGCCGGACTTTGAATTTATTCCTTTGGTCGTTTCGTCGTTTCGTTGGGTCTCACTTCGTTGACGCCGGTGGCTCCACTGGTTTGCTAGTGGGATCAATCACCACGACTTTGGGTGGCTTGGGTTTCACCTCTGATTTTTTTTTCAGCAAAAGCACACCGAAAGCGACAGCCAGCACAACCACCACTACCACTAAGATCATGACCAAACCTTTTAATACCTCTTTCACGGCCCTCTCCTTTCTTTTACCTTCGTTCCTTCCCCCTTAACTCTCTTCTGCGCCTTCAGTCTCTCAATATCTCGCTGAAGACGCACTGAGAGACTATCCAGCTTTTTAAGATACTCTTCCGTTCTGCGTAGCTCGACATAAATGCTATCGAGCTGTGCAAGAACCTGAGCCCTGTCCAACAAGGACAGGCTGAGCTGAAGGTTCTCCCTTTCAGCCGCAATCAGTTCCTGCTGCTGTAAAGACTGCCCCTGATCTCCCCCAGCCCCAAAAATCAGGGCCAGCGCTAAAAACAATGCGGCTCCTCCCAATTCACTCACCTCCTTTCGTCATTTTTTTAAAAGATTTTTGTCTTTACCGCCACTCTAACACAAACCCTCAAAAAATTCAACTTTTTTGAGGGTCGCCGTCATTTTACTAGTACTGCCCGCCCACAATGCCAACAAAAGTTCTCTCCTACTTATGCACACCCTCCTCTTGCGCAAAAATATTTTTGGGCTAAGATAAAAATATCGCTGGGAAAAGCTACACCTCAGTCAGCCGGAGGGCTACGGCAAAAAGGTGTAGCATTCCCACTTTTGCTCCTTGCCGATTATAAGGATGCATTGCCAACCAAAAGAACCATCGGCAAGGGGCCGAAAAAAAAGGACGCCGGCACAAATAGTGCTGGCAAGTATGCCACAACCGCTGTTCGGCATTTGTCGGCCACCATCGCCGGCGTCCTTTCTCTGTAAAGGGGAAATCAATAAAACTGATTCTCCCCTATTTTTTTAAAATATGAGCAGGCACTCCCTGTTTTTTCTCTCGGACTGCCACACGAAATGAAGTGGAGTGTGGCTAATATCTAGCAACTAGCCAAACTCCGCTCTACTGCGTTTGGCACTCCATGTTTTTTCTCTCGGACTGCCACACACAATGAAGTGGAGTGTGGCTTTACCCTAGCCAAACTCCGCTCTGCTACGTTTGGCACTCCCTGTTTTTTCTCTCGGACTACCACACAAAATGAAGTGGAGTGTGGCTTTCTCCCAGCCAAATTCCGCTCTACTGCGTTTGGCATTCCAAAACATGTTCCTTTCCTCTATTCTTAGCCCAAAAATTATCCACACCCTGTCCCCTATTTGACTATTGTAAAAAAAACGATTTAGACTTAAGATTAACTAATCAAATAATAAAAAAGGCTATGGATTTTATATTGTCCAACGCGTGGCAATCTAAATATTCTTTTTGCTTCCTTAGTTTTTAACTTTGTCTTTTTGACGAAGTTTTTTATTTGTCCCTTTCCCTAGCCAAAATGTCCAGACTATCCTAGCCGCATTACAAATACTTAAACGCCCAAGTATGTTGGATCAACAACCTTTTTATACTTTCCGGTGCGCCAAATGTTCCTGCCATTTTTCCAACATCCTGGAATTCAACGGCCTGATTAAAGCGGAAAAAAAGTGTCCCAAATGCAAAGCTATGAATATCATTACTATTACCAATAAAGAAATTGACATTCAGTGCAAATTGATTGAAGATCCAACAGCGCCCCCAGCGGCCAATTATAATGAGAGTGATTACTGGGATAATAAATAGCCAAAAATTTACAACCGCATATTGTTATAGGCATCATCGCTTTAATTTTACAAAGCACCAACGCCTTCTCTTCATACCAAACAAACTTTGTTTTTGTTATGTATGAAAAGAAGGTGTTTTTTATTTCCAAAACAGCACCAGCTACACTCCAATTTGTTGTGTGCTCGGAATGCCAGACATAGCGAAGCGGCGTCTGGCTCCAAAAATGTCCTTTATCAATCAAACCATCCCCCCCATCAAAATGGGATTGGCAAGTAAAAGGTCGATCTGTGTCACAAGACATAGACAAAAGAAAATTTATTAAATAAAAAAATAATATGAAAAAAGCACTAATTTTCACTTTAGTATTCATGCTCACTGTGGTGAACAGTAGTGTCGCATGGGCGATTGACACCAGCTTGCAGGCCGACGTATCCGGTGGCAATGCTCCTTTTGTCCAAGCCAAGTGGGAAGCCAACATTGACAAGTGGTCTGATGATGATGCAGAATCCGCAGGCGCTCAATTTAATCCAACTGGCGTCAAAGATTCAAACAGAACAATTTCTATCTGCACCATTGTAGCTGATCCAGATGGTGTGGCTGATATTAACAATGTTTATGCTGATGTATTTTGGCCAGAAGGCATTGCTGTTGGTCCAGATCATGAAAAATTACCTAGCCAAACAGGTTCCACTGGCGCTGGTTGCGGTTTGTTAATGCAAGAAGATGAACTCTCTGTTTTGTCAAAAACAGATGGTATTGATCTATTTTGCAATAAGGTTCGCCATAACAACAACGGGTTACCAACTTTTGGCAATGGTTATACCTATGATATGATCTGCAAAGCTGACGGCACCTTGCAAAAAGAAACAGCTAAAGTTTATTGTGTAGAAAAAGATCTTTCTTATGAAGATCCAGCCGGTATGTATACTGTCTGGGCTGTGGCTCAAGACAAAAACGGCAAACAAGGCACTTTGTCCAACCAGTTTGAATATTTGCCTTTGGCCGCTATTGAAACTGATTTCTCCAATGTCAATTATGGCAGTGTCAGATTGAACACCGAGAAAATCATCAATGGCAACTTGGAATTTTTGGCTGGTGATGGCCTCGCCACCATCAGAAACGTTGGTAACACCAGAGTCCAGGTTTCTGTCGAACAAGATGACATGAAACTCGGTATGACTGGTAGCGTCTACAATGTTTCCTACAAAGCCAGAATCGGCAATATGGAATCTGATTGGAAACCATATGCTCCTTATGAAGAGACTCCTTTAATGGATTTATTGAACCTATCAGAAACCGATGAAATTGACTTCGGTATCACTGTTCACAAGTTCCCACCAAACTATGCTGGTCCATACACTGGTAGCATGACTTTGAGTGCTGCGTCAGTAGATCATTTGACCTGTCCAGGCTTCGTAAAAACACAAGACTCTGGTCAAAATACAATCAATCAGGGACTAAGCCGCCCTTATATCACCTATGCAATTGATGGCCTATGTATTGATTTAACTTTTGTAAACCCTACTTATGCTCATTTTGAATTTGATTATCGTATAGATGGAGAGGACGGAACAACACATGAATATTCAGATGTGCTTATTGGTGAAGGCGAGTTGAATGGTGAATATATAGGGCTAGAATATAATCCGACTTATGTCGCGCCATATACAGAAAGAACAGTACATGTTTGCGGACAAAGTGAAATTTGGGCCGGACTAAGAGTCGGAGGTGAGCAAAATTGGTATTTGAATTGGATAAAGTTTACAGCTCAATAATCTTTGATTGTTAACACAATCCCCTTCACTAAAATTCTAGTGGGGGGGAGAAGTTAGCCATTAAACATCTCTTTCTCCCTCCTTATTTATTCTAAAAACATTTAGGCTAAATAAGGGAGGAAAAAGGTCGACCTGTGTCCCTTTTGGGGCATAGGCAACTAACTTTATTCTAACCCGGTAGTACTGGCTCCCCATGTCCAGAATAACCTCGCGAGGTAGAATAAACAGAATTATTATTAACCTAATTCAAAAATAATATGAAGAAAGTATTAATCGCTTCATTGGTGTTCGCTATGACTTTCGTAACGAGCGGTGTAGCTACAGCTGCTACCGTCCAAACGGATCTCACTGCCGATACATCCGGTGGCAATGCTCCTTTTGTCCAAGCCAAGTGGGAAGCCAACATTGACAAGTGGTCTGATGATGATGCAGAATCCGCAGGCGCTCAATTTAATCCAACTGGCGTCAAAGATTCAAACAGAACAATTTCTATCTGCACCATTGTAGCTGATCCAGATGGTGTGGCTGATATTAACAATGTTTATGCTGATGTATTTTGGCCAGAAGGCATTGCTGTTGGTCCAGATCATGAAAAATTACCTAGCCAAACAGGTTCCACTGGCGCTGGTTGCGGTTTGTTAATGCAAGAAGATGAACTCTCTGTTTTGTCAAAAACAGATGGTATTGATCTATTTTGCAATAAGGTTCGCCATAACAACAACGGGTTACCAACTTTTGGCAATGGTTATACCTATGATATGATCTGCAAAGCTGACGGCACCTTGCAAAAAGAAACAGCTAAAGTTTATTGTGTAGAAAAAGATCTTTCTTATGAAGATCCAGCCGGTATGTATACTGTCTGGGCTGTGGCTCAAGACAAAAACGGCAAACAAGGCACTTTGTCCAACCAGTTTGAATATTTGCCTTTGGCCGCTATTGAAACTGATTTCTCCAATGTCAATTATGGCAGTGTCAGATTGAACACCGAGAAAATCATCAATGGCAACTTGGAATTTTTGGCTGGTGATGGCCTCGCCACCATCAGAAACGTTGGTAACACCAGAGTCCAGGTTTCTGTCGAACAAGATGACATGAAACTCGGTATGACTGGTAGCGTCTACAATGTTTCCTACAAAGCCAGAATCGGCAATATGGAATCTGATTGGAAACCATATGCTCCTTATGAAGAGACTCCTTTAATGGATTTATTGAACCTATCAGAAACCGATGAAATTGACTTCGGTATCACTGTTCACAAGTTCCCACCAAACTATGCTGGTCCATACACTGGTAGCATGACTTTGAGTGCGACAAGTGTGGAACATTTGACCTGCAATCCTCAAGACTAATTACCTTTCAGTCACGGGACGAGTTCATCTCGTCCCCGGAGACCAGCCACGGAAACCTTTTCCGCGGTTGATCCCTGCCCGACTGCACAGCAGTTGGCTCCAAGTTATACTTGGAGCCCGATGAATTGACCCACTGAAGCAACTTTGACAAAACAAAAAACCGACTTCTAGGAAGACGATTAGTGAGATGCGGATGGACCCGACCGGAATCGAACCGGCATAGCACATGTGTCAACTATGGCATGTTACCATTACATCACGGGCCCGAGGCCATCCACCATTTCATTATAAATCAAAAAGAACCCCTTTTCAAGGATTCTTTCTGTTTGACACATGTGCGGTACCCGTAATGTGGGTATGCCATATATGATATTAATATAGCACACTAAAATTATTTGTCAAGGAACCTGATTATATTCAGCCTAAAGGCTAGCCCGCCTAGACTCGCTAGGCGAGGCTGGATTCCTACCCTGGTGGAGTCTCTTGAAAAGGGCTCCGCCACCTAGAGATTGAACCAAGCAATTGACCGAGCAAAGGAATGCCACACTTAGCCTTAGCAGTGTGTGGCTAATAGTCAGGTTCTCACAACCAAACTCCATTTCATTGCGTTTGGCAGTCCTCGTTCCGACAATTTTGAATTTTTGATTTGAAATTTTACATTTAACAATCTACTCCTTACTTGTTAAAATAAATCATATGTCCAACACTTCAAAAAAAATCTTCACCCCTTTATCTATTATGTTGATCTTCTGCCAGCTCTTTTTGCTTGGCAATTTTGCGCTTCAAGCCCTGCCCGCTGGCGCCGAAGAAGAAACCACTCCGCCCCTGACTGAAGAAACCAGAGAGCCAGCCGCGCCGGAAACAATCAATCCAGAGCCAACAGCGCCCGAACCGACTAGCGAAGAACAACCCGCCGGCGAAACTCAAACTGTAAATCCAGCCGAAACAGAAACTCCGGCACCCTCTGACATAGAAACCCCAAATACAGAAACACCTGTTTTGCCAGAGCAAAGCGAAAATGAACCAGCTGACGAAACCCCGACTGTCTCGCCGGAAACAAACACCGGCGGACCAGCCTCTACCTCTCTCTCTTTGGAGAGTGATCCGCCGGCCAATCAAAATCCCGAACCCCTAGTCTGTACCGAAGAAAGCCCTGTCTTTGTCATCGGCGGCCAAACCAGCGCCCCGACCGAACCCATCAGCCTGAATATGGAGAGCCTGCCCCTCAGCGGTCCACGCGTCCTCTCTCTCTGGGCTATGGAAGCCGATAAAAATGAAAACCATGAATACTTGGGCACCGACAATGATACGGCCAGCGGCGCCCAATTCCTGCCCTCCAGCCAATATCAAGTCAACAAAACCGTGGCCATCTGCGCGCTCGTTTTGAGTGAAAATACTACCGCCACTGTCAGCGCCAGCTTGTCATATCCGGTCAATATCGCCACCTCCACCGCTCCGCTCGCCTGTGATCAAAAATTAAATCCGGCCCTGCCCCTTTCCGCGCTGGAATCATCAACTGCCCGGGAACTTTTTTGCGGCCAAATAAAAAACAGCAATAATAATCTGCCGACCTTTTATGACACGCTCAACTTTGATACCCTTTGCGCCCCGGACAGCGCGCTTATGGCTGGCAAAGCCCAAATTTATTGCGCCGAGCAAAACCTGGCTTACAATGATCCAGCCGGAGAATATTCTTTGGACGTCTCAGCTACTGATTCGGCCGGCCGCTTGAGTCCGATTCTCTCCGGCAGTTTGAAATATCTAGAATTGACCGCCTATGCCGTTGACTTTAATAATATCAGCTATGGTCCAGTTCAGGTTCACACCCCCAAAGTGATTGAGGGCGATACCACTTGGGATACGCCTCTGGCCGAAAACCCAGCCACTGTCAGTAATGTCGGCAATACTCGCCTCCGGCTCGTAGTCAAACAAAATGATTTTGGTCTGGGCAAAACCGGCGCCAATTGGAATGTCAATTATTCAGCCAAGATCGGTGATTCCCCCTTTGTCACCTATTCGCCCGATACCCCGACTGCCCTAGCCAAAATCATGGAACTCGGCGAAACCAACTCCCTTACTTTCAGTATTTATGTTTTTGACTTCCCGACCGACAGCACTGCTTCCTATGCCGGCGAAATGTTTCTCACCGCGGAAAAAGCCGATTTTCTAACCTGCCAATAACCATAGACCTAGCGTTGGTTCAATCGTCCCAAGCGTTGGTTCCCAAGGTTCAACCCTCTGGGTTGAACTAAGGATTTGAAGATTCCACCGACCCCAGCGTTGGTTCAATCGTCCTTCGATTGAACCAAGTAATTGAAGATTCCACCGTCATTGCCCAACTTGATCGGGTAATCCAGACAAAAAATAACCAGAAAAATTTGAAAATTGAAATTTGAGATTTATTTTAAAATTTAAAATTTGGAATTTGTAAATTAATAACTAACCCCATGCCTATGAATCTCTCCAAAAAATGGCAACGTGCTTTTACGCTTTGCTATATTTTTGTATTTCTTCTGCAGATGACTCTGTCCGGAGCGATCTCTGCTATCCCCATTGCTCTGGCCGAAGAAATAGAAACCTCGGCTGAAAATCCCAGCTCCCCTCCGCCGATTTTTGATCCGACTGATCTCTGGGACAAATCCTCGCTGGAATTTATGCCTGCCTGTACAGTCACCTGCGAGCAAGCCGTTTCCCAAATTTGTAACCATGGCGATGAGCCCATGGCCGGCCATGTAAATTACGAACTTTGGTATAACGAATCAGGCGGCGGCAAAAAAGGCACTCTAACCACCACAGGTGAAGTCCCGGCCCTTGGCGTGAATGAATGTTATGATTTGATTTTTGTACCCACCGCTCTTGGCAATTATCAATTCAAAGTTTCCCAGCGCCCCGGCCATCCTGGCAAGGGAGAACTCTGGAGCAATGAATGCGGAGTCGCCGATATCGCTTCCTGTCTCAAACCGATCTACGGCGACAGCCAGCTGGATGACCCTGAACAGTGCGATGATGGCAATACGGTTGACGGTGATGGTTGTTCTGCCGCTTGCGCGCTTGAACCTGCTTGCGGCGATGGCATAGTCAATCAATCTTCAGAACAATGTGATGATGGCAATACGGTTGACGCTGATGATTGCAGTAATAGCTGTCTTACCCCAGTCTGCGGCGATGGCGTAGTCAATGGCGCTGAACAGTGCGATGATGGCAATACGGTTGCCGATGATGGTTGTTCTGCCGCTTGTCTTTTGGAACACCATTTGGAATCCCTGCCCTTTAGTCCGCTTGGCGACGCCCAGCTCAATTGTCTGCCCACCCCAATCTGCGGCGATGGCCTGGTCAATCAGATTTCTGAACAGTGCGATGATGGCAACTCACTCCCTAACGATGGTTGCTATAAGTGCAAAAAAACTACTTTTGACTTTACCTGCGCCCGTCAAGAATTGGTCACAAATGGTACCGGCCTGACTACCAGCCAACCCCAAAGTTTTACCCTGAATTTGACCAATAATCCAATTTTTGCGGAACTGCTCTGGACAGCCAGACTTTCCTCTGATAATACCGCTACCATCAATAGTGTTGAATACACTGGTTATTTGACCGGTCCCAGCCTGGAAGTTAATAATAATGTCGTCTTTGTGAGAGATATCACCAGCCTCCTCTCTTCTGGCTCCAATACCTTGAGTATCGGCGGACTCGCCACCAGCCAGACCTCTGGCCGTATTGATGGCGCCGTTGCCCTGGCCGTAGTGCCAGGCTCCGTTGAAAAGACAATCAAGATTATCAATACCAATGAATTCGTTTATTCCCAACGCGAATCCGGCATCCGCGCTTTTTCCAGCGTCTATGTTTTTGATATCGCTCCCCGACCCGTACCGCAAACCGTCACCCTGACTCTGGTTGTCGGCGATACCGAAGGCGGACTTGATACTGATAAAGTCTGGTACGCCACCGGTTCCGGTTCTGTTCCGAGCAAAGTCGCCGGCACCGGTACGCTCTTGGCCCAAAATGAGCTCATCGGCAACAAAGGCGCCCAGATTGATATCATGACCAAAAATATCACCGTTCCGGCTAACCACACCTTCCTCGCTGTCCAATTGGAATCCCCGCTCGCTGATCATGAGGCTGACAGTATGATCCTAGCTTCTCTCGCTTTGGAGACTCCCTGCCAGACAACCCCAATCTGCGGCGATGGCGTGAAAAATGGTACGGAGCAATGCGATGATGGCAACCAGATCAATACTGATGGCTGTACCAATAGCTGTCTCACCCCGGTCTGCGGCGATGGCTTTATCTGGACTGGCCATGAGACTTGCGATAATAATGGTCAAAATGGCCAGGTATGCACTCCGCCCTATGGCGGCGAATGTAGCTATTGTTCTGAACTGTGCGAACCAATCCGTCTCTTTGGACCCTATTGCGGTGATGGAATAAAAAATGGCGCTGAACAATGCGACGGTACCAGCGGCCTCGGGCCCAATCAAACTTGTACTCCCAATTGTACTTTAGAAAATGAACCTTATTGCGGCGATGGCCTCGTCAACCAAACCAGCGAAGTCTGCGATGATGGCAATACCATTGACAACGACCAATGCCGCAACAATTGCACCCTGACTGAATGCGAATTTGATCTTGACATGATGCTGGTTATGGATCGCTCCGGCTCGATGGCCTATGACAGTCCGACCCGCCTCTCCTTGGCGCAAACCTCGGCCAATAATTTTCTCTCTTATCTCAATACTACCGATCAATCAGGTCTTGTGTCTTTTGCCACTACCGCGACCTTGGACAAAAATCTGTCCAACAATCATGGAGCGACCCAAACAGCGGTCAATAGTTTATCGCCTCTTGGCGCTACCAATATAGGCGACGCTATCAAATTGGCCAATGGCGAATTGCTTTCCTCTCGCCACAACCCCCAAGCTGTTTCTATAGAAATTTTGATCACTGATGGCATGGCCAATAAGCCTTCTGGTCCCGGCTATGGCGAATATCAACCTGATGTCAATTATGCCCTGAGCAAAGCGGCTGAGGCCGCCGCCTCTGGCATCAAAATCTTCACCATCGGTCTGGGCACTGATATCAATACCGCCATGTTGCAAGCAATCGCTGATTCAACCGGCGGTAAATATTATTCTTCGCCGACCGCCCAAGAGCTGGAAGATATTTTTTCAGAAATCGCTTTTGATGTCTGTCAATATGGCACCATCGCCGGTTGCAAATACAACGATCTGAACCGCAATGGCCAGATTGATTTTGGCGAACCGCCCATCTCCGGCTGGGAGATCATTCTGGAAAACGA
>ENA-UOWO01002725-UOWO01002725.1-activated-sludge-metagenome-genome-assembly--contig:-NODE-2725-length-21513-cov-5.373474_pt1 | contig 21513 bp, 20 predicted proteins | sample MGYA00238148_ERZ761564 | MGnify/ENA primary metagenome ERZ761564 (study PRJEB28885, sample SAMN05720194) | activated sludge metagenome | isolation source: Anaerobic digester | place: USA... | reverse complement strand
TATTCCTCAAGTAATAGCAGGAGATATTAATTATAATGTTAATTACGGAACACCTCTCTTGTCTGAAATAATTGTTAATTCCAAAAATCAATTAGCCGCTGGTAGTGTAAAAATAGCTACAAATAATGAAGGCTTAAATGCCCAATCTGTTCTCTCAGAAAGTAATTGTGTTGCTCTAATGCCTGCCTCAGGTGGATTAGAGGCTTGTTTAGAAAGATTAGCTGACCAAGAATATTCTGTAAAGATTAAAGAAACTTCTAGCGGTCTTAATACAAGCGTCTTTGTCCCTGGATCTTATCCCTATAAAATTATAGTAGATACTCCTTATGGAAACAATTTTAAAACTTTTTCTATAAATATATCAGCCAATGCCCCAGTTATTAATTTAAACAATTGTTTAACAGTGGCAAATTTAGGAGATTATTATGAATGTAATTTGTCGACCTTTGGGTCTGGTGAAGGAGTTTCTTTTTCGATTGGTTCTAGTTTACCTCAAGGACTTTCTTATGACTCTGCTAATAAGAAGATAAAGGGTTATTTATTAGAAATTATTAATGATTATCCAATTACAGTTTCGGCTCAGAATAGTTTAGGTATGAGTTCTTCGAAAACTTTTTCTCTTAATGTTTCTAGTAATTGTGGTAATTACTTAGTTCAATATCCAGGAGGGCCGTGGAATTCTAACGGAACAATTAGAAATCAAGGTGGTTATTATAGAACTGTTTTGATTGGTAATCAATGTTGGTTAAAAGATAGTTTGAATATTGGAAATATGATTTTGTCGACTAGCAGCTCGGCTAATAATACAACAATTGAAAAATATTGTCAGGACAATGATCCTCTTATGTGTAATCTTTTTGGTGGTTTATATAAATGGGAAGAAGCTATGGATTATTTTTATGAAAGCAGTAGCTTTAAAGGTATTTGTCCGGAGGGCTGGAGAGTTCCAACTGATAATGAGTGGTACGTTTTAGAAAATTATTTAAAAAATGATGGTCAGTCCTGTGACGCCAGTAGAGATGGCGGGGCCTTATCCTGTCTTGATGCTGGTGATAAATTAAAAACCACTGTCTCAAATTCTTCTCCTCCTTGGACCGGTAGTAACTCCTCTGGGTTTTCTGCTTTGTTTAATCCTTTGATGTATTCTTCTGGAGAATTTTTTAATCCAATCGCTACAAATGTACAATGGGCTAGTTATTGGTCATCTATTTCAAATTCAAATGATAGCAGTAAAGCAATAGCTAGATTATTAAATAGCAGTAGCAATGGGATACAAAGATCCTCTAAAACAAAACAAGAAGCACATTCTGTCAGATGTATAAAAGAAATAAAGCAATGCAATATTAACTCTGATTGTAATTATTTAGGGGCTGGTAGGACTTGTAGTAACGGTTTTTGTTCCGGTAGCTCTTTGTCTATAGGGGGAGGAGATTTAGGCATCTATCTTATTCCTTAAAATAAACAGAATAAATATTTTGTTAATTTATTATTTGTGTTATAATTTAATAAGAAATATCTAAATATTAATTTAAAAATTATGTTCGAAGATTTACAAAAAGATCAAAATAATAAAGTTGATGATATTTTTGCTGACTCAGACAAATCAGAAAGTCAACCAGTCAACAAAGCTCCTATGAACTTTAATGCTCAAAGCTCAATGAAGGGGGCCATTTCTCCTTCGGCTGATGGTTTATCAGAATTTGAGGAAGAAGATGATAACAAATCAGGAAAAATTATTAAAACTATCTTCTTAATTATCTTTATTTTTGCCATTATTGGAATTGCGGGTTATTTTGTTTATTCTAAAATTTTATTACCAAAGACTCTAAATCAAAATAATCCCTCACAGGAAAATGTTATTATAGAGGATAAAGATGTGATAAATGAAAATATAAATAATGAGAGTAATGATGCTGAAATTATAGCGACAACTTCCGAGGAAGAAATTATAGAGAATGAAGCTGAAGAAGATTTGGGAACCACTACATTAGAAACTGTTGATAGTGATATAGATGGAATAACTGATTATGATGAAATTTATCTTTATGGAACCAACCCTTATATAATTGATACAGATGGTGACGGTTTAGGCGATCATGAAGAAATTATGATTTTTGGAACTGATCCATTGAACCCAGACACAGACTCAGATACTTATTTGGATGGTCAAGAAATTATTTCTGGTTATAATCCTTTTGGAGGAGGAAAAATAAATATCGATTTATTTGTAGACAAAAATCTTTTTATAGAAAAATATCCAGAGTTAGCTATTAAATAATTTATGATAGACAAAAAAAGTCAAAAAGAATTAGAGACTCTTACTCCGGACCCAGTCTTTAATATTCATAGAATGCCACAGAATTATAAGAGTGGTCGCTTTGAAGTTTCTTCTGATAGTGGAGAAACAAAGATTGCTCCGACTAAAGAACATAAACAAAAAAATAAAAAAATAGGCTTAGTTATTATGATTTTTGGTTTTATTTTTGTAGCCTTTTTGGGATATTTGATTTTTTCTTATATTAGTAACCCCAATTTTTCTTTTAATAGTTTATTTAGCTTTAATAATGAGAACAAAACAGATAATATTATTAATAACACAAACAATAATTCTGCTGATTTGGCAGAAGAAAAGCAGGAAGAAAATGTTATAGTTGATGTTGTAGAGGAAAATAATCAAACCGAAAGCATTGTTGAAGACATTGAAAAAATTGAAGAAAACAATACAGAGGAGGCTATTTCTTATGTATTTTTAGATAGCGATAGCGACGGACTAAGTGATGAAGAGGAGTATGTTTTAGGTTCCAATTATTTACAAGTTGATTCTGATAATGATGGTTATAATGATCTTTCTGAAGTTTTAAGCTTATATAACCCTATCGGAGTAAATAAATTAGTTGATAATATTAATATTGATGAGTTTAAAAATAATTCTTTCAATTATTCTCTTTTATATCCAGGGGCTTGGGATAAAAGTATTTTGAGTGATGAGTCTTCTGTTATTTTTTCGATTGATGATAATTCCTTTTTTCAAGTTTTAGTTGAGAAAAACGAAGGACAACAAAATATTGGAAGTTGGTATGGCTCTAGATTTTTTAGTTTTATTAACAGCGAAGATATTATTATAAAAGAGGATTGGAGCGGATTATATAGTGAGGACGGCTCCGCTTTTTATTTAACAGATAAAAATTTAAAAAATATTTATACTATTTTGTATAATTTTTCAGAGAATCAACCTCAGTCTTATATAAATATTTTAAAAATGATGGTTAATTCTTTTAGATTAAATTAATATTAGCTTAGAGATAAAAAAATAGGGGGAAATTCCCCTATTTTTTGTAGTTATTTTAATATACTTTTGAACTTATTTTGATATTATTTTGTCTATTAGCCCATACTTTTTAGCTTCTTCGGTATTCATAAAATAATCTCTATCACTATCTTTCTCTATTTCGGCTAATTTTTTACCAGAATGTTTAGCTAGAATTTTATTCATTTTGTCTTTTATCTTTAGAATGTGTTCAGCGTGAATTTTAATATCGCTAGCCTGTCCTTCGTATCCGCCCATTACTTGATGAATCATTATTTCACTATTTGGTAGGGCCAATCTTTTTCCAGGGGTTCCAGCTGCTAATAAAACTGAAGCCATGGAGGCTGCCATTCCAACGCAAATAGTAGAGACATCACAACTAATATATTGCATAGTATCATAAATTGCCAAGCCAGAAACTACAGATCCCCCTGGAGAGTTTATATAGAACTTAATATCTTTAGTTTTGTCCTCGGCCTCTAAAAAAAGAAGCTGGGCAATTATAATATTGGCGGTGTGATCGTTAATTGGTTCTCCTAGAAAAACTATTCGGTCTTTCAAAAGACGAGAATAAATATCGTAGGCTCTTTCTCCTTGGCCACTTTTTTCAATTACCATTGGTATTATTGACATATAATTCTTATTAATTTTAATATTTTATTTATAACACGAATTGGTCAAAAAATCAACTCTAGAGATTACTTGATTTTTGTTAAAAATTGTTTTAAAATAACCTAATAATTATTTAATTTATTTAAAATATTTTATGTCTATTACAAAACCTAAATTTTCTAACAAAAAAAGAAATGGCTTAATTTTTGCTCTTATTGTTTTGTTTTTATTGCTAGTCGGCTTAAAGACCGGAGATACTTATTATAATCGTTTTACTGATTATTTATCATCCAAAACTAATAATGTTGTTATTTTGCCAAAAATTAAAGAAGCTCCTTTTCGCTTAGGACTAGATCTACAAGGTGGAGCTCAATTAGTCTATCAGGCTGATGTTTCTCAAATTCCGGATGTTGACAAAGATGATTTATTGGATGGGGTTAGAGACGTTATTGAAAAGAGAGTAAATGCTTTTGGAGTTAGTGAGCCAATTATCCAAATAAATAAGACAGTTGATGGTGATTATCGCATTATAGTTGAGTTAGCAGGAGTTAAGAGCGTTGAAGAGGCTATTAAAGAAATTGGAGAGACTCCTAAATTAGAATTTAAGGAGCAAGACTTAAGTATGGCTAATGTTTCTGGCGACAATTTAGCATTAATGCAGGAATATAACGATTCCCTAAAGACAAAAATAAAAGAATTACATGATAAGGTTTTGGCTGGAGAGGATTTTGTTTCAATAGCCAAGACTAACAATACCCCAACATCTTTAGATGCTTCCGGAAACGTTGGTGCTGAAAATGATGGAGATTTAGGCTGGATAAATTCAGAAAATGAGCCTAGTATTTTTAATTTTATTAAAGATTTATCAGCTGGAGGGGTCTCTGAAATTATAGAAACCGATACTAATTATACTATTTTTAAAGTTGAAGAAAAAAGAAATCCAGAGTCCGGAGTCTTATTGGCTGAAACAAATAAGGATTCTTTTGAATATAAGACCAGAAGGATAATATTAGAAAAAATGACTGAGGAAGATTTAATGAGTCTTACTGATAATTGGAAAAACACTGAATTGACAGGAAAAAACTTAAAAAAGGCAGTATTACAATTTAACTCTAATGACAACACTCCAGAAGTTTCTCTAGAGTTTGATGAGGAAGGAGCTAAGCTTTTTGGTGATATTACCGAAAGAAATATTGGAAAGCCAGTGGCTATTTATTTAGATGATTATCCAATCAGTGTCCCTACTGTCAATGAAAAAATTCCTGACGGTAAGGCAGTTATCTCGGGTGGTTTTAGTATTGCTGAAGCTAAAGAATTAGTTCAAAGACTAAAGGCTGGAGCCTTACCTGTTCCTATAGAATTGATAAATCAAAAAACTGTAGGAGCTAGTTTGGGTCATCAATCTATCGTTGACAGCTTAAAAGCTGGAATTATAGGATTGATTTTGGTGGCTTTATTTATGATAATTTTTTACAGATTACCAGGAGTTTTTTCTGTTTTTTCTTTAATAATATACGGCTTTACAGTTCTAGCCATCTTTAAATCTCTTCCAATAGTAATCTCTTTGATTATTGCCTTGTTTTTCGTGGGCTTGATATTTATGACCTTTGAAGAATTAAAAATCCTAGATATATCAATGATAATCCTTTTTTCAGTTATCGGAGTAATCCTGTTTGTTTATGGCTTAAATTCGGTTACTTTAACCTTGGCTGGCATAGCTGGTCTCATCTTGTCAATTGGTATGGCCGTTGATGCTAACGTTCTTATCTTTGAAAGAGTAAAAGAGGAATTAAAATCTGGACGAACCTTAAAAGATTCTATTGATGAGGGTATTCGTCGTGCTTGGTCGTCAATTAGAGACGGTAATATTTCTACTTTATTGATTTGTCTAGTTTTGATGAGCTTTGGAACTGGTGCTTTAAAAGGCTTTGGAACAACCTTATTTATTGGAGTTTCCGTTTCAATGTTTAGTGCCATCGTTGTTGCTAGAAATCTTTTAAATTTATTTCTTGGAAAAAGAATGGAAAAATCAAAATTTCTTTTGGGAGCTAAGAGAAAAGAAGATAATTTAAATTAATAAGATAAATAATTAAAATAATAAAAATATGATTAATTTGAATGTGATAAAGAATAGAAAAATTTGGTTAAGCTTTTCCGGAATTTTGGTGGCCCTGTCGATTGTAGCCGTGCTTACTTGGGGATTAAAGTTTGGGATTGATTTTACTGGAGGAAGTTTATTGGAAGTACAATTTAATGGAGAAAAACAATTAAGCGCCGTTGAGATCAGAGAGGCTTTGCAAGATTTAAGTCTTAATAGTTTAATTGTTCAACCGACAGAAAGCAATTCGATTATTTTACGTTTTAAAGATGACTCAGAGGACATCCATCAAAGTGTGTTAGAAAAAATTGGTAGTCTAGCAGAAATAGAAGAATTACGTTATGAAGCAGTTGGGCCATCTATTGGAAAAGAATTAAAGAGCAAGTCTTTTAACACTATTTTTTTAGTATTAATTATTATAGTTTTATATATTGCTCTAGTCTTTAAAAAAGTTTCCAAACCAGTTTCCTCTTGGAAATACGGAATCGCTTCTATTGTGGCTCTTTTTCATGACATTATAATAGTATTGGGAGTCTTTGCTGTGCTGGGAAAATTCTTTAATACTGAAATAAACACCCCTTTTATCGCTGCTATTTTGACAGTTTTAGGATATAGTATTAATGATACTATTATAGTTTTTGATAGAATTAGAGAAAATTTACCAAAAAGTTCTGAAAATTTTATGAATACTATTAATAAGAGTATTAACCAGACATTGGTTAGGTCTATAAACACTTCTTTCACTACCATATTAGCTTTATTAGCAATCATTATTTTCGGAGGAAGCTCTATAAGAGATTTTGTTTTAGCTCTAGCTGTGGGAATTTTTATTGGTACTTATAGTTCAATCTTTGTGGCTAGTCCTATGTTAGTTTGGTTTGATAAAAGAAGAAAATAATATTAAAAAAACTCAATATACTTAAAAACAAAAGCTTTTTAGCTTTTGTTTTTTTGTGCTATAATAACCTTATAAAAGCTAACTTTTTTAGATGAAGAAATTTTTTTCTAATAATTTAATAGATGTTTTAATAGAGGTAGCTTATTTGGGAATCATATTCTTGGTTCCTATTTATTTTGGTTTTATTTTTGTAACCGAACATCCTTTTGACCTTCAGAAGATGTTGTTATTTAAAATTCTTTTAATTGCTCTTGTTTTTTTGTCCCTAATTAAGTATCTATTGATTAAAGACAAAAGAGAGGCAAATGTTTTTATTTGGAAATTTACAAAAAGATATTGGTTTTGGCCCTCGATTCTATTGTTATTTTTTTTAATTTCTATTATCTGGTCCGTTAATTCAGCTATTTCTTTTTGGGGGTCATTAGACAGGCAATTTGGTTGGGTCAGTTTAGCTCTCTTTTTTTTGTTTTCTTTTTTTCTTTCATCAAATTTATTATTTTTTGAAAATAGAAGCAAAAAAATCAGGACGATTTTACTAGCTGCTTCTTTCTCAGCCTCCTTGGTGTCGGTTTATGCTATTTTACAGTTTTTCGGGATAGATTTTTTAACTTGGAATGAGCCCGCCATAATAACTAAAAGGGCTTTTTCTACTTTAGGTCAGCCCAATTTTTTAGGGTCCTTTATTTTGTTGACCATGATCTTGCCTTTTTATTTTATTAAAAAAGATAATACGATTCTTATTAAGGTCTTGGGAATCTTATTTTTTTGTCTTCAATTTTTAGCATTAATTTTTTCTGGAAGCAGAGGTGCCTGGGTTGGATTTCTAGTTGGTCTTTTATTTTTTCTTGGTTATCTTTTTTTAAAAAAGAAAAAAATTGTTTTGATTTTTGGGGGCCTGGCTTTTATTGTTTTAATTCTTATTTCTTTTTTAGGATCTAATAATCTTAGCCAAAGATTTCAATCCTCTTTTGACTTTTCTAGAGGAGGGGCTTCGGCTAGAATTTCTTTGTGGTCGGCTTCAATTGATGGAATTAAAAAAAATCCTTGGGGTTATGGAATTGAGAATCAAAAGGATATTCTCGTTAATTATTATGATGTTAATTGGGGAACATTTAATAAAGTTAATGTAATGTTTGATCGGGCTCATAATGTTTTTCTGGACATTCTTTTAGAGGTTGGTATTATTGGTCTCTTGCTTTGTTGTTTTTTTGGTTTATTTATAATTAAATTATTATTTGATAATATTAAGAATGGAAAGAGTGAGAGGTTATCTTTTATTATTTTTATCTCTTTGATATCTTATCTAGTTTCCTTATTTTTAGGTTTTGCCACAATAGTTTCTGCTACTTATTTCTGGATGTTTTTTTCAATAATCATAATTTTAAATTTTAATAGAGATGAGCTAAAGATTGAATTTAGGAACCCCGATCTTAATTTAAAAGTAGTCTTTGTAGTTTTGTCCTTTTTGGCCTTAGTTGGTATTTATAATCAAATTAATAATTTAAAAATAGATTATTATTTTTTAAAAGGAAAACAATTTTTTTATCATCAAGAAATACCTTCTTCTATTTTGGTTTTTTCTTATTTAAGAGAGGCGGGGCCTAATAATCATCAATACTATTATAAAATAATAGATTTAATTTTTGATAATTATTTAGGCTTTTCTGATGAGGCCTCTAGAGCTCTAGCCCAAGAGGAGGTATTTAAGATTAACGAGATTATAAATAGTTCTAGCGATTATTCCTTTTCTTTTCTTTTGGCTAAAGCCCAGTCTTTGGCCATCATTGGGGAGGCCGATAAAGCTAATATCATGTTTTCTAAATTAGAAAAAATGGCATCACGCTATCCCAATATTTATTATAAAAAGGCCAAAAATAATGTTTTAGAAGGCAATATAGACGAAGCTCTTATAAATTATAATCAAGTTTTGCAATTATTGCCGGAGGAATATAAAATTGAGGGGGATATAAACTTAAGGGCCTTCAAAAATTATCAGGAGCTGATTAAAAAAGAAATTAATTTGATTAAATAATTTTATTATTAATATTTTTTGTATGTTTTTATTTTATGTTTTTATATTTTTTTTCGGTTTGATTATTGGAAGTTTTTTGAATTGTTTAATTTGGCGCGAGTATAAAGAGGAAACTATTTTAGGGAGGTCTTATTGCCCTAATTGCAAGAAGCAAATCTTATGGTATGACAACATACCTCTGCTTAGTTTTATTCTATTAAAAGGTCGTTGTCGTTTCTGTCAACAAAAGATCTCTTGGCAATATCCCCTAGTTGAATTTTTAACTGGAACTTTATTTGTGGCCTCTTTTTATTATAATTTTTATATATTAGATTTTTCTTTAGTAAATTTATTTCTTTCTTTATTCTTTATATCCTTTTTAATTATTGTTTTTGTTTTTGATATTAGATGGTTTTTGATTCCTGTAAAATTATTATTGTTTGGTGGTATTATTATTTTTTTAACAAATCTTTATTTAGGGTTTTCTGTTGGAACTATATTATTGTCTGGTGTTATTGGGGCTGGATTTTTTGGAATACAATATTTGATTAGTAAGGGGAAATGGATTGGAGAAGGTGATATTTGGTTGGGTGGTTTTTTAGGAATAGCTTTAGCGGATTTTTCAAAAATATTGCTTTTAATCTTTTTGACATATTTGGTGGGAGGGGTGTCAGCAATGCTTTTAATAATATTTGGTCGTAGAAAAATAGGGTCAAAATTACCTTTGGGGATATTTTTGTCGGTAGCAGCTCTAATTACTCTATTTTTTGGACAAGAATTAATTGATTGGTATTTAGGATTAATTTTATTATAATCTTTGATTATTGCCAATATTTTGTTTTTTTAGTATAATGTTTAATATAAATAAATAATGATTTTATTATGAAAAACGATATTATCGTTGGTCTTGATATCGGTTCCAGCAAAATTAAATTGATTATTGCTCAGAAAAAATCAGAGTATAATGAAGAAAAACTTCATGTTATTGGAGCTGTTTCTCATCCTAGTGCTGGTGTAGGGAAAAATGGAACTATTAATAGTATTGAAGATGCAGTTTCTTCTTTATCGGCTTGTTTAGAAAAAGCTGAAAGGTTAATTGGTGTTCCAATTAGCTCTGTTTGGTTAGGCTTTAACCATTCCAAAATACAATATGAAAGAGTAAAGGGAGTGGCTATTATTAGCAAAAATGATGGGGAAATTGATCAAGATGATATTGAAAGAGCTATTGATTCCGCCAAGTCTTTTCCGGTACCAAATAATTATGAAATATTTAAAACTATTCCAGTAAAATATAATATTGATAATAATGAAGATGTAAAAGACCCCATTGGAATGAGGGGAATTAGATTAGAAGTTGAGGTTTTGGTGGCCTTGGTTCTAAGCAGTCAGATGAATAATTTAGTTAAGATAGTTCAGCGAGTAGGTTTGGATATTGAAGACGTTTTAATGCCCACCGTTAATATGGCTGAGTTGTTTTTAACCAGTAAAGAGGTCGAACTAGGTGTAGCCGTTGTTGATATTGGATCAACTACTACTTCTTTTGCTATTTATGAAGATGGTGTTTTATTACATTTTAATACTTTGCCAATTGGATCTGAATATATTACAGCCGATATTGCTCTAGGATTGAAATGTCCAATAACTCTAGCAGAAAAAATAAAGATAGAGTTTGGTGAGGCCGACTCTTCGGATATTTCTGATAAGGACGATATTGATATTTCGTCATTATTAAAAGAAGAAAAGATCGACGACGAAAGTAGTGTTGTTTCTAGAAAGTATTTGTCCGATATTGTGGAGGCTAGAGTTGAAGAGATTTTTAAATTAATTGATGAAGAGCTTAAAAAAGTAAATCGTTCTAGAATTTTACCGGTGGGAGTATTTTTAAGTGGAGGCGGCTCTTTATTAAAAAATATTTCTAAGACCGCTAAAAAAGTATTATCTTTGCCAGTGGCCTTTTTGGAGCCTAGTAATGTTAGGGTTGAGGTTGACAAAGCTGCTCGTCCAGATTTTTTAATAGCCCTAAGTTTGGCCGTTCGCGGTGCTTATTCTGACTACGAGTATAAGAATACTGCTATTAAAGATGGTTTAAAAAATGCTTTTGGAAAGGTAAATAATTTTTTTAAAAAAATCATACCAAGATAATAATAAACTTATATAAATAATAAAAATATGCCTGAAATAAAACCAAATATTGAAACTTCAGCTAAAATTAAAGTTGTTGGTGTCGGTGGTGGCGGTGGCAATGCTGTTAATAGAATGATAGAAGCTGGCATTAGAGGAGTTGAATTCATTGCCATTAATACCGATATTCAAGCTTTACAAAATAGCCGAGCTAGTTATAAATTAAATATTGGCAAAGCTATCACTAGAGGATTGGGTGCTGGTATGGATCCAGAAATTGGCAGGAAAGCGGCTGAGGAATCTCAAAATGAAATCAGAGAATTATTAAAAGGGGCCGATATGATTTTTATTGCTTGTGGTTTAGGAGGAGGAACTGGTACCGGAGCTTCTCCAGTTATAGCTGAGATAGCTAAAGATTTAGGGGCTCTAACAATTGCGGTTGTTACAAAACCATTTTTCTTTGAAGGAGGAATTAGGCAGAGAGTGGCTGACGAGGGTTATAATAATCTAGCTGAGAAAGTTGATACTATTATTACAGTTTCAAACGAGAAATTATTAGAAGTAATTGATAAAAGAACCACCTTTATTGACTCCTTTAAAATGGCTGATAATGTTTTACGTCAGGGTGTTCAAGGTATCTCCGAAATTATTACCGTTCCTGGTATCATAAATGCTGATTTTGCCGATGTAAAAACTATTATGTCGGGAACAGGAACCGCTTTAATGGGTGTTGGTCAAGCATCAGGAGAAAATAAGGCAGTTGAAGCTGTAAAAGCTGCTATTAATTCAGTATTATTAGAGACATCTATTAACGGAGCTAAGGGTATAGTCTTTACTATTACTGGAGGAAATGATTTAAGCATGTCTGATGTTAGTGATGCCGCTAAATTGATAAATTCTTTGGCCGACAAAGATGCTAAGATAATTTTTGGAGCAGTTATTGATGAAAATCTAGGAGATGAAATAAAAATTACTATTGTGGCTACCGGATTTAATGACAAAGGACAAAAGCCGGTTATAAAAAAAGAGGTAGAAAAAAAGATCGATAGTGATTATTTTGGTTTTGCTAAAAAGGAATATAATATAATGGACAACGTTGATAAAGATCAATTTGAAAAGAAAGAAGATCGGGACAATAAAAAATCTATCTTTAATTTTAATTCTAAAAACGTTTTTAACAAAGAAAAAATTAGTAAGTCTTTAAATGATTCTGATGACGATTTAGATACTCCAGCTTTCTTGAGAAATAAGGTTAGAATAAATAAAGAAGAGGAAGAGAAGGATGACTTGGATGTACCCGCTTTTTTAAGAAATAAGATTAAAAAATAAACTTAAATTATAAAGCCTGTTTGACTGCTTAGCACTCTTGACATAAGAGTGCTAATTTTATATAATCTAATTGCAATTAATTAATTTATTATATTAAATGGAAATTAGTGAGCGAAAACAGTTAATTTTATTAACTCTAATTAAAGAATATATAAAAACTGCTCAGCCAATCAGTTCTGGTTTTTTGGTAGAAAAATATAAATTAGGGATTTCTTCGGCGACCGCTAGAAGTGAGATGGCCGACTTAGAAGATCTCGGTTATATTTTTCAACCACATACTTCGGCTGGTCGAGTTCCAACCGAAAAGGCTTATCGATATTATGTTGAGAACCATGTTATTAATAAAAAGAATAAAGAGAACGATTTTAAGAGTTTAAAAAATAATTTAACTAATAGCGAAGATGATCTAAAAAAGATAGCTAAAGCTATGGCTGATATTTCTAAAAATGCTGTTTTTTGGGCCTTTCACAAAAATAATTTATATTATACAGGAATTTCTAATTTGTTTACTCAGCCTGAATTTAGGCAAAGTGAGATAGTCTGTGACGTCTCGGTTATTATTGATAGGATGGAAGAAATCATTGCAGATATCTTTGATGATTTAAATGATGGACAAGATATATATATTGGAGAAAAAAATCCTTTTGGTAATTTTTTAAGCACAGTTTTATTAAAGTATAATTATAATAATCAGGTTGGGGTAGTTGGAGTTTTAGGTCCCATGAGGATGGATTATGAAAAAAATTTAGGCTTAATTAATTTTTTAAAACAAAGATTAAATAATAAATAAAATATATGAGTCATAATAAAAATAAAAAAATTGATGAGAAAAAAGATTTAAAAAATTTGTCAGAAAAAGAGGGGTTTGAAAATATAATTTGTGAATGTGAAGATTGTCGAGAAGTAATAGAGAAATTAAAAAAGGAAAATATTGAGAGTGAATTGGCTTATAAAAGGGCTTTAGCTGATTATCAAAACTTAGTTAAGCATTCTAGTAGTGAAAAGGTAGAGTTTTTTAAATATTCTTTGGAAAAATTTTTTTTAGAGATATTGCCAATTTTTGATAATTTAAAAATGGCTATTAGCACCTTAAATGAAGATGAACAGAACAATCCTTGGGTAGAAGGTATTAAATATGTTATTAAGCAATTTCGAGATGCTTTTTCTGAGAATGGAATAGAAGAGATAAAAACTGCCGGAGAAAAATTTGATTATAATAAGATGGAAGCTGTTAAGGGAGATGGAGAAATTGTTAAAAAAGAAATTCGTCCGGGATATATTTTAAATGGAAAAGTTATTATTCCCGCTAAGGTTGTTTTGTTTTTTAAGGATGATCCAGAAAATAAAATAAAATAGTGATTTAATTTTTCTTTTTTCATCTATAATCTAAATTATTTTGAAAAAAGATTTTTAAAAATATGTCTCTTATAAAGTGGAGTCCATTTTTAGGCGACAATTATTTCGACGACATGGACAAAATGATTTCTGAATTTATGCCAACAACTCGAAATAATAATGGTTTTATGCCCGCCGTTGATATGTATGAGGACAAAGAAAATGTTATTGTTGAAACTCAATTAGCTGGCATTGATCCAGAGAAGATTGATATTTCTATTGAAAATGACGTTCTTTGCATTAAGGGCGAGGGAGAAAAAAAGACGGAAGTAGAGGAAAAAAATTATTATCGAAAAGAAATTCGTCGAGGCAGTTTCTATCGTTCTATTCCTTTGCCAACCAGAGTTTTGGGTGATAAGGCTTCGGCTATAGCTGAAGAAGGAATTTTAAAAATTTTTATACCCAAGGCTTCGGGGGATAAACCAAAATCCATTAAAATTAAAACAAAAAAATAATTTAGTATTTATTCTCGGTCTCCTATTTTTTTGGTGGTCGAGAAATAAATATTAATTTAAAATAAATAATAAATTTAGATTTTATAATATTTTAAGATTTATAAAACTAAAAAAAAGTAATATGGGAAAAATATTAGGAATTGATTTGGGGACCACTAACTCAGCTATGGCTATTATTGAGGGTGGACAACCAAAAATTTTAGAAAATGCTGAAGGTAATCGTACCACCCCTTCGGTTTTAGCTATTTCTAAGAGTGGAGAAAGATTGGTTGGTCAATCAGCTAAAAGACAGGCCGTTACTAATCCAAAAAATACTATTTATTCTGTTAAAAGATTAATTGGTAGAAAGTTTGAAGATGCTGAGGTTAAAAAAGATATTGAATTAGTGCCTTATGAAATTGCTAAATCAGGCGAAGGAGTAAAAATTAAATTAAATGATAAGGATTATACTCCACAAGAAATTTCAGCTATGATTTTGTCCAAACTAAAGGCTGATGCTGAGGCTAAGATTGGTGAAAAAATTACTGAAGCTGTTATTACGGTTCCAGCTTATTTTGATGATGCTCAAAGACAAGCTACTAAAGATGCTGGTAAAATAGCTGGTTTAGAAGTAAAAAGAATTATTAATGAACCAACTGCTGCCGCCTTAGCTTATGGGTTTGATAAAAAGAAGGGCCAACAAGCTGTTGTTTATGATTTAGGTGGAGGAACTTTTGATGTTTCCGTTTTAGATATTTCAGCTGATACTGTTGAGGTTAAGGCTACTAATGGGGATACCCATTTAGGAGGAGAAGATTTTGATCAAAGAATCATTGACTGGATTATTGCAGAATTTAAAAAGGATCAAGGGATTGATTTGTCGGGTGATCCTTTGGCTTTGCAGAGAATAAAAGAGTCAGCCGAAAAGGCTAAAATTGAGTTGTCTACAACTATGGAGACCGAAATTAATCAACCCTTCATAACAACTGATGCTAATGGCCCTAAACATTTAGTGATGAAATTAACTAGATCAAAATTGGAAGAGTTAATTATGGATTTAGTTGATAGGACTATTGAGCCTTGTCGAAAAGCCTTAGCTGATGCTAACATGAAAATAACCGATATTGAGGAAATAATTATGGTTGGTGGAATGACCAGAATGCCTTTGGTTCAGAAAAAGGTTAAGGAATTTTTTGGAAAGGAGCCGAACTTAAGCGTTAATCCCGATGAAGTTGTCGCTGTGGGGGCCGCTGTTCAAGCTGGTGTTTTGCAAGGAGATGTTAAAGATGTTTTATTATTAGACGTTACACCTTTGACTCTAGGTATTGAAACCTTGGGGGGGGTTGCTACTCCTTTAATAGAAAGAAATACCACCGTTCCAACTTCTAAATCTCAAATATTTTCGACCGCTGCCGATAATCAACCTAGTGTAGAGATTCACATTGTTCAAGGAGAGCGTCCTATGGCGGCTGATAATAAAACTTTAGGAAGATTTATGTTGGATGGTTTACCACCAGCTCCACGTGGAGTTCCTCAAGTTGAGGTTACTTTTGATATTGATGCTAATGGTATTTTGAATGTTATTGCCAAGGATAAAGCCACTAATAAGGAACAAAAAATTACGATTACTGCTTCATCTGGTTTGAGCAAAGAAGAGGTAGAAAAAATGCAGAAAGAAGCTGAACTTCATGCCGAGGAGGACAAGAAGAAAAAAGAGAATATTGAAATTAAAAATCAAGCCGAGGCAGTTGTTTTTACAACAGAAAAATTATTAAAAGAATCTGGCGATAAAATGAAGGAAGAGGATAAAAAAACTTTAGAAGAAAAAATGGAAGAGTTGAAAAAGATAAAAGATACTGAACAATATGATGATATGAAAAAGAAGATGGAGGAATTAAATGAGGTAGCTCAAAAAATTGGAGCAGCTATGTATCAATCTCAGCCTAATCAAGGCGATACTGCCTCATCTGGACAAGCAGAAAGTACCGATGAAAAAAAATCAGATGAAAATGTAGTTGAAGGAGAGGTAGAAGAGAATAAATAATAGAATAATAAAATATTTATGGCCGGAAAAGATTATTATGGTGTTTTGGGTGTTTCCAAAAACGCTAGTCAAGAAGAAATCAAAATTGCTTTTAGAAAATTAGCTCATCAGCATCATCCTGATAAGGGTGGTGATCCAGAAAAATTTAAAGAAATTAATGAGGCTCATCAGGTTTTGAGTAACGAACAAAAAAGAAAGCAATATGATCAATTTGGTTCCAACTTTAATAACATGGGTGGTGGTGGTTTTGATTTTTCCGGCTTTCAAAATGGTGATTTTTCTGGAGCTAATATGAATTTTGATGATTTGGGAGACCTATTTGGTGGTATTGGAGATATGTTTGGTTTTTCCTCTGGAAGGTCTAGCTCCGGAAGAAATAATAAAGGAGAAAATATTGAAGCAATCTTGCCACTAGACTTTATGGAGGCAGTTTTTGGTGTAGAGAAAGAGATCCTAGTTGATAAAAATATTAAATGTGAAAAATGTGATGGCGTTGGAGCTGAGGCCGGTAGTAAGGTTGATAAATGTAAAACTTGTAATGGCACCGGACGAGTTTTTAGAGTCCAGAGAACAATCTTTGGCGCTATGCAATCAGAAGCCGTTTGTTCAGATTGTAATGGCGAGGGGCAAACCTATTCTAAAAAATGCTCTAAGTGTCAGGGGCATGGTTTTTATAAAGGACAGGAAAAAATGAAGGTTAAGATACCTGCCGGTATCAACGAGGGGGAGTCCATTAGATTATCCGGAAAAGGACATTTTAATTATAAAAATGTTCCAGCTGGAGATTTAATTTTAAGAATCAGAATAAATCAAAATATTGAATTTAAGCGAATGGCTTATGATATTTATAGTAAAATGAAAATAAATATTAAGCAGGCCGTTTTAGGTGATAAAATAAAAATAAACACCGTTCATGGGGAAGTTATTTTGAAAATTCCCGAAGGAACTCAATCGGGAACCACCTTTAAAATAAAGGGTAAGGGAGTTCCAAAACTGAGGGGGGTTGGCAACGGCGATCATTTTGTTGAAATTAACGTTTTTATTCCTAAGGGATTGTCAAAAAAAGACAAGAAGTCCTTGGAAGAAATTAATCTATAATATGCTAATTGATACTCATTGTCATTTAAATTTTGTTGATTTTAAAGAAGATCATTTGGATGTAGCCAAGAGAGCTTTATCTGAAGATATTCAAATGATTGTAGTCGGCTCGGAATATAAGACATCTTTAAGAGCCGCTAATTTGGCCAATAGTTTTAGTAATGGAATCTATGCCGCTATTGGTTTACACCCTATTCATTTAGAGGAAATTTTGATTAAGAACGACAATGAGAATGGTAAATATGAATTTAGAAGCCGAGCTGAAGATTTTATCGAGGATGATTATCAAAAGATTATTGATAAAAATAAAAAGATTAAGGCTATTGGAGAAATAGGCCTAGATTATTATCACATTGAAGCTGATTCGGAGGAAAAGATTATAAAAATAAAAAATAGACAAAAGGAAATTTTTATTAAACAGTTAAATTTTGCTAAAAAAAATAAATTACCAGTTATTATTCATTGTCGAGAGGCTCATGATGATTTATATAATATCTTAAACAATTTTTATCAAGAAAATAAATTTACTCACGAGTGGGGTGTTATTCATTGTTTTTCAGGTGATTACGAATTAGCTCAAAAATATTTTGCCCTTGGTCTTAAAATATCGTTTACCGGATTAATAACTTTTAATAAACAATGGGACGAGATCATCAGAAAATCTCCATTGGAAAAAATGATGGTTGAGACAGATTCTCCTTACTTATCCCCAGTTCCTTATCGGGGAAAGCGAAATGAGCCCTTATATGTTAGACAGGTAGCTCAGAAAATAGCTGAAATTAGAGGTATTTCACTGGAGGAGATAGAAAAAAGAACTTATTCTGAATCAAAAAAATTTTTTAATTTATAGTATAAAAATCAGTCGGGGGTGGTGGAAAACCACCCTTGACTTTTTATTTTTAATGCTTAATAATTAGAGTGTTGAAAAAAACATTATAAATATTACTTAATATTTTAAGTATTTTTTAAAGAATTAAATTTTTATTTAATTTTTGTTATTTTATGTTTAAAAAGGGATACAACAAAGAAGTTGCTCGTGCTATGACTCTATATATTACCTACTCTGTACTAGGGCCTTTATTAGTTTTTGGAGGTATAGGATATTTTATTGATAGAGTTTTGGATACAAGATTTTTTTTGTTGTTTTCTGTTTTTGTAGCTTACGTTATTTCTAATATTTTAATGTTTAGAAAATTAAAGCATATTAATCACTCTATCAATGTGATTGATGCCAATGCTTTGGAAGAGAAAGAACAATCAGTTTTATCGGAGGAATTAAATAATATAGATAATAAGGAATAATATGGGATTAAATATATCACTTGCTCCAGACATCTTGTTTTATATAGGGACAACACCAATTACTAACACTTTTTTTTGGTCTGTAATCGTATCATTTTTTTTAATAATTTCTTTTGTTTTAATCGCCAAGAGATTAAAAGATGTGCCATCCGGAATACAAAATATTATTGAAATGTTGATAGAGGGCAGTTATTCTTTTGTAGAATCTATTATTGGTCCCGGCAAAAAAGCTAAGAGAGTTTTTCCGCTAGTGGCAACAATGTTTATTTTTATAGTATTTTCCAATTTATTAGTATACATTCCCGGACAGTCGGCCTTTACACTAAACACTGCTGATGGACCAGTAGCGATTTTTAGGGCTGTTATGTCTGATTACGGATTAGTTTTAATGATGACCTTGGTGGCTGTTATTATTATGCAGATCATAGCGATTGCTATTAGTGGTCCCTTTGGATATATTGGTAAGTTTTTAAATTTTAAGAGTCCTTTAAAGTTTTTTCTAGGAATAATGGATTTAATAGGTGAAATTGCCAAAATTGTTTCTTTATCATTTCGTTTGTTTGGAAATATTTTTGCCGGAGAAGTGTTGGGAGCCGTAATGTTGTTTTTATTCCCATTCTTTACCCCTCTGCCTTTTATGTTTTTAGGATTATTGACCGCAGTTGTTCAGGGGTTTGTTTTTTCAGTTCTGACTTTAGTATTTATTTCCATGGCATCTGAGACGGAAAGTGAATAAAAAATATAAATTAATATATTAATTAATTTTATCTAATATCTTTTTAAAAATGTATTAGATAAATAAAAAAAATATGGATGTTCAAGCAGCTAAATACATTGCAGCTGGTATCGCCATTGGTTTAGGCGCTATCGGTCCAGCTATTGGAGAAGGTATTGCCGCCTCTAAAGCTTTAGAGGCTATTGGTAGAAACCCAGAAGCTAGTGGAAAAATTACTCCGCTTATGTTTGTGGGTATGGCCGTTACTGAATCAACTGGTATCTATGCCTTAGTTGTAGCTTTAATCATTTTATTTGGTTAATTTTTTGCATGATGTCTGGGGTTTTAAAACCCCAGAAATTATTTAAAAAATTAAATTAGTATAAAAATATGGAATTATTTAATGCTTTGGGCATAAATGTAAAAATATTAATAGCACAATTTTTTAATTTTGCTATCTTGATTTTTGTTTTATGGAAGTTTGCCTATACTCCGATCTTAAAGTTTTTAGACGATAGACGTAAAAAAATTGAAGAAGGAGTTAAGAATTCTGAATTGGCTGTAACCAAATTAGCCGAGATTGCTGAAAAAGAAAAGGAGGTCATTGTTGAAGCCAAGAAAGAAGCTTTGAATATACTTAATGAAGCTAAAGATAATGCCGAAAAAAGAGGAAATGAGTTAATAAAAAAAGCTCAAGAAGAAGCCTCTAATGTTATTGTGAAAGAAAGAGAAAAATTTAATCAAGAAAAAATTGAAGCCTTTAAAGAAATGAAAAATAGCTTATCAGAATTAGTTGTTTTAGCGGTAGAAAAAGTGATCGATGAAAAAATGACTTCTGAAAAGGATGCTGAAATTATTAAAAAATCTTTAAACGATTAATATGAAAATTGTTGCTAAACAATATGCCCAGGCTTTGTTTTCGGAGATAAAAGATCAAGCTGAAAAAGATATTTCTGGTATAATAAATAATTTTGTTGAAATATTAAAAAAAGACAATTGTCTTTCTCAAATGGAAAAAATTATTTTTTATTTTAATGAATTTTGGAAGAAAGAGTATTCTTTGGTTGAGGCTGAAATTAGTACTGCTAGAGAGATAAATTCGGAGTTAAAAAAAGATTTAGTTGAATATTTAACAAGGATTTCTCAGGCTAAAAAAATTAATATTGTCGAGAAAGAAAATGATAAGTTGATAGGAGGTTTTGTTGTTAAATATAATGATAAGATAATTGATGCTAGTGTTAAAAATAAAATAAATAAATTTAAAAATAGTTTAATTCAATAAAAAATATGGAAAACAATTCAAAGGATTTTATTGTCGAACAAATAAGACAAAGAATTTCCGAATTTAAATCGGAAATCAAAGAACAAAATTTTGGCAAAGTGGTAGAAATCGGAGATGGTATCGCTAGGGTTTCTGGTTTATCAGAGGCCATGATGTCAGAAATGATTGAGTTTAAAACAGAGAAGGGACTAGTTTATGGAGTAGTTTTGAACTTAGAAGAAGATAGCGTTGGTGTTGTTGTTTTAGGAGATCATAGTGGTATTAAAGAAGGAGACGAAGCCGTTTCTTTAAAAAGAATTTTAGAGGTTCCGGTTGGTGATGGAATTATGGGAAGAGTTGTTAATCCTTTGGGAATTGCTATAGATGGAAAAGAAAATATTAAGGCTGAAAAATTTTATCCAATTGAAAAAATCGCGCCTGGAGTTATCACTCGTGAGTCAGTTAATGAACCAGTTCAAACTGGTATCAAGTCTATTGATGCTATGATCCCAGTTGGTCGCGGACAACGTGAATTAATTATTGGAGATCGTCAGATTGGAAAAACCGCTATTGCTATAGATACTATTATTAATCAGAAAGGACAAAACATGAAATGTATTTATGTTGCTATTGGACAAAAAGAATCTAAGGTTGCTGGTATAGTTGCTAAACTACAAGAAGCTGGAGCTATGGAATATACTACCGTTGTAGTGGCTGGTGCTAGTGATCCTTCATCTTTATTATATATTGCTCCTTATTCTGGTTGTGCTATGGCTGAATATTTTTTAGATAAAGGCGAGGATGTTTTAATTGTTTATGATGATTTATCTAAACATGCGGTAGCTTATCGTGAAATTTCTTTACTTTTGAAGAGACCACCAGGACGTG